>Ga0214543_1003850_pt1 | contig 28872 bp, 14 predicted proteins | sample CNSS2metaG_FD_160094 | JGI IMG/M metagenome (GOLD analysis project Ga0214543, IMG submission 160094) | Root nodule microbial communities from cowpea collected in UCLA plant growth center, Los Angeles, California, USA - CNSS2 | ecosystem: Host-associated > Plants > Roots > Nodule | place: USA... | reverse complement strand
TATTATTTGTTCTTTGTTTCATTTTGATCAAGTGATGTATTATAACTTTTATTAGTCTATAAAAAAGAGATTCATTAGAATTTAAAAGATTGAAGTAAACAAACATTTAAAATATATTTTAATTTGAATTTTATTTTTCCTTTTATATTTTTTTGAAATATTTTTTAATTTTATCAACTAAGTTTCATCAATGTTGTAGTTTGCAAATTTAATAAATGTTTTGGTTCTCATGAAATTTTATTTGATATTCTACTCTAAAATGTAGACAATTATAATTTATTTCAAAGTATTTGATATGGAAGAAATAATCATCCTCTTAATATTGAATATTTGATAATATTATGTTTTCTTTATCGTAATTTTTGTTCTTTTATAAAAATTAATATTGAAATAGTTAGAACACGGGTACGGGTATGGGTACGAGATTATACCCGTTACCCGTTGGGGATGGGGATGGGACAAAAGTTTGATACCCGTTGGGTTTGGGTATGGGGATGGGGATGAATTTTTTATGCGGAGATGGGTATGGGATAGGGAAACCCGTCCCCGCCCCGTCCCGTTGCCATCCCTAGTTATATATCAACATCATTATCCTACAATAGTTGTAAAGTACACATTATATATGATATATATCAGAACAACCCTTTGTGTGATTATCTTTATTTTTTAGTTAGTTTTATGTAAGGAAATTTTGATTCATGTGTGAAATGAGAATCTCAAATGGTCATGTGGTTGGTTATCCCTTTATGTGTGGACTTATATAAAGAAAAATAGTAACATAGTGAAAAGAGATTAAAAAAGTTCTAAAAAGGAATACTTGAAAGATGAGCTTAAATGTATCTGATTTATGTTATCTGATTTGTGGCAATTTTTAATTGTCAAAATGTGATATATTTTGTAGCGGTTTTTAACTGTAACAAATGTGATATATATTTTGTGGCGGTTTTTAACCGTCAAAATCTGATATGTTTTGTGGCGGTTGTTAATCGTCAAAATATGATAAAATATAAAAAAATAGAAGTAAATTTTGTAGCGGTTTTTGACTGCTAGTAATTTCTTTTTCGTTTTTGACAGTAATACCAGCGGTTAGATTTTTCTTGTCAAAATCTATTTTTGACATGCGTAATTCTGACGGTTTTTTAAACCGTCAAAAATTTCATTTGTGACGATTTATAACCGTTAAAATTTGTAATTTTAACCGTCACAAATGTTCACTTTTTTTGTAGTGTTGCCTTGTGATTGAACTAAAATTTATGATTCCAACATTAAGACTGCATTCAACACATTGTGAAAGTGCCTACCAATAGTTTCTCCCCGATCAATGAAAGAAAAATGATACATTTCGATTCTTCACATTATGTCCAATGATGTGCATAAATTTAGCAACTTGTTCCTCCACCGTTGATTGAAAGGCATCCTTAACAAACCCAGTTGCCCTTAACCGATGGCATAAATTAATAAACGCCTTCAATCCCATGCAAATGATGTTGCAACATTGATTAGTATGAACTAAATACGACATTAGTTGCTCGCAATGACGCTCTTTCTCAAGCACTAAGTCTCTAATTGTATTTGTAGTTACTAAACTCAAATTAAGTATATGTAATGCATACCTAATAATGCAACCCATTATCATCATGTTAACTTTTGTCCTCAATTGTAATTATTCTTTTAAGTGTAGAATAATATTAAAATCTACACCTACAATATCGTGTATGAAATCATCATCATTGATAGATGAAAACTCTGTTTCTTCTTCCATGTCAACATCCTTAATTCACCCACCCACACCCACACCCATGCAACTAATCTAAAATATAATTATTCACATTATAAATAATAAAATACTTAAATTTAATTCTAATAAAATGCAACTATATATAAACATTAATATGAACTTTTTCCGTTGTTTAAAATTAATTTAACTAAATTAAAAATACCATATATTCTTAAACCTAAATGAAATTAAATTAAATTCTGCCAATTTATAAAATTATAAAATTGTTTCTGATACAATAGAAATAGAATTAAGACCACATAACACATTTTCTATTTTCTCTTTCTATCTTTCTTGATACAATATAAGCATATCGTCAAACCAACCAACAAACTAAATATTATCATGCCATATTAAACAATTAAAATCAACATATTTTACTCTCCACAGATATACCAAATGAATTCACATACCAAGTTTATTTGTTGACTGAAAGTAGTGTAACACTCCAAATTTAGGATTTCACAAGAAGCTATCATCGCTCCTTTTGTTTAAAAGTGAAACAATTATATCACAAAAAGACACTAAAAAAACTTATAATTTTTAATGTAAATAGGTAATCCAAAACTTTCATCGATAATAGTAATAATAAAAAACAAAGTTCCAATTAAATACAAGAAAACAAAAGAAATTTCCGCAGTCTTCATTGTTTGATTGAAATCAACTAAAGAAATAATAAACCCCCGAGTCCATTCCATTCTCTCTACAATCTACTTCATATCAGAAACATCTACATTACCATCTACTCCCATATAACGCACACGTTATACAATCATCACACATGCAACAAACACACAAACAAACAAATAGGGGTAAACTAACCATAAACAATGATATTCACAAAAGAAATTCATAAATAAAACATGTCCAATAATACTCAACGTCACATTTAAGTACATAAGAATTATGACCACAATCAATCATTGGTTTGAACACACAAACCCCAAAATCCAAACAATCATACCAAACAAACATAGCATCATTTTCATCTAAAATCTTCAAACATAGTGATTATAATTAAGCTTTGATTTTTCGCGTCCTCTCACCCCACAACAACATCTAGTTTCCTAGAACAGATGGTTCGATGTGTCCCACTATCGCAACCAGATTGTTTCCCTTATTCCTCAAGGAATTATGAGTAAAAACGTCGATGCATCGCACATCGGGCACATCGGGCACTATACTTGCAACGAGCTGAAATGAGGTGAAACATCTTTCCCTTCTCCACTGCTTCACACAGGTGAGAGAGTACAACACTCAAACCAATCCTCTACCACTGTTTCACACAGGCGAAGAGGACCCTTTTTCACTACTTCACACAAACGAAAGAGTCACCACTGAGTTCCTAGGTACGGAAAACCTCACACAACACTTAGTTCCACCAAGAGTCTTTAAGAAAGGCAAAACACTCTCAACATGCACCACATCATAGTTATAGATTGCCAACAAAATACACACCACCACATTATGCATAACAATAGTTCCATAACACATACACACCATCACATCAATGTATGAAATATAGCCAAGAAACCATGTACCCCTGAATTCACGTAACCCATGCATTTTCGTGAAAGAAAAATAGAAAACATGCACCAACCAAATATTCCAACAACACCTATTCCAAAGTTAAACCTCATGGATTGCACTGTGGTCCACAAAAAAATGCCAAAATAAACCTTACAATAGGAGAAAGTAAGTGTATTTACATGTGGACCCTACTCATGCATCATCTCACATGCTACACTAAATAAACAATGGTTAAACCTGCACTACATTCATCTTGACGTGAAAGAACTAAGAAAAAGGATGGAAGAGAAAAACTAATCCATGACAGAAAACCACTGCAGCAACGTGAATGAAAAAGAAGCACATGCCTTTATATGAAAAATAATGGAAAGGAAGAAAGAGAAAACTCACAGCTTATGTTCACGTGAAAGAGAATAGAAAGATAAAAAAACCAAATAAGCTAACCCGTGAACCCATTTAAGGTAGCAAAAGTGAAGAAAAACAATATAATAATTGTTGCACCAAAACAACGAAACAGGAAACTTGGCAATTTACCACCCTAAAGTGGGTTGCATCGTAAATGGAAAGAAAAAAAAACATATATGGTCCATGGCCTTTTGGAATCCTCACGCTTACCACTACAACATTCCCACGATTCATGCACAATATCACACGTGACCTTAAAGAGCCTTCCACCAAGTTGACTAACATGAGATGTGAAATTGTTAAAGAGTTAAGACTTCTACCAGGCATCATCCAAAACCAATGAACTATCATAGTGATGAAAGTCAAATAAAACCTACCCCAATCATCTAATCAAAATACACAAAAAAGAGAATGTTACATGGGTTCATAAATCCTTGGTTCATAAATCCTTGGCAGTGTTAACATTTGTAGAAACACCCATCTCGTTGTACCTCGTTCCAAACAAGAACCTCACATGACCTTGGCTCCTTTACACAACCACTAAGAATATACATATCCATGTGCATGAAAAACATGCATGATCAAAATTGTGAGGGAAACCAAACACTCCAACACGAAGAAAGAGCGGAATACATACTGCACTGCATGTCTGGAGTAATAAAACAAAAGTAAATATGTGGGTTTGTGCCACCCGCATTCAATATTTGATTCTCTAGCATTTACGGGAAAAGGCCAAGCCAAAAGAAGAAAGAAAAAGAATAACCCTGTGAACCCTTAAAACCCTACACCCTACAACGTGAAAACATACTCGTGATGTCAACGACTCCATGAACAAAAACTATTGCAGCATGATATATGGGAGACTACATTCAGAACCCATCACAAAGCGCCTGCAGCACACACATAACACACCCCAAACCAGGCCAAGCACGAAAAACAACAATGATATAGATTTATGCATCAGAAAATAAAACACAACACCACCATACACAAATGATTCAATATAGGTTCAAAATCATGCACAAATCAATACAAAATAAAGAGAAGAAATAAGGTAAAACTTCCCCTACCTAAGGTATCTCTTTGCAGCGTTTTCCTTCTCTACCATAGCCACTCCCGAAACTGCACCCTTGTTCTCTGCTCTCTCTCTCCTTCCTAATTCTTCCCCCTAAAACCTTATAGGGTTTGGCCTTATCTAATCCCACCAAATATTTCAGTTAAGATTCTCTAAATTTGAATTTATTTCTCTTGCCCTTTGTATTATTTAAATCACAATTCAAAAGATAGAAAAATAAAAATAAAAGATTGAACAAAATATGATGCAGCGTAAAAAAATGATGCAGCATTTAAACAATATATCATGCAGCGTGCATATACGTGACTGAAAAAAAGAAAACCAATTCATGTTATGTGGGCCCTACTCCTTAAAGGAGAAAAAATTTGAATTTAAAACCAACACACAAGGCAAAATTCGACCAACCAAGTTCAAACCCCGCACCTGAACACATTGCACACAATTTCCACCACTAGGCTACATGCCATCACATGATATAACATGCATTATAAGTATTAAAACACTAAATACTCCACAAACCATAATTCGTTAAATTAGATAAATAACAACTTTAATCACTCCTTTAATTAAATTAGTCTTTCCTCATGACTAAAATAACTTGTTATAGATCCATACTAAATTATCAATCACTTTTAAATTTTACCTAAGATATTCCAAATTCTTCCTGGGTCTCACAAGTAGCACTAACCTTTTCACTAGAACCTGAAACCAGCAACAACCACCTCAAATCAACACCCCAAATCAGCACCTCATCATCAACGACCACCACAACCCATTCAACATCACTAACCAACACGAACAACAACCACAAGGAACAAGCACGACACACACCCTACATGAAAGCACAACACATATTAAGGAAAGATGAAAAACCTTCAACCACAAACATCGCATGCACACACAAACCAAAAGACGTTTTCCAACCCAAGCACCTAATCCCATTATCACACATAAAATCCTTTTCTCCCTCTATTTTTTCTTAGCAAAGATTGGATTCCTTCTCCCTAAAATGTATTTAAACCCTCCTACATTCCCTCCCACCCATGGAAACAAACAAAATCAATACATGCATGGTATGCATGCTTCGCGAGTACGAAGAACAATAGTGGAAGAAATGGGAGATCAAACTTCTTACCTTAGCAATGTTGCACTCCAACACCACTTCTCTTCGAAAATGACTTATGTACTAAGCTTATATAGGAGTTTTCTATCGTAAATTAATGCACTCAATGTCCACATTCATGGCATTTTAATATAACCACCTACTCATCTCTCCCCCCCTCTGTAGTCAAAGCAACATAATGCATAAGAATCTTCCCTATTCATGCGCATGGAATCTTTACTTGTGGTTACATTGCATGGTTCAAGAATATGTTGGCTAGATTTATTCAAAATAAAGGAGAGTTATTTTTGTCTTTCTACTATGCATGAACAATAAGTACTCACACATCTCTCTAATTTGTGCGGATGGGCTCAAGGGGTATCATCGTTCTCAAATCTAATTAAATCATTTGAAACAAACATGTAACCCATTTGCATATCCGTTCTCCCACTCACTCATGAACAATGGCAAATGTAGAAACAAACACAATGTTAAATCATAATGACTTTGCAGGCTAAAATAGACACATAACATATTAGTTAACATTGAACTTGAATTGTAGAGGAACATGTGGCAACATTGCTTCTTTTTATGGACATTGTTGTGTTTGTACTCCTCATTTCCCCTATTATGTTCACATGGTTTGCTTTTATTCATCCTTAGATTGTTCTCTTTTGCTTTTTACCATATATTGTTTCTATTCTTCACATATGTCCTGATTCCAATCGTCTTCCTTTTGCAACTATAATGGTTGGAGGATGCAAAACAATTGTAGTTCCCTCATGGTGGTGGGAATAAGGGTTTAGGGGTAACACCCATATGCAAATGTAGAGATGATGGAGTTTTGATAACAATTAGAACTACTAAGAACGATGGGAAACAATTTTGGAGTTGTCCTAACTACAAGGTTATATTTATGAAATTTTGTTTAGTTAAATTTTATTTTTGTGAAAATTTATTTGTAATAAATATTCATTTTGTGGTATGGGTAAGAAGTAATAATAGGTAGATGATTGGGTTATATGCTTCTTCATATATTGTTTTTTAACCACTAAGGGATGTAGTTAACTCCATTCAAATTTAAAAACATAAATGGAGACAATGAATAATAACAAGGAATGTCAACGATCATCCATTTTTTGCATATGCACTCCTTTTGTCTAAGTTAATTATAAATTTCTCTCCGATCATTATAATGTGTCTTATCTCAAACAACTTTTTTGCAAACCAACTATTACACATATAAAAGTCACACATCAATAAATAACACATAGACAATCCCAAATAAAATGTAAAAAAAATATATAACTACCTTGGTATCTAGCGGAAGAAATTCATGGTAGCATAACTTAGTGAGTTCGATTTTGTTGAATTCCAGTTTAATTACAATCATTATTAAAATGGGAATTAGAAAGTGTAATATCTTGAAGATGAATGTTGAAAATTGACGGTTGAAACCAAGTTCTGTTTAGGAAGTTCAAGTTTCATGTTATATGAGGGAAGTAAAAAAAAAAAAACTTGATCATAAGAAATGTGCGTTAATTGATTTGGTTATGGTCTGGACCTACAATGCTTCCATGTTTGAGATCATGGAATGTTTATTAAAGGTGTGTGTGTCTTCAATAAATGATTTTTGTCAATTCAATTACTGTTTGATTGAAAATGTTGTCTTGCTTTTCCTCCGACCCGAATGTCTTTAACACTCTAATTAGAACACACTTTATTATAATGTGAGTATTGTGGTCGTGTTGTTTCTAGATATTAAAATATTGGAAGTATCGAAAATATTTAAAGAATCTTCTTTTTATTGGATTGACCCATTTTATGATGAAATTAATGTATTATGATATTAAACTTCTCCTTGGTTAAAAGGACGAACCTGTAGTTTTAAATTCTATATGCAACTTTTAAGCTTTAAGGTTGCCTTCTTATCCTAGAACTTCTTAAATTGTCCCTTTTTCTCCAACAAAACAAAACCTAAAAATTGACTAATTCAAAGTAAATTGCTCAAACACTTGTAGCGTGATTTTCTTCACAATAAAGGGATGGCACGTGTACGGAAAAGAATCGAGAAATGAAGATTTGAATTTATTTATTTATCTATCGTGGTGAGGTTGGAAAGGAGTGACAGGTGGAAGAAGGAGCGGAATCTGAGAGCAACGAAGCATCATCATGTTTGGTGGTCGACTTTTGTCCCCATCAATACTTTTTCTCAACCCATTTTCATACTCATTTATATTCAAAGGTTAAACAATAAGTGCTGTTATGTATTTGAATTTTATAATGAAAGAAGTAGTTTAGAATAAAGAGTACACTAAAATTGATAAACCAATTTCCCAATAAGAATAAATTATTAATAACATTGACATATATAATACAAGAGTTGTTTAAATTACGCTAAAAGAAAATAAGACGAAACAATTTCATAAAAAGTAATTGCTGCAATTAGTTATGTACTTTGAAATGGTTAGTATAATATTTAACTGCATGAAATTGATAACCCTTCCATCAAAATACAATCTTACTGGAAACTAATTCCGTCTCTCTTAAATATTAATCTTTATTGACTGAATAAATAATACAAATTTCGTTAAAAGAGAAAGAAAACGATAGGAAAAAAATATCCATGGAAGAGTGAGTGGATGCAAATCAATGGAGTTATATCAACCTGTATAAACCTTATTAGTGTTTTTATCCAAAAAAAAAAATTAAATATATTGAATATTTTAAATTTTAAAATTATTCAACATTTATTTGTTTAATAAATAAAAATATAGCAAAAATGTTGAAGAGCTTAGAATTATTTATTCTATTACAAATAGAAGTAAATGACTGACATACCCAAAACTTATGATGTACGAATAATATATGTACAGTATGAATATAATATATGTATCAAATACTACAGATACGTCAATACATTTATATAATAATTCTTAAAAAAATATATAATAATTCTTAAAAAAATACATATAATTGTTATTGTATGTGTGAATTTAAATTTAAATAATATATATTAAAATTGTTAATATAAAAAATTATAAATTATTGTAATTATGAAAATGTTACTATTGAATAGACTAAATATTTTATTAATAAGTATTAGTAAATTATTTTAAAATACCATTAACAAGTACATGTACATGTCTACCATAAATAAATATATGATGCAAATCGAAGAATCAGTTATCATAAGCACCGAAAGTAATATGACACATCAAATGGACCGAGTAATCCTCAGTTTAGATTTATTAAGTAAAGCTTCAATTTGATGTTTTATGTATATAATTATTTGATACTAAATGATGCGAAATACAAATTTTATATTACAAACTTTTAAAAGAAAAGTCGAGTTGATATAGATTTAGTTATTAAAATAATATTAAAAATTATTATAATGTGATTTGTTCAAAGTTATTGAGTCATTGATATTAAATTGTGGTTAATTTTACGTTCGAAATATTTATTTTTTTAAAAGTAATTAAATATTATACGTTAATAAAAATTTTATATTATAAAGTAATTTTATTGAGTTATATATAAACTCAATGAAAAAAAAACCCTTAACAATCATTATTAATTTGAAGGATTGGTTGGAAAGAGAAGATTTAGCTTTTGGGACAGACAGCTCTGTCGTGGCGGTGCTGTCTCTTCAGAGAAGTAAACCGTCGTAACAGCCAATCTTAGATTCTTTTCCTACCTATTTTCAATTCCCATAATAATTAAAAATAATAATAATAATAATATTTCTTCACTTAATTTTTTTATATGTTTAATTAATTTAATTCCTCACTAGTAAGTAATAATTGCTTGAACTTCATACGCAAATTCCCTCTCTTACATACATTTACCTCATTTTCTGCAAGCTAACAATTTGTTCACAACCTTAAAATACAGTACCCCACATGCGAATTTCACTATCATCATATTCCAGAAAAGGTTAAAGTTAAGAAAAAAAGAGAAAAAGTAAGAGAATTGGCACTTGATCTTCTGTGAAATCAAATGCTGAAGCTCTTTAGGGCCTATCAGTGTTTCCTCGCCTTCTTCCTCGTCATCTCTATCGTTGTGTCCGTCTTCACAGGTGCTAACTCTCACCCCATAAGATCGAACTCCCCAAAGTTTTCATTTTTAGAAGGTTTTCACTCTTCTTGAGTTTCGTTTGTGTTTCTTCGAGTTGTGGGTTTTGTTGTTGTGCCTTAATTCAGATCTGAGACCAGTTTAAGTTGTATCGCGATTCAGTTGGATGCTGCAGCAATTATTGTTTTTTGTGCTTAATTATGATACCCATTATGTTCATGCTTACGAGGGAAAAAAGATGGGAGCAATGGACAGTAATTTTAATTTCATAGTTCACTGTCTCATTTCATCCTTTCCTGTTTTTTGCCCCTTCTGGACTATAAACTTTTTCTTTTTTTTTCTTTCTTTCTTTGGTTAGTAAGGGTTATACAGATTGTAGTTTTGGCTTATTTTCTTCAATGCATTTTTTTTTATGAAACCGAAATTGAGTCATGTATTCTGAATTTTCGTCCTCTTGATGTTTTTTTATTTTTTGCAGGTAGTTCATGACATACCCTTTCAGACTTCAATTGCTATTGTGACATGATGACATTTTTCACTTTGGACTGAGGTTAATTTTCTTGAAGGTGATTGATACTGTTTCAAATTATGTTGACATAGCAGTTATTATCTGTATGTTTTTCTCTGCAAATATGTTGTAAATGATGATATGATGGTTAACGGTCTGATTGATATGAATCTGTAATTTTTGAGTTGTTTAATTTTTGATATGAATCTCTAATTTTTAACTTGTTTAAAGACTAGCTTTTAACTAAAACTATGTGATAATGGCTTCTCAAAGATCTGAGAGATACTCTACATTCTATCTTGTTATTCATACAGCGACAACAAGCGAAGCTTTTTTTCCACTGCAAGAGATCAAATGACACTATAATGTTCTCTTGTAAATTATATATATGGAAAAACCATTGGCCTCTAAATTCTTCTGAATGTTTTGACTATAGTTTTTCTGCTCTCCTGTCTAGCTATTCATATGGAAAAAGAGTTGGTTCATCATTTTGTCTTCAACTGTTGTTATTCATTATTTAAAGCCATCCTTTTTTTTGTCTTTATATTTGTATTTGTATGTCTTAAATCTGAATTTTACGGTATCCTTTGGAAATTCTATCAGACGGCTTTGTTTATTTTTCTCTAGCAATAGCTGGTAAATTGTCAAACTTTGTTAACTTTTTGCTCCCTGATTGCCTCTGCTTCTGAAATACCTTTAACGTTTTATATTCTATTTATTTTTAGATTAAAATCTAGAAAAAGATGGCAGCTGAGCTAGTCAATGGTGCAACAAGCGAGAAACTAGCTGAAACTGATTGGGCAAAAAATATTGAAATCTGTGAGCTAGTTGCTCATGATAGAAGGTAACCAAAATGCTTTTATAACCTTATTCAATGTTGCTTGTTTCTGATTGAACAATGTGAATGAACAGTTGGTGCCAATGGTATATTTGTATCACATGAGACTAAACTCATTTAAATTTGTTAATATATAACCTTTTATGTTTCAGATTTTGACTAAGGAAACTTTGTGAATGTGTGTGTTTTTTCTTTCTTTGCTTAGGAAACGAACCTATGATCTTTACCACTGCCACCTGAGCTTTGCCAAGTGGCTAACTGTGTGTTTGATGTTGGAGGATAATCCTTATGAATGATCATTTTTCTTTGGTCTTGGTGAAATTGATTGCTGGGTTCTTAGGAATAAGTTATTTTTCATTCTAGGTGCACCTTTTTATATTCGATTTTTTTTTCTTCTCAAAAGGAAAAGTTGTAACCCTTCAATTAGTTGGCTAATGACTGATATTTTATGCCCGCCATAGTAGTGTGTGGTTACATTTGCTTACATTGTGTTCAAAGTATCTGTAAGGAAACTAAATGTCTGTGTAAGAAGGAATAAAACAAATAGTTGGTTGGTTAGGAGCTTAGGAGGTTATAGTCTTCCTAATAAGAAGGCTATATATTGGTGGGTTTTGTTTTTGTGGGGGACGTTTTTTGGTATGTTGAGAGTATAAACAGGATTCTTAGTGTCCTGTGAGAAGGGAAACATCATCCCTTGACAGTGTTCTTGTTGTATGACTGTTGAGAAACAAATAAACGAGGCATATACAGTTCTGAGAGGGTGTTTTTTTGTGTTTTCTGTGAGTGAAAACATCTTTGAATCGGTTTCTTCTATCAAGAAACCTACTAGTACTTATGATTGAAATCTTGGAGAGGTTTTGAGAAAAAGAATCAACTAAGTCTTAAAAAGAATGATCAAATCCAAATGAGCTCTTAATTTACAATTCAAATTAAGTTCATGGTTCTTGTTCACCCTATCTGGGCTTGATTATGAACATAGATGAACATGTAGGATTGTCAGGATAATCCATCCATTGTTTCTGTTTTTAACTATCACGTCTTTTGAATATGCAGGCAAGCTAGAGATGTTGTCAAAGCTATAAAAAAGAGACTAGGAAGTAAACACCCTGATACTCAACTTTATGCTGTCATGGTGAGTATAATGACTTTATCATGAATTTAGTTTCTCGTTATTCTGTGTGAATTTCTAAAAGTTTTAACCTATGCTGAAAAACTTGTATAGAGACAGTTTGAAACCACATAGTTTCCATTGTATCTGATGCAGAAAATCTTGGTTATTTGACATTCTTGAGTTAAATATTTACATTTCTTGCTTTCCTGTTCTGTAGTGTTGTACTTAACCATCTTTGATCTATTTTGCTTTTCTAGTTGCTGGAAATGTTGATGAACAATATTGGAGAGCATATTCATGAGCAGGTGATTGATACTGGAATCATTCCCATTCTAGTAAAAATTGTGAAGAAAAAGGTTAGTTTTCACTGCAAAGACTTCTGTTATCTAGCATTGTCATTTTTTCTTAACCTCACTTTTTTATTCTCTCTTGCTCTTTGTTTGCAGTCTGATTTGCCTGTGAGGGAGAGGATCTTTCTCCTATTAGATGCCACACAAACATCCCTTGGTGGTGCGTCTGGAAAGTTTCCACAGTATTATAATGCATATTATGAGTTGGTGGTAGGTACAAATTTGCGTACAAAACCCTAGGACAGTCTTATGTTTTGATCTGGATTCATTTGATTAATAAGCTGTAGTTAGGCTGTTGACTAGGCAAAGAAAGTTTATTTTAACTCTGATTTTAAAAGTATAAGAAGAGACTAGCAGTCATTTTTCAATTGGCAGCAATTGAAGTTTTACTTGCTTATTTGAAGGGTAATTTTTGTGTTCATATTTAAACTGGATATATGAGGCTAAGTGATGACTCCCGGTAATTATGATCAGGTTATAGTATGGTAGTTGCTTATATAGTTTAGAGTGCATTGTGATGACTAAATGGGAAAGGAACTTTGTGCCATGGTGATATGCCCAAAGGGTCGCAAGAGTACATGTTGGGTTTGTACATCAGGTTCAGCCTTTGGGCCCATGTTCGACGGTATAAATAGAACAAGTCTGCCTCTGACTATATGTGAGAGTTGTGCCTTAGCTAACAACTTAAACTTTTAGTATGGTGGTAAGGACTATTGATCATATCATTTGGTATTAGAGCTCACACATACAAATTTCAAGTTTGATATGTTCTACTCATTTCAAGGTTCTTAGGCAAACTGTTTCTTAGAGGGAGGGAATGGCATGTGTAGAAGGTAGCACAGGTATATGTTTAATTTCGAGTAAAGCTCAATGCTGAGATCCATATTCAATAACTTAAATAAGTACTGGATTGCATCTGATCCAAAGTGTTACAACATGTCAATAGTTTTGTCTTAGAGCTAATGATGGTTCAAATCCTAGGTTCATACATGTTTGTAATTATCTCAAAGTTTGAGGGCGAACTGTGGTCAAGCTTAAGGTCTAGATTTGCACTTCTATTTGCAGTTTAAGCTTTTGACATGATGGTAAACACTCTTGGTCGTATCAAAAGGGGCATGATTGATCGTGATATTATTATATATTAGAGCTCGAGGCATGATATGGTGGATAGTAAGCATTTCCAGTGTCACCCATTGCTAATTAACTTCTCTTTATTTGTTTCCTAAAGTATTGACTGCTGTAATTTTTCTGGTCCTTTTGTACATAATACAAGTAGTTGCTATAAAAAAAATGGTCGCTCGGTTAATTTATTTGTTTTTCCTGTACCTGTCATTATAATTAATGTGCTCTTTGAACAACACAAACAAAATCATGACATTGGTTTTATTCTTTTCAGAGTGCCGGAGTGCAGTTTTCTCAAAGGGATCAAGTGATCCAATCAAACCATCCTAGTTCACAACCTAGCAGGACTAATAATGTACCAAACAGGGAGCAGGCTGCACCTAGACATGAAGCAGTTGCTCCGCAAGCTGAGTCCCAGACTGTCCCTGAATCTAGGTGACTTTTGCTTCAGTTTTAGTAAATTTGTGATTGATCATAGCTTTAAAATTCCTTCTGTAGATGAATATTTCAAATGATTTATTATAGCAAGAGGGATTATTTGCTTTAGTTATATAGATGGAAAATGGGATAAAAAAGATTTATCCAAATATGAATATTTATGTCGTCAAATGAAATGAATGATGAGAGGTAGTAGTTTCAAAATCTTCTTTTGGGTGATTTTTTTTCCTTAATGTTTTTTTGATAAGTTCTTTCTGAAACTCTTTCTTCATATCTCATTTAAATTTACATGTCTTTTGTAGCATTATTCAAAAGGCTAGCAATGCATTAGAAGTACTAAAAGAGGTCCTGGATGCTGTTGATGCTCAAAATCCTCAGGTGACTCCCAACCCGAGAGTGAGTTTTAGAATCTAAAAGTAATTCCATTCTAACTATTGCTTTGTAAATGTTTTCTTTTGTAGGGAGCAAGGGATGAATTCACCCTTGACCTTGTAGAACAATGTTCTTTTCAAAAGCAAAGGGTTATGCATCTTGTGATGGCTTCTCGGTAGGCTGCTTCAACTTTCTCTTTATTAATTTCTTTCGATGCCTTTGCTTCTAGTTTATTGGTAGCTCTAATCTAAGATTTTTCGTTTGACATTCATCCTAGACTGGAATAACCTTTAGCAAGAAGTTTTTTCCTTGTAATTTTCCTAATGTTTATATATTTGTGCATGCACAACCCAGTTATTTATTAGCATTATATGGTTAATCTGTTCCTTAAACTGGTTTTGCATTGATCTTTTGCAGAGATGAAAGGATAGTTTCTCGGGCAATTGAATTGAATGAGCAACTTCAGAAAGTTCTCACAAGACATGATGACCTTCTTGCTGGCAGAACTACAGCAACAGCAACTCGGTTCAACCATGAGGAAGCAGAGGAAGAAGAGGAGCCTGAACAGTTAGTCCGAAGGTGCCTTCCCTGCTTTTGGAATTCAATTTCTTACACTTTTGTAATGTAGGATGATACTGAATTTTCCAAATTCTTTAATCTCTGTATGGCTAATTCCTTGCAGATTACGTAAGGGAAAGGCTTGTGCAAGACCTGAAGATGAGGAGACAGAAACAGACAACCCTCCCTTGGGTTTACTTGGGGAGAGACTCAATCGTCCACTAATAAGACCACTCTCAATAGAGCCACAATCTCGACATGCTGAAACTCGATCTCCACCTGTTGTCATCCTGCCATCACCTGAAGCCGACACTCGATCTCCGCCTGTCGTGATCCCACCACCACCACCACGGCCAAAACAGAACGGTGATGTTTCTAATCATGTGGCAATTCCACCACCACCTGCAAAGCATGTCGAGAGGGAGAAGTTTTTTCAGGAAAACAAGGATGGTTCTAATTTGTCTGGCCACATGAGAGGCCTCTCCTTGCATAGTCGTAATGGCAGCAGCTCTCACAGTGGAAGCTTTGATTTTAGTGAATGATCTCTTCACAACCGGATGATCTTTATCTTTTCTTTTCATTTTTGTCTACATTTGGAGTTGGTATTATTGAAGAAGCTGTTGTGAGGAATTGGTGATTTCTCATTCAGTCTTTGAGTATGGAGATGGGAGGGAAAAAAAGGAAACCACATCTGCTTCAGTTTACAAATTACTTGTAATTATGTTATCAGATTATGTGTCATGACCTGAGGTTTGTGAGTTTCAGGTGCAAGTGTTATAACATTTTTTCTTTTTAACTTGGTTTCTAGAAACCACAGTTTTTCTTCCCATGGAACCTTCTAAAAACCTTTAAATACCACATTTACTTGTTCGTACGTGTTTTGCTTTTTTATTTGACTACAGCGAAATCTACATTCAAAACTAGCTACAATTGCTTGCTTAGGTTGTAGATTTGTCTTTTGATTTGATGTGTTGTTTCATCATAGATATTTTAAAATTCATGTAGAAACTAACTATGATAATTGTGACTGATTAAATCGAAGTGAAAGGCAAAATGAAATGGAAACTGAAGTTAATTCTTTTTAATTGATTAAGTAGTAATAAAATACTGAAAACATTGCAAGATAACATTGAAGTTTTATATTATAACAAAATAAACACTTTTGAAAAAGTGATTTTCTCTTAATACACCCTTATTGTGATATGCAGTGAAAGAAAAGCGAGGAAAATTTCTCCATTATTTTTATTTCCGTTTGCACTCTACTTTGTTCCTTGGTTTCCATTTGATATCGTCCAATCTTACTATATAATAACTTTAGCATCACTCTTAACTAGTATCTTTTTTAGTTGAACTCATGGAGACTTACACTACAACATATGTGAGGTACAGTAATATTTGCTTAGTTACATTTATTAAAAATGTTACTATATATAATATTAACAATAATGTTGTAACATTTTTAAAAAGGTCACTGAAGATTATTACACTTTCCCTACTTTTAGTAACATTCTATTATCATAATTATTAAAAGTGTTACCGTAGATAGTTTTATAAATTATTATGATGTTTTTCAAATAAATACTATTATAAATTATATTAAATTATATGTTGAATAAATGTTATTATAAATTATTAATTTATATTAATAATTATATAATAACATTCCCTGCGAGATTTATTAGTTTTAGTAAACATATTTTTTACATTTATTAAAATTCTTATTATATATAAATTATATTTACTGGTAACATTTTTTTAAAATATATGATTATAAATAATCACTAAAAAAACTAATTTTTATTAACGGTTAACTTTTTTTTTCAATAAGCTGCTCAAAAAATTGTTATTTATGATTGTTTATTTTAACCACTATAATTGTTTATATATTATTTTAATATTTTAACCGTTAGAATGATTCGGACTATTTATTCACGTGGTGCTTTATTTTCTAATTTATCTTGTAACGTCCCAATTGAATAGAATAATTCTAACGAATGCCGCATGTATATGGTATATATAAAAAAAAAAGGAAAATCGACATAAAGTATATAAGAATCAACCATTGCGGTCATTCATAGTATACTCAAAGGAATACTCCAAAGGCACATCACAATGTTCTAACCATAGACTAATCACATATTAGATTAAATTGGAAATTTGCTCACAGAGCAAGAAACTACAAAATAACAATACACAAAGAGAAATGCTTAATAATGAGCTATAAAGGATCCAAGAAGCCTAACTACACAACAACTCCCCCGCCAACATCACAATCACCAAGAGTCTCCACATTTGCTCACATAAAAGATTTGGTGATCATCGCAAAAAGAAAAAAGCCAAATAAGAGAACAGACACAAAGAAAAAATGGTAAGCTAGAGATAAAAATAATTTTCATCATATAAGTATACAAGCAAATTTTTAAACAGGCTTTTCAATAAACACACATGGCATGTGAAGGCAAACAATGCAAGACTCTCAAACTCAATTATCCAGATTATGCATTGATATAGAATTCTAAAGGAAGTATGCACGTGTGTTGGTTTCTAAACTCTACAGAGTCTATACACAAGGAGTTATCACACAACCACACACAAGGTTAATCCATGATTATCTAAGGCCATTATCCTGCCAGAAACTAGGACCTCCTGTCACTCTCACCACATAAATCATTCTACTCTATATGAGCGTGAACGATTATCAGAGTTCAGAATACCTTCTTTGATCTAAACATCTCCTATATAACCATACCACCATGAAATCTCGCCAAGAGTTTCATGGAATTACGTCCACTCATGCCATGTCCATGTTTCTCACACCAAATCCACATTTTATCTTAAGCATTATAATCTCATGTCAATGCCCAACCAACCAATCAAGTCATGTTTCGTTTCACACCAAACACATCAATTACAAGAAAATATAAATGTCACCTCATTCATGCATAGCTTCATACATCATATTTTTAACATTAACTCAGTCAATCACAAGTTAAAGTAAGGAATTAAAATTCTGCAACAATTCTCGCTTAAGCTAGATTGATCTCGCTTAAGTTAGAAATTCTCGCTTAAGCTAGACTGGTCTCGCTTAAGCTAAAATTCTAACAAAGAGCAAAGTGAAATTTTACTGTTCTTGCTTAAGCTAGACTAATATCGCTTAAGCTAGAAATTCTCGCTTAAGTTAGAATAGCAGATTTCCACAGGTTTCAACATGCAAAAAACCCAAAATCTAAACAACAAAACTTAAAAAACACAACCACGAACATCAAACCACCATTTTAAGCATGATCAAAACCAAAAACATGCAAGACACTAAAAAAAGGTTTTAAAGTTTAGCTTCCCTTACCTCAAAACTGAGAACTAACACAAGAAACCCTTCAGGGAGGAGCACCAAGACCTTGAGCAGATTTAAGAAGCTGAAAAATAGAACTATGGGAGATAAGAATGAGACCACGATTGAGACTCACATGGAACTAGAGCTACCAAACAGAGAAGAATGAAGGGATAGAGTTTTAGAGCTCAACTTACGTGGTGAAAGATGGTTTCCGCTAACTGGAAGGAGAATTTTGCAACTGCCCTAGCATAACTCTTATTTCAACACTAAGAGGAAGAGTGAGAACTTTTTTTGGTGAATGAGACAAAATGAGAGAGTTAGGGGCTGGAAGGGGGTCTTGGGGGTACTAAGTGGACTAACTCAGGGCTCCCAAATAAAAACCAAGGCCAAAACGTTGGAGATAGAAAGAAAGAAAAAAATGGGTCTTACTTACCAAATCCAGAACATAAGTTTATCAGTTTTAGATTATTTCCTTATTCAGTTCCGCTTGTCGTTTTCTTCAGGCTATTACGTGCTTTACTTTGGGATTTAATAACGAAGCTTCTCATCTCCGATGAGGCTAGTAGAGATTTTTTGAATCTTTGTTGCATTTTTGACAAGGTTTATTCTCAGTTATAGATGAAGTCCAGCTAGGTTGCCCCTCTCTTCGATCTCTTGCTCTCTCCAATCTCTCGATCTCCTTCTCTTTACATTATGCAATGGATTTAGGATGCGAGTTTATGTGTTAATTTTGAGAACTTAGATCAATTGGATAATTAGGGCTCACAATTGATTTGCAACGATTCTATTTTTACTTTGCTTTCTGTCTTTAATGTAAACACTTTTTTAACCTAATAAGCTAATCAAAATACAAATATATTATCTCTTCTTTGGAATTGTTGTCAAAATAATTTTGGGACTTTTCTTATACAATGCTTGTAAAAGAGAGTCAAAGTATGTGTGGAGAAAGAGAGTGAGATGTAGAATTAATGCAAGAGTTAAGTCGCGTGAATAGGTACTTGCATAGCATGACATAGCAACAACAACAAAAATTGAAGCAATTGTTGAGTTGTAGTACAGTAAAAACCAATTGTGAAGGAAATTATTGACTCGTAACTCAATGGTGAAGGAGTTTCATCAATTGTTCATGGCAGGGGAGCCATGTACCCCGAATTCGGATGCCCGACAACTAGAATTATTTACATTTGTGGTTTATTGTAAGCTTGTTATTTTGGAATGTAAACCTAAGGCCATGATTGTGGACATCTGTGAGAAATGCGATTCATATATTAGAGAATAAACTTATATTTATTTCTATAAGAGGGGACATTGTCTAATATTTTAACCTGTATATGAGAATGTGAAGAGGAAGATTGAGAGAGGAGTTGGTTTTCCCAAATGTATATCAATAAACAATGTAGTCTGCCATTTCTCTCCACTACCCAGTGGAGAGACAATGTTGGAAGAAGGTGCTATATTGAAAATGTAAGATTCTTAGAGCATGAATTTTTTTATGTGTGGTTGGAAAATTAAGACTATGGTTTTTGTTATTGCTTGGAAGTTGATGATTGTTTCTTTTATTGGTGCGGTGATATGGCTTGTCATATTGGTTGGTTTGTGTGTTTTATTTGAAGGAATTTCATTGCTCTATTATATGTCTTTTTCATGGTTCTTCGCATTGGTTACTTGCATGTACACAAGACAAATACTTAAAAACGGAGCTTTACCTAGTTTCTGGAGGTGCTTCCTTGCCTCATCCCTGTACATTCCATACTTCAACATCAAGACTTGTTCTTCCAAGTCTATAGGAATGAGAATGAAGCATGTTAAGCTTACAAATGACTTTTGAGATTTCAGTATCCCAATTAAATCAAATTCTAAAGAAATGAATGATTCAAGTTGTGTTTTCTATATGTTTATAGGGAATAGAATCAAGTTGCTCCTTTGTTATTAAATTAATCACCATTCTAAATTCTTGATTTTTTTTCCTCTTACCATTTCTGATAAAATTCTTCATTTAAAATAATAATTTTTGTGATAGTTCTTGTTATGTTTTGGTATCATTGATATATTTGATGTTTTTAAGTGAAGAGTTTCACCCAAATTTATGATAAGACTGACAATAAATGAATTTGGGAGTGCTAGTGTCAAATGTGTGGATGTGGTACATAAAAAAAAAAATGAAAATTGCTAAATTTTATTAGAAGGTAATGACAAACTTCTTTTTTGTTAGCAAGATATGTCATCTTGGTGTTAGAGGCCGGTGCTCCCAAATGCTTTATTTAGTATACAAATCTAGAAGTAATGTAATCAATAAGTACAAATACTTTTATCCTAAGAATCTGACTTGTTTATTGTATATATATATAGTGATGAACATGTACATGAAATTTTTATGAAGTTTTAAATTAATAACTTATTTATAATGTATCTATAAAATAAATATTGTTAAAAAGTTTTAGTAACATTTTTAACATGTAGCCTTTTTATTAAGAAAAAGTTACTAAAAATTTCTAGTAAAAGTTGTTACTTTTCTCTAAAAAAAAATGTTATTATCAGATTTTAGTAACATTTTTATAAAATTTTAGTAACATTTTAAAAATGTTACACTTATATTAAAATAATGTCACTTAAAATTTTTAGTAACATTTATTTAAATGTCTCTATTAATATGTATAAATGTTACAAAAAAAATTAATAATAACTTAGAAAATACGTAACATATGATAAAATGTTACTAAATTATATTAGTAACATTTTTCATGATTTAGTAACATTTTTTTGGTGTTACTGTACATTATATATCTAGTAGTAAAACTTGCTCAGATGAGGCGATATCCGTTTTTCCTAAACTTTCTTCGTAAGTTTTGCTACATGTCTAGATCAGTGCTTGTGTCTGGTCCAGGTGCAAAGAAATTGAACAAGAGTTTCATCACCTTTTACAGAATCTCTTCTGTGTAGATCTTGGCTAACATAACAGTAAAACTGCTAGTGTTCTCCGATGAGTTCACACTTCACAACAAGAATTTGTTATTGCCTCAACTGCTCATCATCTACAACAGCTTAGTAGTTTTCCAACTCATGAAAGCCAGTTTTCCAGTTTAAATACATACAAAAATATTCTATAGTATACAAATTTTCTCTCCCGTCTCAATCCTCAAATACAGTGCCTAAACTGCATTTGAGAACTCCTGGGTGCATGCCTTGATCTGAGAAGCACATGATGCTTAAATTATGGAAATACAAGCAAAACTGAATGGATATAAACTGATCCACTGTCAAGACCTTTTTACATTACTCTAATCATGCCTTAACACATTGTAAAGTGCAGCTTGATTATGATAAAAACTACTCGAAAACTGTGTTAAGAACATGATTTGACTGTAGTATAAAAAAGCCATGTACTGACAGAATCAAAAACTTAACTCAACTAAATCCTGTCTTTAGAGGGCACATGGTGATTCTTCATTCACCTAAGTGAGGGCCATATTCCGAATTGGTGCAGCAAACCCTTGTCTGTAGTGACTTCAAAAAACAAAAGAAGAAGCACAGCCAACATTGCTACTCTTCCATTCCAGGTTTCAGCACTTTTTGTCCAACCCCATTCCCACACTATAACTGGTGGTGGCAACTCCTTGCGTTGTGTATCATATGCTGCCAATAACTCTTCTACACTGCCCAGTGGAACAAGGGACTGACAAAGACCGCAAACTTTCAATCAGATCATAAGATGCAACTATATAGCTACAAAATATATCATCATCATCAAATCTACGGAAAATTCTGTCAGTTTTCAATAATGCTTAAAAGAACACTGAATGAAATATTTCCACCATGAATATAATAATAAATAAAAGTAATAACAACAATCATTTCTTATTTTGATTACATGAATCACAAAAAGCCATGAGGTTCAGTTAAAAACTAAATTCTCAGGGGATACTATTCACCACGATGTCACTTTTAATAATATTTTATAATGTTATTCTTAATCTTCCTTTACCTCCTTTTACAGGACTACAACTTATGTGACTCTCTTCACTGGTGCTTCCTGTGACATCTACCTTTTTTCCAAAAGCCATGCAGATTTGATCTAGAATATGAAACATAAATTTATATGGGTGTTCAAAAGAGTACCTGTCGAGCTTCAAGGTCTGAGGCTGCCAGGGCACCGACATATGGGAGACTCTCAATGACAGCATCTGCCAAATCAGAAATGAAAGTAGGTTCACATCCTAGAGCAGGAACACGTCCCCAATTTTGTATACCGGATTCTAGAGCCAATTCTTTGTATTCAACATCAATTTCTTCTAGTGTTTCAATGTGCTCACTGACAAAGCTGTGAATTAAGCAGGGGTTAACAATGTGCATGGGAAGAAACAAGGAAAAGAGGTGGAGAAGATAGAGACAACATTTACCTAATTGGAACAGCCAGCAGACTTTTCACTCCCTTTTTTCCAAGTTCAATTATTGTCTCGTCTGTATAGGGTCTTAACCATTCCACAGGTCCAACTCTACTCTGTAACAATATTATAGTCAACTGTTAGAAGTCCAGAAACAGAAATTCTAAATCTAGGGTATAAAAAGATGGCATGTTTGAAGACATGCGGAAGGACTAATTGTAAAGAACTTCTCCCAAGGAGCTTTCTTTATGGGAGCGTTGGTGAACATGATGATCTATTTTGAATATTATTGCCTAATGAATCACTCAACTAAGAGAATTTCCAATTATTATTTGGGTGAGGGAAATATACTGGCATTTTAGTAGAAAATCTAACAAAGAATAAGTAATAGAAATCAGAACTTATAGAGAATCAACTGCTGAGAAAACAAAAAGGAGTTACCTGATAAGCAAGGGTATAGGGATTAGTTATCTTTCTAGTCTCGAGTTCTTCCATGATCAAGTCCACACATTCCTCCATTTCAACCTTGTATGGATCACCAGCCTCTTCCACATATGCAAGAGGCACCCCATGTGCACTGAAGAATATCATGACCTGCAACAAGCATGAATTACTTGGACTCATGCCAACACAGAAACTAGAGCAACTCTGCTGGAATGAATAAACAAACACTGGATTCTGATTAAAGTATAGAAATGATCTGGTTTTTAAGCTAAATTTGAGTACATTGTCAACAAACACAGGGTTTCCCCCTAGCGAGTTTCCTTCTTCAAAACACTGAAAATGACAATCTGACACCTTAATTCCTCTTTACAAGTCTATTACACAACTTATATACCACTACATTTGCTAAATCATAACCTATGTCTTCCTAATCCGAAATCAATATTAAAATTATTGCCTCATAACATATTAATGCAGAATTGTAACAGCTTAAATCAGATTTTGACTTATCAATGCCTCCCAGTACAGAAGCAGCCTCATCCTTAAGGCTTAAATAAGGAAACTGTCCTTTGCAGTTAAACATTTTAGTTTGGTTCCATAAGTAGGTTTTTAAGCTAGATTTAAGTACAAACATCATCAGATACAAGGTTGCACACTAACAGGAAGTTTCCTCCTCCAAAACATCAATAATAACAATCTGATGACTTAATTTTTATAGTCTTTTTGAGAGTCTATGTCACTATAACTGTCACATCATAACCTATAACTGCCTAATCTGGAATTAATATAAAAACAACTACCTAATAAATTCCTAATACAGAATTATAATTTCCTAAACCATATTTTTCCCTATCAAACTAAATTTCAGGAAATATACTTCTCAGCAATGCCAAACGAAGACATAGAGTAATGACAAAAATTGTCAACACAGCAATCTCAATAAAACAAAATATAATATATCTTAAAAGTCTGATGAAATCAAGCATAGTTAGTTTGTCAATCTGTTACCAAAAGGACAAGATTTGAATTATAAAAAATGTCAAGGAACCATGCCCTTTTTTAAAAGTCGTTTAAATTTTAAACATTAACAAAATGTTGAACCTCGTCAGGGCTGTCAAAACTCTTCAGCTCCTTTTCAATTAAATTTGCCATGGCCTTTATGTATCCTTCACGCTGATACCATGATGGTATTACCGTGTGCTGCATGTTGACTAGATATTCATCCTCTCTGAGAACAAACAATAATTCACAATATAACAGAACGTTAGATAGTTGATATATTTGAAGTATAATGAATGAGATAATATTTTTTCAGTAATCACCGGAATATATTCTCCAGCAGACGTAGGCTTGATCCACTGGTTGAGATTGAGAATTGTGGATAAAGTGGAAGAACAACAAGCTTTGTAATTCCATCCCTTTTAATCTACACAATATATTTTAAGGGATAAATTAATTATAATCAGGTAGGCCAGAAATCACAAAAAAGATAAATGATAAATATCGTTCCAAAAGTTATCACAATTTTAATAAAATTTCATGATTCCTTAATATTTATTTTCAACACTATTATCATTTATTCTTTCTTTGCTAATCAAGCTTAATGTTTTAAATTTGCTTACAATAAACACAGTGATCTTTCTAAGAATCAGAGCTCAACACTTTTGTTCACACAAGCATGTGAATGTGTGCTCACTTGCATACAGTATAAATAGACAAGAAAATATTTCAAGCTAATTACTGACAATCTTAGAAAAAGGTTAGGAGTCAGATTTAATTGGTATTGGCCAAGGCATAACTCCACAAGGATAGAACGCATTGGCTACATGGAAGCTGCCCAATAATGCAATATCAAAGACAATTGCTTCAAGCAACCCTTTGAAATGTTGCAAGCTTCCTTTTAGAATATGAAGCATACAGCTACATCTTTTAACTCAGATTGAAGGACAATAACAGGGAAGAGAATCCACCAATGGCATGATCTTAAACAAATTCTTTTGAAGTTTACATCATGACTACCTGCTCAATAGCTTCTTCAGTGAAAGGATGCCAGTAACGCATTCCAACATATACTTTAGCTGGGACATTCTTTCCCCAAAGAGATTTTCTCAACTCTTCAGCCTGTGAAAGAGCTCATTAGATGAATAAGGACTACTAGGCAACTAATAGAGTCAAACAAAAGTACCTATTTAAGGGAATGATTATGTAATATATCCCATAGCATTATAAGTTGATTGTAAAATCTAAATGGATCACTGAAATTTGAAAACCTTGATTTAGTTGCTTGGAAAAATATTAAGGATGAGGTGACATTGTCCAAGTTAGTAACTTAAAGTACCTACTGGAAAAAAAATTCTACTCTAATAGTAGCCACATATATTAGTTATAATTTATAAATACAATAGCTAAATGAAATTGAAATGCACATGACATTGATTTTTAGAAATCTTTTCGAAATTCTTTTATATACTTTTGTGCTGTTTTTTTCGCTTTACATAATCTGAAGTTGAGAAAAATTGGAAAGAGACAAATTTCATGTATGGTAAATATACACAGCTCAACTCCATTTCAAATATAATCAGTTCAATTTGTAGAAATTGAAATTGGAAGATCCAATGCCTACTTACAAATTTGACTATAAAATATGTCATATCAGAAAAGAAACAAATTGATGGGAAGAGTCATGCCTGTGCATCAGTCATACGTCTGAGAGGAGAGCCACCACCGATGGAAGCATAGCCTTCTTTGCTCTTTGGGGCCCTTACAACCGATACAAATTGGGCCAATGGCTTTTGAAGAAAACTAAATATCCTTGGCAATCGTATTATATCCTGTGTGATTGTACATAATATCAAATCAAACAATAAAGAAATTATAGTTTCAGGTTACTCTCAACCTAAAGGAACTGAAGGATAAAAAATGACAGCTCAAATGCAAAGTGTGTAAAACCAAGTGTATTACCGGGTCGGCAAAAAGGTTAAACAAAAAAGGCTGCACATCTTCTAGAGTCTCCGGACCTCCAAGGTTTAATAGTAACACTCCAATCTTATCATCACCAATACGAGTTGTATCAGAAACATCTTGAGATGTAGAAGTTGCTAAAGATCCTACTGAGAACAACTGTTTGTTGAGTGATTGGTTAGAAACCAAGGATTGTGTTTCAGACCACCATGGAGAACTTCTGAACGATTTGTAATTTTTCAAGGGATTAGTATTAAAAGAAGCCTCTATATGAGCTCCAAAGCAGCGATACTTCTTCTGAGAGGTACAGATTGTCTGTGGCAACAACCTATGAACATAAAAAAAATTACATAATGTTAATCTTGACATTTTTAGTAACAAAATTTTTGACCCAAAGGCTACACACTTATGTAATAGGTGCCAAATATGATCATATTGAAGTTTAGAAAACCAAGAAAAGCTGGACTTTGATGTGCAACTCAATGCCTCAAAGAAATTATACACATAAAAATGTTCGGATAAAAGTCTAGCAGTTTGCAGCTTCAGGGAAAAAAGGGCAACAAAATTTAAATCTGCAAAATTTTTGTGTTCATGGACAATAAACTTGAAAAGGGAACAAAGAGTGCTTGATTCTAAGGATATTTCCTCAGGTAAACCAATCATGTAAGCAAAGTTAAACTCCACCTTACCATCCAAAAAGCAAATAATAATCTTGCATACCTGCATTATTATCCGAGAAATGCCATTTTCATTATTTATAAAAACATTGTCCGATAATCCTTCTTATAAATGCCACTATCAATAACTTAAAAATTTAGAACGGACACTCTTTACTGTGGTTCTGATTAATTAACTCCAATTCAAGTCACGCTAAGAATCCGTTACAGGGATGAAATGGAAAAAGGTGTGGATTCCGAAAACATAGCTCAGAACAGAAAAATACAAAAGCATCATAATCATGAAAAGTGGAACACTTACAGAGGATACTTGAGGTTACGAGAAGCATGAGTGAGGCATGGAGGAGGATGAAGCACATGGGACGAAGAACAAGAAGAAGAAGATGCTGACGATGAAGGGGCATGAATTGGAGAGTTCATAGCTTCAATTACAGTGATAGATCAGCACAGTCCAATGCTATGAGCAAGAACTACCCAGAAATGAATATAGCGAAAAGATGATAACTTTACTCAATTCCAAATAATCTGGAGGAGAGGGTTGAAAGAACTAGCAAGTGGGTAGTTGGGTGAGAATGAGATTGGAGAGAAAGTTTGTTTTTTCCATTTTTCAATGGGTTTAGGGTAGAGGAAGAAAATGTTATTTGTACTGTTGTAGTGTATTGGTATAGTATTGGTACATTAATGCCTCTGAATGTTGAGGCAGAGAAGGGACCCTCTTGAAGTTATGGCTGATGTTGGGAGTTGTGAGGTAGAGGCAGGTGAGGAAACTGAAATCAATTCCGACCACTTCTTTTTGGTTTATCTTAATCTTCACTTCAAATTATTTACTTTTATTTATAATATATATATATATATATATATATATATATATATATATATATATATATATTTATTTTTTTTATTTATATAAATAATATTTTTATATTTTTATTTTTTTTTTTTTTTTATTTCTTATATATATTTTTTTATTTTTTTTATTAAATATATATATATATATATATATATATATATATATATATATATATATATATATATTATGTTTATCTATAAATAAAGGGAAGTTCTTAATTTACTTTCTCAGTTCTCAGGCACACACTATGCTTGTCAATTGCAACAGACACGATTTCTCCGAGAGAGAATGTCTTACTTTCAAACTGAGAAAGATATACTGCGCAAGATGATGTTTGTTCTGTATTTGGCTTCTTACTTATGTCGGACATAAAATCGTGATCGAAGATAAAATGGTTAGAAAGAGACTGTTTATGCCAAAATAAATCTTAACTGCACTTTTAATTTTTGTCGGATTTTAGTTATTAAATTGTAATAAAGTGATTTAAAATCTATAACATTTATACTATTCTACACTATTATATAGAAAAAGTAGATTCTTCATTTAATATACATATTTAATTTCTAATTTTATTCTTCACGTAACAGTTTTTTTAATTAAAATAATTTTTTACTAATTTTCTATTTGGCTTAAATACCTTTTTGGTTCTCATTTTTGTAGTGTTTGTTGCGATTGGTCCTTATTTTCACAGAATGTTTAAAATGATCATCATTTTTACCGAATGTTTAAAATGGTCCTCATTTTCGCAATTTGTGTTTTATTTGATCATTTTCTATAACGCCGTTTAAATCATTAACGGAGCATTGTACATGTGGCACGATTTGTATTAGGGTGTATTGGCTTAATTAGATATTTGGGGATAAATAAGTGAGCTAGGGTTTTGGTAGGGAATGTTTGGGCAGTTGGTGAGTTTTGGCAATCTTGTTCCTCCATTCCCAATTGGTATTGCTGCAATCTTCTTCTT
>Ga0214543_1003849_pt1 | contig 28883 bp, 12 predicted proteins | sample CNSS2metaG_FD_160094 | JGI IMG/M metagenome (GOLD analysis project Ga0214543, IMG submission 160094) | Root nodule microbial communities from cowpea collected in UCLA plant growth center, Los Angeles, California, USA - CNSS2 | ecosystem: Host-associated > Plants > Roots > Nodule | place: USA... | reverse complement strand
TATATATATATATATATATATATATATATATATATATATATTACTCACTTTCTATTTTTTATTTCTTTTAATCGTTTGACTTGTCATGAAATTAATTCACATCTTTAAGATATTTTTTGTCTCATCATAACTTTTAGGCAATTATGTTCAAATGATGTATGTCAATTAAATTATTTTTATGTCTCACATTTAAATATTTCTACTCTTTTTTAATATTTTTACATAACATATTTTCTTTTCGCATGAAAATGTTTAGCATTCTCAATTTAAGTGTCCAATAACATAAACTTTTTATTTATTAGGTAATATAAAAAATTTATGTTCTTTATTTTATTACTTGCGAAAACACAGACGTTGTCGTGTGTGTGTGTTTGCATTTTTTAATTTTCATAAAAATTTGAGTTAAGATTAATAAGAAATATATAATTAATTTTTAAAATAGTTGTTAAATATAAAATTAGAAAAAGAAAATATGTACATAAAAGAAGTTGTTAAAATAACTATTAAAGACAAAAGATATTTTTAGAATTTAAAGGTAAACTATTTGTAAAATAATTAATTTTTAAAATAATAATTGAGAGTGAAATTGGAATAACGAAATATGGATACAATTTACAAAAGATGGCATCTCTTTATATATTGTTATAGATTATTAATTTTTGTTTCATTTAAAAACTTTTTTTATTTTGTTAAAACAATTTTCATTATCTTTCTACCATCGACTAGATTGATATTTTAAAATTTCTCTTAGATGTCTAATGTATTTTTCATCTTAACATACCCTTAATTATATATTTGTTATCTTTTCTGCGATTTCATTCAATGTATCTCAAATTGTTTCTAAGACACACATTTAATCATTTTTTAAATATTTTTATTTGTTGTTTATTTTTATCATGTAGAATATTATTTTGATTATATAATTATTTTTATTTTCTAACTCATTATTATACGTTTAATTTTATCACTATAATTATATAAATAATTATTTGATTTTACCGTATTTTTTTATTATTTTATAAAAAATAATTAATTGATATTCAAATATGAAAAATATATGTATGGATACGAATATATACCCATTACTCCACATGAATGGATGATACAAAAGTTTGACTCGCTAAATTTGAATTGAGAATAAAAATATTTTTTTTTTTAAAAAGGAGTATGAAATAAGGAAACTCACCCTGCCCTATTGTGAAGCTTGCATGAAACTACCATATATATCTTAATTTGCTTAGGATTTTTTTTTTTCCGATAAAGTCGAAGGATTTTTTTTTTTTTTTTTTTTCCTGATAGCACATCATATATATGCTCCCTTGATCCCTTGATAGGAAGAAAGTAGGTCAATTCAAACTTTTCATCATTTATTTCCGTAAGACATCTGAATTCATGTCCTCCACACTTTTTTTCAACACAACCACGTGATTCACTGTTTTATTTAACAATGATTTTGAATAATACGTCATAAAAATAAAATAATCTCCACTCTTTAAGGAGAAAATTGTGTACATCATGTCATTTTTAGTCATAATATATCCACATTTGATTTTTTTTTTTAAATCTTAAAATTAAATGTTATGAGCGGGCTTGCACTTCGATCTAGTTGTTTAATTCAATAGAATTTTGTTTAATTCAATATAAAATAAAAAACACTAATCAAAACTAAATGTTTTCCTATTAGTTGTTCCTCTTCTTATTATTATAAACTATTAAATATTCTTTTACAAAAGTTATGAAACTCTCAAAGAAAAAAATGTTTTATGAGTTTTTTATATAGTTATTGTCATATTTATAGTTTTAACCTTCTACGTATCTATAAATAAGTTATATCATTTTTTGACTAAAAAATATCGTAAATTTGTATCATGCTTATAAATATAATGTAAGCGTTGGGACAAAGAATTAAAGTAAAGACAGAAAGAGAATTAGAGACCGGTGGAAGCCACAGAACAAAGACTAATTTCCATTAGCTTGTGTATGAAGAATGCATGAAGTATTTAAACTGAATTAGAGACAAAATTGCATGGTTTAGTAAGATAAGAGAATTGAGATCTAAAGGTTAAATGAACAAGACTCAAGTAAGAAAAAGGTGAAAAACATAGTTTAAAATCTGATACCAAAAAGAGTGATGAATTTGAAGAGGAGGTAGCTCAATCGAGTAACAATGAGAACTTGAATCTACTAGTTAAGAGATTTGGAAAGTATCTAAAAAAGAAAGACAACAAATGTAATTAAAAGAGGTACAATTCATTCTTAATGAAGTGATTCAAATAACACTCATAGTTTCTTGGGTTAAATATGTTTTTGGTCCCTTAAGTTTCAGCGAAATTTGGAATTAGTCCCTCATCAAAACTTTTGACCAATTTAGTCCTTCATCTTTCAAAATGCATGAATTTAGTCATTTTAACCAAATTTTGTTAAGTTTATCTCACATTTTAAACGCATTTCATGATAGTATTTAAATTATTTACACTGTTTGACACATTTTTGCTTAAATGTTAACTTAAATACTATCATGAAATGTGCTTGAAACGTCAGATAAACTTAGCAAAATTTGGTTAAAATGACTAAATTCATGCATTTTGAAAGATGAAGGACTAAATTGGTATAAAGTTTTGATGAGGGACTAATTCCAAAATTCACTGAAACTTGAGGGACCAAAAACATATTTAACCCTAGTTTCTTTTATTATAATTGTGACAAAAAAGGACATATCCAAATTGAATGTCCAGACATTAACAAAGAGAAGAAGAATAGTGGTGACAGGAAAAAGGAGAAAAAGTCCAAGGAAAGACGTGCCTATATGGCTTGGAAAGACAATGATGATTCAATAAGTAACTCATGAGAAGATGAAAGTGAAAACACAAATGGTATAATCAATTCAAATGCTATTATGAAACACGTCTGAAAACATCAAATAAATTTAGCAAAATTTTATTAAAAGAACTAAATTCATACATTTCTAAAGTTCAGTGACTAAATTAAATTAAAGTTTCGAAAAGAAATTAATTTCAATTTTCACTTAAAATTAAGAGACAAAATAACCCTTATTATTAACGCTCGAAGACTACTGTGTCACATTTATGTTCTTTTCACAAGTGTCAGAATGAGAACCTCGAATTATCCGTGAAAAACAAGACCATGTTTGGTGTGGCATCTCCTTAAATGTACAACTATATTTGTGGTTCAAAAATTGCCTCTCTTCCCCCCACATTTATTATTTCTACCTAATTCCAATGGTGTTATAACTTCTTGAAGCAAATGGATCCATGAAGCACGTGTTTAAATATGAAACTCACATTGAAATATGAAACATGTGTTGAATTCAAATTCCATGCATATGTATTGTGTATATATTTGGGTTTATTTGTTAGAAGTTATGAATCATTGACAGAGGCTGAATTGCAGGTGTGAGATTTGATGGATAGTTCAGTAGCAGTTTTGGAGCAAAGGGTGATGAACATTGAAGGTATCTGCTTGACATGGAAGGATGTATGGGTAACTGCTTCCAACAGAAAGAATGGAAGCAGATCAATTCTTGAGGGTCTTACTGGTTATGCTAAACCAGGGCAACTCTTGGCAATTATGGGTCCTTCTGGCTGTGGCAAATCTACACTACTTGATACTTTAGCAGGTATATCTATGCACCAACTTCTCTATTTTCTGATTAATCTGCATCATCACCTGTGCTAAATTTGTTATTACAGGGAGATTAGGTTCAAAGATGAGGCAAAGTGGGGACATTCTGATCAATGGTCACAAGCAAACATTGACTTATGGAACCTCAGTATGTACAAAATCTCACTTTCATCATCAACATTACTAATTACTACCTCATCATCATCATCAATCTAACATTATTTGGATCCATGTTGTGACCACAGGCATATGTGACACAAGATGATACCTTGTTGACAACCTTAACGGTTGGAGAAGCTGTTCACTATTCAGCTCAACTCCAGTTACCTGACACCATGTCAAAACAAGAGAAGAAAGATAGAGCAGATTTTACAATCAGAGAAATGGGTCTTCAAGATGCCATTAACACAAGAATTGGAGGATGGGGTGTTAAAGGGATTAGTGGGGGTCAGAAAAGGAGGGTTAGCATCTGCATAGAGATCCTAACACGACCGAAACTTCTCTTTCTTGATGAACCAACTAGTGGACTTGATAGTGCAGCTTCCTATTATGTCATCAAAAGAATCGCTTCCCTTGCTCAAAATGATCACATTAAGAGGACTGTTATAGCATCAATTCATCAACCTAGTACTGAAGTTTTTCAACTCTTCAATAACCTTTGTCTTTTGTCTTCGGGTAAAACGGTTTACTTTGGACCTGCTTCTGCTGCAAGTGAGGTAATAAAAAAACTACCTTTTTTGTGTAAATTACTGTGTTTTACCTTTTTCTTTCTTTCTAAACACAGCCTCCACTTTCTTATTATGCTTTTCTGTAGTTTTTCGCTTCGTATGGCTATCCTTGTCCCCCTCTCATGAATCCTTCTGATCATTTACTGAAAACTATAAACAAGGATTTCGATCAGGTAAATAAAATGTGACCAATTTTCCATGATTCAATTCTTCTTTTTATAATACAAAATTAAAACGTGTTATGATTGATTTTATTAGGACATTGAGGTGGGCCTAGCTGGAACTACAAACCTACCCACAGAAGAAGTAATTCACATCCTTGTGAACTCATACAACTGCTCTGAGAGGAATCAAGAAGTTCAAAGTGAAGTAGCTTTACTATCTGAGAAGGTAACCCTCGATGCTTCTACTCTAACACTACTGATACATGCTCAAATTGCAAATAGTAAACATTAACTTTAACTGGTTTCAGAAGAAAAGTTCATTGGATGTGAAGAGAGGCCACGCTGGCTTCCTTAATCAGTGCTTTGCTCTTACCAAAAGATCTTTCATCAACATGTTTCGCGATCTCGGCTACTATTGGTTGCGCCTTGTCATATATATTGCATTGGGTATAAGTTTAGCCACTGTTTTCCATAATTTGGGCACAAGTTATGACTCCATTAAGGATCGAGGTTCTCTTGTTGCATTCATAAATGGATTCCTCACTTTCATGACCATTGGTGGATTCCCTTCCTTTGTGGAAGTCATGAAGGTAATTCACAACATTCTTCATTATGTCAGATTTTTCTTTACCCTAAAAAATTATAAGTATTTTAATCGATGTGGAACTGCAGGTATTTCAACGAGAAAGAGAAAACGGGCATTATGGTGTCACTGCATTTGTGATTGCAAACACCTTATCATCTATTCCATTCTTGTTATTGGTTACATTAATTCCTGGGGTTATAGCTTATTACCTTCCTGGTCTTCAGAATGGATTGGAACATTTCGTGTATTTCATTTGTGTTTTGTTTTCTAGTCTGATGTTAGTGGAGAGTCTTATGATGATAGTTGCGAGCATTGTTCCCAACTATCTAATGGGCATCATAACTGGTGCTGGAATTCAAGGAGTCATGCTTCTACTCAGTGGCTTCTTTAAGTTGCCAAACGATATTCCCAAGCCAGTTTGGAAATACCCTTTACACTACATTGCTTTTCATACCTTTGCCAACCAAGGAATGTTCAAGAACGAGTATGAAGGACTAAGATTTGATGCCAAAAATGATGGAGGAAGCTCACACAGTTACATCACTGGTGAAGAGGTTTTGAGAAATGTGTGGCAAGTTGACATGAGTTACTCAAAGTGGGTTAATCTTGCAATCTTGATGGGGATGATTGTTCTGTATCGAGTATTGTTTTTGGTTATTATCAAGATTGAAGAGAAGTTGAAGACCCTTGTTGTTCCACTATCTTCCAAGAGATCAACACAAATCATGGAAAACCCCAACGCCACTCCCTCACATTAACAAAATACTTTGCTCTAAATGTTATTATTACTTTTTCCACAAATTTTAATTGTAATGAATCGACTTATTAAATACACACGTGTGGTGTGTAACATGTGATAATTAGTTATTTGATTTTTAAGTGTGTTTTGGATTTGGCTTTGATCACCTACATCCAACTATTTAGGCACTTGTAACACTTTAAATTCATACAACTTGATTTTATGACACCAGTGAAAAATAAAGGACAAATTATGTCACAGTTTTGTTTGTGTCGGATCCTAGGCTACGTAAATTTCAAAAAATTATGTTAGGGGACTCTTTGGTTCGACAAAAATTTTGATTGTTGCATGCATTTTGCTCTTCCTCACTTCTTTTTGCGATTTCGCCGTTTTCGACTTCTTATTTAGCATCGGTTATGACGACCTTACTGCATTGTTGATTCAAAATATTTTATTCTTGCATTTGGAAAAGGCTCATGTGATTGAATTTTAGTTTAAAATTCTTCATTGAAGGTAGTGCTTTAAACTTTCATTTTACTTTCGAAATTGATTGCTTTTTGAAATCTCAATTATCAAAATGTATGAATAATGTTCCAATTGTATTATTCTGGTTCATCCTTGATATTGTATTTTTCAAAGATTGTTTCAAAATGTTTTTCATAAATGTTTGTTTCGAATATTCTATTCAAAAATTCTGGTCGGGAAATTCTAGAAGTTTGTTCTCAAATATTTTCATAACTGTTAATTCAAAAGTGACTTTACGAGAGATAAAATCAATTTGAAAATTATGGAGGTACACTTACAAATTGCGGGAGTTTTAAATTATGGGACGCCGTAAGAAAAGGCCACAATTGATTTCCAATACCCAATCTTCAGAGACAATTGTTTTCTACACCCTATCAATTTCTACATGCCCCCAATATTTTTTGGAATTTCATTTTTGTCCTTGGTTATTTTATTTGAAAGTTATGAGACAGTGGTAAACTGATTCGGACAATCTTCGTGTGGAGTTTTATGGGAAGCTTTGGTGGGGTGAAGGTGGTGGTGAGTTCTGATGATTTGCAAAACTACTCAGGTGTTAGGTGAAAATGTACGCATCCGGAAAATGTGATCCGGAATAGTGCGGAAGGTGAGAAATGATTTTTGGGAAGAGTAAAATATCAGCCCAGGAAGCAGATGAGGTGGAACATGCATAACTTTTCTGAAAAGTGAAGTTCGAAATTGTTGAAAATGTGTTCCAGTATAATGGTTCCCGAGAGTAGATGTGGTGTGGTTTCTGGAGAGAGAAATCCAAAAAAGTATAAGTATGCTTTCCGGAAAGACCATTCCGGAAATATGTTTGAGATATTCATTTCTCATTGTATATGTAATTCCTATCTCTCGGCATCTCTAACTTCAATCTCTTTTCATCTTCACTCCTTTTGGGTATGTTTTACTCTTTTCCTTGAATTTGTGTTGTTTTGAGTATGTTTTACTCTTTTCCTTGAATTTGTGTTTTGTTGAGAGAATTTCATGAATGTTGATTTGAGGGTATAGAACAATTTGTGATGGTGGGTGAATGGTGAACTCTCACGCAGCTACAGTGTCAAGTGAAGAAGAAGAAGAAAATGATAAAAATTCGGTTTAGGTTAAAAATCGCATAAGATTAATTTTGATATTTCACATATCTTACTGGTGCAGGTTGAACTTTGAGGGGGCAAAAAGCAATTGATATCTTCAAAACAATAGGGCCCATTTCAATTCTGGGTGAAATTGGCCCTATTTACGCTGGGCTGACTTCATTTACGAAAAGAATTATATATCATGCGTAGTAGCTTACGATAAAGTCATACATTCATTTTTCTGAAATATCTTTTTATCATTAATCTTTTTATTAATTTTTATTTATTTCTTTGTGTTTTAAACTTTTCTTTTTCTAGTCCGTAATTTTGTAACGTTATTGAAATTAATTTATTGAAAATATTAATGTTTTGAATTTTAAAATATTTAAATGTAAGAAAGTGGTCAAATGCGAAATAAACACGGGAGAATGAAAGAAAAAAAAACGTAACAAATAAAACAAAAAGTTAACCTTTTAATTGGTCTCATTTATGAAAATACTTTCACTATTAGCTTTTGTTTGTTTTTTCAGATTTACTTTAGCATAGGATGAAAGTGAAGATGAATGTTGTGTTTGTATATTATACAATTACCATTTTATCCTTATTCAGTTTTTCACTTTTACACTCTTTTTACTTTTGAATTGTACATAGACTTTATTCCAAATGTACAATTTTAAATTTAAATTATTTTCATCAATTTATATTTTTTTAACAAAATTACTTCCATATCAATTTAAAATAATTTCATAATATCAAATTATTACTCAATTTTTTTTAAACTAATCTACAAAATTTTATTCCATCTTAATTTCTAAAAATTATATTTTTATCAATATATTTTTTAAATTTAAATAATAACTGATATTTTATTATAATATAATATACACTAATTATAATTTAATTTAAATTACTTTTATATACAAGAATAAACTAGCAATCTTATTTTCTTACAAATTAAACTTTTTTTTAATTTATCACAATTATCACATCATTCCCTGAATTTTATAAATTTTTCTCTCATTTCTCTTCAAATCGTACTATCTTTCTTTGAATCCAAATAATCCAACTTTCACTCCTCTTTCTCCTTAAATTCACTCTCTGAAACAAACTCAAGCTTAATGTGTATCTCGTAATTGTGCGCCTAAACGCCTAAATTTATAAACGTTTCAAATCAAGGTTTTTATCAATTTTGTACGACTGCTTTTTCTTTTATAAATTGAGGTTTTCAAATTTTAAGGATTTTTTTTACACATACAATATTTTTATAAATTGAAATCATAACAATGACGGTTAAAAATTTATGTTAATTTTTAACTTGGTGGGAAGTAATTATAAAAAAAAATCATTGTTAATTTTAAACTAAACAAAGAAGTCAGTTTTAGTTGATACAAGTAGGAATGACAATGCGTCAGGTCGAACACTAGTAGTGCACACCTATAACCTGATCTAACACAACAAAATTCATCCGTTATCCGATCGATTATTTGTCGAGTATCCTTTTAAAAATTAACCGTGAATTTTAGAAAAGCCATATATACCAGTAGATATTTAAAAAAAATCTATATGTTATAAATCTTTAAAATAAAATTACAAAAACTATAAAATAAAATATAAATTAAAATTGAATTTAAATCTTATGCGGAGAATGGATATTTGCAGTACAAGGTACAAATAGTACACTTAAATTGTTTATAAACATGTATTCATCAGCAAACCATTGAAGGGATAAGGGGGCCATGGCCCCCCCAAAATTTTTATATTTATATAATTTATTTAATATATAATTTTAAATATATATTTGAAAATTAATATTTTTAATATAATTTATATATTTGATATTTTAAAATTTTTTATAATTATATAAAAAGAAAAGTTTCTTTTTTTCACATTTTTAAATTTACCTTTTAAATATTTTTTAAAATAAAAATAATAATTTTATTAACATTATCTTTTAAGTGATCACTTGTTTAATTTAATCATTTTTTTATTTGAAACTTAACCATTATAAATGAAAATTAATTATAGTAAAATTATAAAAAAATATTTGTATTTATTTTATAATTATAATGATAACAATGATTCTAATTTTATTATTTTTTATTATTATAAAAAAAGTAAATACAATGTTTTTATTATAATTTTATATAAAAATTTTGAAATTACTCTTTTGATTTCTATTTTCGTTAAAAAATATGAAGTTAGTCCTTCAATTTTTTTAGTCCCAATATGATCTAGGTTTTGAAAAAAAATGATACAATTTGATTCTTCTTCGTTAAATTTTCTGAATCAAATCAAGGTTTTTTAATCAAAATTGAAGTTGTGAATAAAGATAATTTACTTTGTTGAGTTAACTGACATAATCCTAGTGTCAGTCTTGATGAAAAATCATTGTTCCACTTCAAGAAATTTAACGAAAATGACCAAATTGCATCAATTTTAAAAAAAATCGGACCAAATTGAGACTACAAAAAATAGAAGACCAACTTGACATTTTTTACAAAAAAAAAAATGGACTAAAAGAGTAATTCAACCAAAATTTTGACACCCCCAATATATTAGTGGAAGATTCACCACTGCATGTATTAAAATACCCGTTACCCGTTATCCGCGGATAATAAATACCCATAACTACCAACTTTCCATTGCGAATTTTATTCACAAAGATCATAAATACATAGCATAATCATATGTTAATTCTTAGTAAACTCATACTCTAATTCATGATGAAAATATAATGTGGAAGCATACTTGAATTTGCCATTGGGTATATGGATAATGATATCAATAGCTACGATATGTGATCTTGCCAAATGTAAATGACCTTAAGTATGTAATGTAAAATAAAATTTTATTATAGTATGTAATGCTACATTCTCTTCAAATGGGGACCATAACCTATTTTGTAACTTTTGTCAATTATATTTCATATTATAATAATTTCAATTCAACCGCTCATTAAATCATAATAACAATGTAAAATTCAAGTGCAAAAAAGAGTCATCTTTGTTTTCTCGTGCTTTCTCGTTGAGACAATGAAAGGTGACTCCTTTTTGAAAGTTGTGAAAAGAAGAATGTGTGAACAAAATAGAAAGCACGAGAAAAAAAAGGTGTTTTGAAATGTTGGAAGATTATACTAACCAAAGGTGGTTTTGTCCGAAGGTGGTTGTGTTAATTCTTAGGAAGAAGTTCTGTTTAGTTTAGAGTTCATCCAAACATCCTTGTTAGTTTCATCGTTCCTCACAAAAACATGATCAACTATAAAGTGGTCGATAGATACATCATTCACAAAAAGCTTCTTCTTACAATAACATGTATAAAGGTATCAACTTCTTCATATAATAATATATTAAAATATCTAATCAATTAATCAACTTGTAAAATATAGCTAAATACAAATTTTATAATATTGTAAAAATAAAGTATGGGTAAAATAATTCAAATGAGTCTTGTACCTATCTAGTCCAACAGGTGTCGGCCCAATCAGCATTATGATCACAAAATATTCTCAAATTCACCTATTGAAGATATCCATATATTAACGATAGTCATGATAATCTCGGCAAGTTGATCATATCCTAATACTAAATATTAACTATTACATTCTAATATTCCCTTATACTAAATATTAACATAATAATTAGTATATCAGGTAATATATCACCTTATTATATTTATTTTAGGTAATATGTCACATTATTGCTATTGTACTTATTTTAGGTTAGTTGTTATATTGTTAATATTGCCATTTTATCATATGGGTCCAAGGCTTAGAGATGCCTTATAAATACACCAGTATCCTCCATGGAATAATGACTCTGAAAATAATCACTCAAACTCATTCTCTCTGAAAAGATCCTTACTCTTTTACTAACTTAAGCGTTTGAGAGTTTTTTGTAGGTGGATTTTCTCCTTTGTTCCAACCCTCAGGAATACTCACTCTAAAAACAATCATCCAGACTCATTCTCTCTTAAAAGATCCTTACTCTATTACTGACTTGAGCGTTAGAGAGTCTTTTGCTCACTGTAGGGCATGAGTAAAATTTTTCCTGCTCCACATTTGATACTATCCTTAACTAATGTGATTACTCATTATTGAGATGAGCAAGTTCATCGCTACTGACAATTATTTTACTATTGTTATCATGAGCATTTGTGGTTTAAAATACATTAATCTCAATAAGTGGTATACAAGTTTCAATAGTGGACACATGATGTTAATCCATCCAACACAAAGAAACCAAAGTCATATTACGATGCATCAGTATTATTTTCTTTAATTATGGAAATTGGAATTGGAGGTGTTTGATGTCATCATTTTGAACGGGCACTGATAAGTGTGATAATTACTTATTATTTACACTTATTAAAACCTCTTAATTATCTTTTATTATGTGTTTTGTGTTAGTTCCATGAAAGAATTTAAGACTTTATAATTATTCTTCAAAGACTGGTTTACTTTGTCATTTGAGAACTATTATAGGAAAAATGGAAGATTGAAGAAGAATTGCTAGCAGCTTCCTGGAATCACTCGCCCAAGGATAGAGACGTGCTCACCCAACGAGGAAGACTTGTTTGCCCAACGAGAAGTTCTTCTAGCTCAGTGAGTAAGTAATCACTTTTTGCACAACACATGTCTTTCTCCAGTTTGTGAAGTTGGGAAGGAGAAGATTCGTGGGGTATGAACTAAACTACAACGTGGAGTACTTGCCACAACTCAAAGAACTCTTCATAACAATAATGTCGATGTTGTGGTGATCTTCTCAAACTCACATGAAATCTAGGTTGATCTCCGCTGCAACGAAGCCCTTTATTGAACTCAAATTCATACAAATAACCTGACAGTGACGATATTGCCACTCAAATCGAAGAGTGTGGCAACTTCCTAGCGAAAAGGTGTGTAGACATTGGGGGACTCGTTTAAACATTGTCATAATTGGATTTGCACATGGTCACATACCTCATTTTGCAATAAGCAGATCTAGAGCCTCCTTTATGCTAGGACTTGCAGATGTTAAGCACGCCCGAGTCGTTATTCGTAGTGATAGGATTTTCCAGTTACTTGGAGGAAGCAACGATTTCACTGGCCTTCTACAGGGTGGCGTTGATCTTGGTCTCTAACGTTTTGATTTAAAGTTAAGCCCGCAAATGTAGCATTCGAGCTTACTTAGACGGTAGCATTCGAGCTTACTTAGACGGTAGCATAAAGTTAAGCTTACAAGCGCGACATTTGAGCTTACCTAAATGGTAGCATAAAGTTAAGCTTGCAAACACGACATCCAAGCTTACCTAGACAATAACATAAAGTTAAACCCAAAAATGCGACAACCAAGCTTACCTAGACGATAAAGTGAAACCCCCAAACGCAGCACCCGAGCCTACATAAATTGTATCACAAGTCATGTTGCCCTCTCATCACCTTCTTGGTCTTAATCAAGATGGTTACTCCATTTGGGTTTTCACTGTTGATCTCATGCTATTGGCTCAAATTGGTAATCCTCATGGTAGAGTTACGCAAAATACTACAATGGATGAAGATGACAACAACCAAATTCACTGTTAAGTCCTGACTTTATGCTACCACCTAGTTTCCTACCAGTGGCATACCTTTTGACGACGACTTCACCAAAGCTTAAGTTAACATAGTTGAGCTACACGCCAACATTAATGGCTTCTTTTCCATCATTTTGCATCTAACCATGTTATACTCTTCCTTTTGTGAATTCGACATACCATTGATTATGGAAAGTGACATTTTCGACACTAGTCAAGATGCGATACTAATGCCATTAAATCAAAACTATGGCAATATGGAGGTTGCTCAAGACGCATTCCAATCTATAATAGTTTAGTGCATGCATTAATCCATACGCACATCAACATAAAAGGAAATCATCTCCTACTCCAACTATTCGTATTGAAATATATCTAGGAACAATCTAGTAAATACTTAAAATTTTCTAAAAGCACTACAATAGCTCGGCTCTTGAGAGCTTAATAATTCTACTCGAAGACGAAGCTATGATAAAGCTCACAATGATGATAACATACAAATCGGTCTCAACAACAACAATCATATAATCCTCTATGCATCAGAATGTTGGTAGATCGATACACATCAGGTACAAGAAGAAATTGTATAATATTCACTAATGGAGTGTTAGTATCACAGTGAAGGATGTTTCATCAAATAAAAAATATGAGTATGAGGAAAGCTCTGGTTAGGAAAGATAAAGTTCTTAAGTTTGTCCATTGTAACTCACTTTTCTTTCCTGGTAGTCTACTCAGTAAACCTTTAACAATATTTATCTTTCAAAAACTTTTATGCACCACACAGTTGGAAATTTGGATGGTCCCACTTACACCAGCCTTCATCATTAAGCCCTATAGAGAGAGTCACCAAGTTACTTGAACTACTAACATTAAGCCCTCCAAAGTGAGGTACTTTAATAGAAAAGTTCTTTAGAGTGAAACACCTTAATCATAAAGCCCTCTAGAGAAAGGCACTAGATTACTTGAACTAGTAACATTAAGACCTCTAGACTGAGGCACTTTAATTGAAAAGCCATCTAGAGTGAGACATTTTAATCGAAAATCCTTCTATATTTAGGCAACTTAATCATAAAGCCTTTCGGAGAGAAGCACAAAGTTACCTGAACTTAGTAACCATACGCCTTCTAGAGTGAGTCACTTTAATAAAAAAAAAAAGCCATCCAAAGTGAGACACCTTAATCATAAAGCCTTCCAAAGAGAGGCACCAAGTTACTTGAACTAGTAACATTAACCTCCAGAGTGAGGCACTTTAATTGAAAATCCCACCAGAATGAGGCACCTTAATCATTAAGCCCTCTAAAGAGAGGAACCAAGTTACTTGAACTAGTAACATTAAGCCTTAGGCACTTTAATTGAAAAACCATTTAAAAAGATATACCTTAATCATAAAGTCCTCTAGATTGAGACACTGAGTTACTTAAACTAGTAACGATAATCATTAAGCCCTCTTGAGCGAGGCACCGAGTTATTTAAACATTAACAAAAGCCTACAAACATGGCAAATGAGTTACCTAGATGACAACATAAGGCCACAATCATGACACTCGAGTTACCTAGACGATAACACAAAGTAAGCCCAACTCGGCAGTACATACCAAAGCTTATCCAACTTGGTAGAACATACTAAAGTCTGTCATGATCAACAACATGTCCCAAAGATTGCCATGATCGGCAACATGTCCTAAAGGATGCCATGATTGGCAACACGTCCTAAAGACAACCATGATCAACATCATGCCCTAAAACCTGTCATGATCGACAACACATCCCAAAGCCTGCCATGATTGTCAACACGCCCTAAAGTATGCCCAGATCAGTAACACATGACAGATTCTACTCAACTCCATAGTTCACTTAAAATTTGTCCAGTCTGGCAACACGAAATTCATTAGACAAGATGTCATCATGCCCATGCAAAGCAACAACCCAAATCGGGTAATCCACCTGCATGGTCAAGAATGACCTTACATAACTCGGCCTTGAGACCAGTCCACCTACACCAAACATTATAAGTCATTCACAACTTGGCTAAAATGAGCACGACGTATATGCTGATCAAACTCTTGAGACTAGAAGGCTTATGTACCTACCTAGCCCAATAGGTGTATGGCCTAATAAGGTCCAATCAACCTCATGATCATAAAATATTAACATATTACATACTAATATTCTCTTATACAAAATATTAACAGAATATTTAGTATATTAAGTAATATATCACTTTATTATATTTATTTCAAGTAATATATCATATTATTGTTATTATACTTATTTGAGGTTAGATATTATATTGCTAATATTATCCTTTTATCATATGAGTTCAAGGTTTAAAGAAATCCTATAAATACACATAATTTTTTCCATAAAATACCCTCTTTGAAAATAATCACTCAAATTTGAAAAGATTTTTACTATCTTATACTCACTTAAATGTCAAATAGTCTTATACATATTAATCATCCTCTGTATTCTAACCTTTAAGAATATTCAACCAAAATTTATCAGACCATAAAAATTTTATCACCTATCTAAAAATATGTCAAAAGACTCGCTTCAAATTCCTAACAAGAACAGCTGTGTATGAATCTCATTTCTTCAAATAAAACAGCCCTTTTGACCAACTTCATTCCATCGCTCAATCAAACACAACATTGAAAATATCTGGTAAGTATAAAAAATAAACCATCCTTTTATAAAATATAAGTAGAAATTATAAAGTTGACATACCTAAAATACCACAATAAATAAATGAATGATACCAAATATCATGATATCATTGAGAATAAAGTGCACTGCAGTCGAGGTGCCATCAATGGTCTTGAATACTGGAATTCAGTAGTAGATGAAGGAACAAATATCTCTGCTTGCATTAAAGTCAAATTCCAACATCCGAATAACTATAGTAACGTGTATCTGCAGATGCAGATAAAGAAAAGAGAGCTCTCAAATTGTTTTGGGTCGATTGATAAAATGTGGGTGAAATACGGTTTTTGCCGGTAAATTATGACGTCAAATTTAAATTTATTTTTATTTTAAATTTTTATAATTAATTTTAAATTTTTAAAGTAAATAGATATATTTGTATACTAGGATTACGTTAAAGTGGTTTACACCATATTTATACATCTTAATTCAAATGTTAACTTCGAAAAACTTTAGTAAGTTCAATAAAATTAATATTTTTAAATTAAAATAATGATATTTATTTATTTTTAAAATTTTGTATTTAATATGTGTCAAAATTTTGAATAAAAATAAATTTTATTTTCACATTCAAATTTAAAACCTAAATATTTTAATTTTAGGTTCAAATTTAAAAACTAAAAATATATTTAATGTATAAAACATCCGTAACGCTAAGTTAAATAAATGTGAGTGTCAAAATTCCTCTTAACTTTTCATATATTAAAAAGGATTATATTTTTTGCACGAAACATTTTTCTGTTTAAAAGAAAAGTCTAAATTAATAAGTTGACATTTCAAAATATACTTATCTCCAAATTTTCCTTTTCCCGTGTTAACTCACTGTTGTAATTTGTTAAAATGTTTTACAAACCAGGTTAATTGTGTAATATTGTATAATTTTTTTATTAACGACCAATTTTAATGATTAAATATTATAAATCATCATAATAATAACTAATTTAAATATCAATTTATTAAATAAAAATTATTGATTACAAAAACAATTATTATTATAAATAAAATTGATCGATTAATTAGTCTCTAAAATATGCTAATTGTTAAAAGAAAAATGTGCGAACCGAGCAAAAGACACAAGCAAAGCGCTCTTAATATTGAATGATAAGGATAGCTGAAGCTAGTTGTGACAACACTTAATGAAAAATTCTAAAATTTTAATTTATTAGAATAACAAAAATATGAGTTAAGTGTAAAATATAAATTTTAGAATGGGTGTCGGCGCACGAGTACTGCAAGTATAAAGCGTTTGGCGCAAGTTGTAGGACGTTGACTATTGGATAAGGCTGAAATTTTGATAGATAGTTCATGACATGAATTTCAGATCAACATGTTTAAACAACCTATGAAATTCTCAAGAAAAACTCAAAGATATTGAACCCAAAATAACTTGAAAATTAACAATAGAAACAAATTGTTCGCTTAACTAACTTACAAAATCAAAATAACTTAGAAACATTTTTAAATGTTTAAAATTTTAATTTATAAAAGTGTTCCAAGACATGATCTTTATATCTTTTAAATTTTTAATTATTTATGACATCACAAGTCTTGAATAGGTTTGTTCTTTTAATCTCTTACTCTTTACATTTGTTATAAGTACTTTTCAAGTTATTTTTATATAAAATGTAAGATAGTCTTTTATCAAAATCTATATGTAGAAAGTTAAAATGTAAATATTATAATTATAGGATTCATATAAATCTATGTTTTATATCTCATTATTTTTATTTAGATTAAGTAAAAAAATAATTACTTTCTAAATCATTATTAAATACAAAAAAATTAGACTACGTTACATGGAACATTACACATGTCACCAACAAACATATTCTTACAATATAATTAATTAGTCAACTTATGAAATATAGACAAATACAAATGTTATAATATTTTAAGAATACAATATTCATAACATAATTCAAAAGAGTATACATGTCATAAAAAAGAAATATCAATTTAAAAAAAAAGAAAAAAAAAAGCCTTTTTGACCAACTTCTTTCTGTTCATCTATGAGACACAACATTAGAAAAATGTAATAAATATATAAAGGGTCTTGCTAATCAGTGTCATAAGAACACTGGTTAAGGTAATTAATATGCATTAAATTCTATAAAATAATATATAGATAAGTGCAATATTAAATTAAATTTGACATAATCATCATTAATGCATTTTTATTTTATTTAAAAGATAAAACTGTCCACAAGTATTGTACATGTGAGTTTCATATGTTATTTGATGTTCATCGATCAAAGTTAGAAAATAATTAAATAATAAAATAACTATGTTTCAATGTTGTTAAAAATTAAATATAATTAAACATAAGGAAGTTTAAATTAATATAACCAGTAAAAAAATAAAAAAATAGTGTTAAATATCTAAAAAATTTATAAAGAAAAACTAAAGTATCAATTTAAGACTTCATCGAATTTTCTTTCTCTGACTTCTCGATAATCTTTTCCAACAAGAAAGGAAAATTAATTTGAAGGAGTAGTAGAAAGACAAAATTCTTCCACAAAAAAGTGTAATAATTTCAACACTGAAGATTTTATTTTTTTTTTTTTTTGCAAAACTTAAAGACATGTTTGTCAAAGGTTTACAGTCTTCATATTTGAAATTTTCACTCTGAGAGACTGTTGAAATGTCACCAGAAATATTTTTATGGATTTAAAAATTTTAAATTCATTCTTCTGTATTATTATCTTCATAAAATTTATTATATACATTTATGTTAAGTAATATATTCAATTATTTTAACTTTTAATATAAAAATAAAAAAATCAATATAAATTAATTTTACTTGATCAATATCTTAGAACTCTCTTAGCATTCTCCACATATAAAAAAAAAAGAAAAAAGCCATCTTTGGATAAGAAATAGAAATACAAATTTGATATACGTCCCACAATAAATAAATAAAGAATGATACCAAATACCATCATTGAGAATAAAGTGCACTGCAGTCGAGGTGCCATAAATGGTCTTGAATACTAGAATTTAGCAGTAGATGAAATAATGAATATCTTCGTAAGCATTAAAGTCAAATTCCAACATTTGAGTTACTAGAACGTCTTTCTGCAGATAAAGGAAACAGAGCTCTCAATCAAATGCCTTTCGGTAAACTATGGTATCCGGCCGTAATACGTGTGTATTATTATAGATATTTAAATAAATTTTATTTTATATATTTAATTTTTTTTAGGAAAATTATTTTTTTAATAATTAAATTTTAACAATTTACTCTTATAACTTGAGATGACATCTTTTGAGTGGCTCTCCATTTTTTATTTTTTCATTTTTCTATATTTCAAAACCATTTAAAAGATGTCATATCATATTATAAGAGAAAATTGTCAAAATTTAATCGTTAAAATATTTTTTTTAAGTTGTTCTATGATAAATTTATGTGTAGGTTTAGTATGCTTATAATTAGGGATGGTAATGCAGACCGGTCTGATCCATTTAGACCCGCATCACACTTGGCTCGCAAAAATGCTGGTTAACCTAGTCCGTCCGTATTTTCAACGCAGACTGAAAAGTTAGATTCGTCCCACATTTTCAACAAATTGAAAAATTTTAAGAAGTTCACAAAATTAAGTAAAAACTTTGGGAAGTTAGATGATAAATTGATAATTTAACATTTTCATCATATTCAAAAGCATATAATATTTTTCTTTTCCACTTATACAAAAATTTGGAAGGTTCATGTAAAAGTTCAGAAGAAAAGTTTCAAAAAAAAATCAACCACTATACACAAATGAAATTATTTTTATGCAAGCCTGCAGGCATGAAATTATTTTTATGCATCGCGTGAACCATGGACCAGCCTATGCAAACTACGAACTGTGCAAACTAAACTTTTGCATGTTAATGAGCTCAATGTCTCAACCAACTCCACATTCTTTTAACAAATATATAAGTCGGCTCACCAAACAAAACTCATATTATTATCCTTATTTGTAACTATGTCTCGATGTCATGTCGATTACATTTTTCTAGATAGTGAAAAACATGTTAGTAGAAAGGATTAGTATCTTATTTTCTTATTTGCTCACTAATAAAAAAAGAAGAAGATAAAATAATGATTTACTAAGAAACACGATAGATAAAATTGAATTTATGATTAGAGTGATAATCGGTCAAATCGTAACACGAATTATAAAATTAATTATTATATGTATAATTTATTAATTAACAGTGGAATATCTTTTTGTTGCAATTTCATTTACTTAAGAAAGTGAATAGGTAATGCAAGAAAAAAAGAATGTAATTTTTTTAATTTTTAATTAAATGATGTTGTGATTTATAATACTCAATAAAATCTGAAATTCTAATATATTTTAAAAAAAAATGATGAATTACATTTCAAATTTAATGATTTTACCATGTCGGTTATACGTTAAATTTAAATCACAAAAATTGTCATATAATCTTATAATTTTACAATAATTACAACTATGTTTATGCTCTAAGAAAATTATTAAATAATATAAGTGTTCAAATTCCTTTAAATTTTCATATATTAATAATGATTATTAACTAACAATACTATTTGTTCGAAACATTTGTATATTTAAAAGAAAAATCCAAATTAATGATATGAAGATTATACTTTTCTCTAAATTTGACTTTTTCATTGTTAACTCACTCTATTTTAATTTGTTAAGATATTTAACAAGCCATACTAATCATGAAAATTTAAAAAATATAGTATTTACATTAACCAAAGGTAAAAATAATTTAACAATAATTATATAAGTTAACAAAAAAAATATTCATTATAATTGTTTTTATATTAAGCAAGTGAAATATCTCAGAATTAGATGTATTTTACTTTTTTTAGGGTTAAATGTTGTTTTTGATCAAATTATTAATTAAAATTGTATTTCATCCCTTCTTTTAAGAATGTATATAACATCCCCTGGCCCACCTCAGTGCCATGTCAGGTCTGCAGCCCAATACACCCCAACCCCTCACCCCAAGTGTCCCCCCACTTCGCAAGGCGGGTTGTTGTCAGTGGGTATCGAACTCCCAACCTGACCTTTAACACCGTGGTGAACCAGACTGGGAGTTCGATACCCACTGACAACAACCCGCCTTGCGAAGTGGGGGGACACTTGGGGCGAGGGGTTGGGGTGTATTGGGCTGCAGACCTGACATGGCCCTCTTGGTGAGAGGGGTGTTATAATGTATCAATTTCGTTTATATACTAATGTAAAATATTTTTGAGAATAAACGATAATTAACATATTTAAAGTTTTTCTCTATGCTAAACACTACCACATTTGACGTAAAAAATATGTCGCCAATAAAAAAAGATACAATGAAGTGAGCAGTTCTAAGTTTGTTTCAATTTAGCGTGTTACATATCAAAAGAAGGATTTTGATAAAATGGAAAAAGATTTGTTGAACAAAGGCGCCAAACTTAGGAGATAGGCTGGGCACATAAAGAAGATTGAGATGTACAGGTTCAAGGATATTCAATAACCTTAAAATCTGGATACCCTTTGTTTAACTCAATCTTCTCCCCGAGTGACCCAACCTCTGTCGTACGTTTAACTTCTCTGTTAACCAAACACTTCTTCAACTTTATCCAAATTCTTCCTTTGGTACGCAACACCCTAAACTAAAACAAGTTTAGAAATACCCATTTTATTGTAACTTGTTTTATTGTTAGTATAAATGAACCAAGGTGAGAATCGTGGTTCATTTTTTTTATTTTAAATGTCATGAAAGTAAAAAAAATGCTATTTTTTTTAACAATATAATATATTCTTATAATGACAAACACGACAAACAAAGAGTACATTCATGAAAAGTCTTGACTAAGTTTCCTAGCAAAACAATCACTTTAACAAATGAAAATGCAAAGAACATTAAAAAAACTTCAACGACGAAACAAAGTCAACCGCGACGTAGACATGAATCTCCAAACCACCATTATTTTGTCACTAGATAACAAACCCTAATTCGCAAGACAATTTTTTATGTTTTCGCGCAATGAAAAAATGAGGAAGAAAACCCTAAAACTAATATATAAAAAGAATTTTACATCAAATGTGTTATTGTTTGACATAACACATATATATTATGTCAGAATCTTTAGTGTTCCACATAAATTATCTTTTTTGCGTCCAACAATAAGTCTAACGTAAATCACTTCCACTTATTTATAAAAATGTTGTCACATTTTTTTTTACATGAGCTTATTTATTGATAGATGTAAATTAGTGGTGTAAATAACTATTTTTATGTTAGTGCTACAAATCCTTTTATATCTAATGACATAAATGTCAATAAACCTATCTAAATTATACAACATAATGTGAAATATATTTAATTAGTGGTTAATAAGAAAAATAAATCAAATATAGTGACCCATTTAATATAAAATAAATATAAAAATCACATAACAAATATTTTACCATAATGAAATATAACTTTTGAAAATAGAAAAGCTTACATGCTTACTTTAAAAAATAATCTTTATCTTTTGTCTTCTTGTACTACTTAAATATTTTAGAGACATCCTTTCTATTTATGTCATGAATGCGTAATATTTTTTCTTTAAGGGACTCAAACCTTAGAGGTGCATTAATGTCCCCTTAAGATTATCCCGTTCTATGATTTGAATATTGTAAGGGATAGACTTAACAAGCAATTATTTGATGTTTCCTTGCTTGAAAAGAAAATAATACTAAAGCATGAATCTCAAATATTTATATCTCCCTCCAGGAATTAAAGTCTTGATGATGTGTTCGGATAAGATAATTTAAAAGAGTAATTCATTTATTTGGATATTTTGTTTGGATCAAGGGAAATTAGTCGAGCTGGTCTGACCTAAGTTGAAGGTCAAGTTGGTCCAATCCGAATTAGGTCGAAGGTCGAGCTAAGTCGAAGGTCGACTTGAACCAAAAGTCAAGATGAGTCGTATCAAATTGAAAGTCGGGCTAAGTTAAGTTAGACTCAAAGGTAGAGTTGAGTTCACTATAAAATAAAAATTAAATTATTTTATCCAAACAAGAAAATTAAAATTTAAAATATTTCAATTACTTCATTCAAACTAATTATTTAAGAAATAAAGAGAATTCAATTGTAAATAGTTAAATTACTAAGTATTTCGATTTCTTGAAATTGTTGAAATTTCTCATCCAAATACAAGGTGAGGGCTAACTAACAATAAGTATAACATTTCATACAAGATTAATTTAGATTAACAATACTCTAAGGACCATAATTCTAAAGACGTCATATAATTAAGTACTTTATTTAGCAAAGATATACAATGCCTAACTATTTATTCTAAATTTGTTGAGCTAGACTAAATTTGTTGAGGGAAAGAACAATCCTCCTTTGCATATCCAGGAGCCTCTCACCGCACGCAAACTCCACTACAGATCAACGTGACTCACAATCCTTGCACCTCCACGAACCCAACTGTAGATTTAGCATGTCAACACGACGCTAACAATGATCCTTCCATCAAATTTCTCATTGCAATTTTAGCAAACAAGGATGATTCTCCAACAACAAGGAATTAATTTTTTTTTATTTGGAAGATCATACTACGTTGCAACCGTAGAGCATACTAAGAAAAATCCTTTCGAACCATAGGTCTGATACCACTTGTTAAGAAAAATGCATCATCAATTAAGAACATTACTGTCTTTACCTCCAAGAAGCATCCTATTAAAAGAGAAATAAGATAAAAACAAGGAACACAAGAATATAACGTGGAAATTCCATATACGGAGAAAAACCACGACCATAAAGAATAATCACTATTTGCAAATTTGTACAACACACAGAAAACACTCTCAACCCTTTGACTCTAAGTACACCACACTTTCCAAAGCAAGAATTTAGCTACAACTCACAACACTCAACTACAAGAGAATAAGAACAGTCAAACACTAGCTCAAAGTATTTTTGACTTCAGGCAATGAACATGATGGATTTATTAGAGCTCATTATGTAGTCATTAACATTCACTTCCTAGTTTATCCTAGGTGATATGAGACTTTTCAAGACGTATTATTTTCATCAGCCTAACACTTTATTTACAAGATGTAACTTTCTCATTTCTAGGATGACAATGCCTCATTTATTGAGGGTTTTAGGTTTCTTGGTCCATCCTATATAATGATTGGCTCGCATAAACAAATCTTTAATTTTTTTATACAAATGTTATAACAATAACCTTGTTTTAATGTTTTACATCTTTATTGCACCCAATGAGTCTAAAATTAACAATAAAATTGAAATAAATTAAGTAAAATAAGATTAAGATTCACATCAAATAAATTTTTCAACATGAAACCTTTCATGAATAATGAAATATAAAAATATTGTCTAAGTTACCAAATAATTATAGCAATTAATCAATACCAAACACAAGCAAGATAATTGATTTAGGAATTCAAACATGAAGTAAAGGAATACTAAAATAAAATAGTTTTGTTTGATATAGAGATTAAAATATGACAAATTTTATTCGGGTTACGCCAGACAACCCGCGTTGTCCCGTCATGGACCTATGCAAGGTGTAGGGATGTAAAAAAAAATATGAACCCACGAATAGAATTTGCAATGAGTAGGAAATGAATGTTATAAATGGATACCTCCAAGTAACATGTATAAATATTTTTTATACCCGCACGTTAACAGAGTGGGTACGTGTATCATAATATTCATACCTGTAGATACTCGTACATGTTATAGTCTAATTTAAATTATAAACAAATTAAAAAAACATGATAAAAAAATTAACACATTTATTTTGAATGAATTATTTTTTCTCAACTATTTTTAAAAAATCTACATGTTTTTTTAAACTATCATTCAACACTATTTAAATGGGTTATTAGACTTATTTGAAATTTACGAATGTTATGTATTGTATTTTATTTGAATTTATGGTTAAAATATCTTGTTACATATTTTAATTTGTTTTTTGTAAATACCCACAAGTACCCGTGGATATTAAAAAATTATGCGAATACTCGCATAAATAGGACTGACTCAAGGGTAAAGCAAATGAAACACTCGCTTTAGGCCTCAAGGTAAAGAAGGCCTTAATTTTTTACTAGTAATATTTCTCTATTAAATTAATTATAAAATTATGTTTAAGAAAAAAATGCCTCAATATTTTTTAGTACTAATTAATATACCTCTATTAAAAAATTATACAATTATGTTTAATATAAAAAGGCCTCGAAAAAATATTTTATTACCAATATAACTCTACTAAGTTAATTATACAATTAATTAATTTTTATTGGTAGTAAAAAATGATAATTAATGAGTTAAACATTCTTTTAGTAAATTAAAATTTTGTTGACAAGAAAGAGAATAATTAGTTATCTTTATTCTCTTATAATTAATATGGATTATATTTTCTTCTTCTCTCATCTCTCTATGACTTCTCTTGCCTATCCTACCTTTCTTCTCTACTAAGAGTCCTATTTGCAGGGTTTTGACATATTACATTCCTTAAATCTCTTTAATCTCATGTTACCCGTGTGTACCAATTTTTTCATCCTCATTCCTGATTAGTATGTTTTTTCTTTCTATTTGTATTGTTGTTATTTTAATTTCGTTTTGAATTTGTATTAGAATTAAAAATGTGTTTCTCTTGTCCAATTTTGTTTTTCGATACTTTTCGATTTACGGGTTTTGATAGTGTTTTTTTTTTTTTTTGCATATATGTTGACCAGAAACTGAATTTTTCTCCAAAACTATTAATTAGATTACGGTTTAATATCTGTTGATGAATAATAGATTAATTGGAGCATAATTCAAATTTGAGTTTTTTTGTAGAAAAATAATTCAAGTTTAGGGAAAAAAAGACTTACTATCGAGTTGAGAAGAAAAATAATTTTTTTTAATTATTTTTATTAATGATTAATCTTAAAATAAACAACTTTACAGGTTTGTGAAAAAATTGAGACTTAAGAACGAAAAAGAGACTTGAGACTTCAAGATATTACAAGTTATCGAGTTTATTTTCTTGACAATCAAAACCATGTTTTATTGTTTTAATTCATTCGTTTTATATATTTATCTTTAGCAGTGTTTTATATATTATAATTTTTTATTTCATAGAAAAATATATAGATATGTCAACTAGAAAATTTGATTCAGACTATTCAAAAATCCAAACAAAGAGAAGAATTGAGGCTTTAATTGCATCACAAACAGGAGCTATCAATAAATTTGAACAATTTAAAATAGATGAAGATATTTTTTGTTTCGATTTAGTGTTAAAAGTAAAAGTCACTAGATTATACATTTTTGAAAGAAAAATGCTTAAAACTTGAAAAATCTTTAAAATATTATAATTTATTGGATATTGATGGATTTGATTTATTTTCAAAATTAAATATCTTAAGAAAAATTATAAGTTTGGAAAATGATAAACCAATTGACATTCTTAATTATATAAAAAATAATAAGTCTTTTTTTTCAAATGAATATATAGCTTATAGAATAATCTTAACAATTTCAGTTAGTATCAGTTACTTCAGTCGAAATGAGTTTCTCAAAGCTAGTATAATCAAAACTTATTTAAGATTAACAATGTCTCAAGAAATATTAATCGGATTAGCCACATTATCTATGAAAGATATGTTAAATGATATTAATTATAACAATTCAATAAATAATTTTGCATAAAGAAAAAATCCAAAAAATAAATTTTAAATAAAATGCCTAATTTTTTATGTTTGCTTTTGATCTTCAATCCGTTGAGCCGTCCCTGATAATGAATACCCACACACGGATGTAAAAACGAAACGAATACGAAACATATATTTATTCAATAAATAAGGTTGGGATAACTATTACCCATATCTTATTTGTCCCGTTGACATCCGAAACAAAATATACGTTACCTAAGACGAATTTAGACGAATCAAGAGTTAAAGTCCTCGATTGACTTCACATATTTTCTTAAGAGCTAGTGTAGCAAGAGCTATAGTGTACCAACAAATATAGTCTATCGGATTGTGATCCCTACTCATTTCTATCTAATGATTACACTCACTTATAGCCTTGCAATAGTCTTGCATATGGAATTTAACTTATTTTAACTTTTCTTCAATTTGAGCATCAAATTATATTTAACATTTATTTAAAAAAGTACTATATAAACTTTAATAACATTAACAGAAAATTACTTATATCAAATGCATGGAATTCACGACCAATCATTTTCAAATACTAAATTGACATCTACGATTTCGCCTTTTCCGGCTCTATCAGATTTTATTACTTATATTACAATCTCTCTTTCTTTGGGTAGGTGTGACTTAACATTCTGGATGTGTTAATATAACTCTCATATTAACTGGTTATCGCTAACAGAAACTGTTGATGACTGTGAGCATCATAATTCTCCATTTCACTTGTCTACAGATCATTAATGTTGGTTCTGGAGAAAACTTTTGCTTGAGGACCACTAGTGCCAAGGTGAACATGTTTCAATTTCTCCTTGCATTTAGTGATCACCAAGAACAGAACTCTATACAGAACAATCATACCAAACATGATAGCAAGATCAACCCACTTTGAATGACCCATTTGCACATGCCATGTCTCAGCCAGAATATCTCTACCATTAAGACTTCTGGCACCACCATCCTCATCTGAACAAAACATTAATCCTTCAAATTCATTCTTTAACAATCCTTGGAAACCATAGTTGAGGAAGGAAACATGGTAGAAAGGGTATTTCCACAGTGGTTTCGGAAGATCATTTGGCAGCCTGTAGAATCCACTTGTCAAAATCATCAGTCCTTCAACTCCACCAGCAGTGATCACACCCATCACAAAATTTGGAAAAATGCTCCCAACAACCATCATCAAGCTCTCAACCCACATCACAATAGCAAATAGAACAGAAGCAAAGTATACAAAGTTCTCTAGTCCTTTGTGCAGTCCAGAAAGATAATTAACAATAGCTCCGGGAATGAAAGATACCAATAGTGTGTAAGGAACAGCAGAAAATGTGCTCCCTACCAGAAAAGCTGTTATACCATAATGTCCGTTCAATCTCTCTCTCTTGAACACCTGATAAGGTAAAATGGAACAATCTGTGCTATCAAAAATTGTTTGATCCAAAGTCAATTTGCAGCGAAATTTCAAAGTTATGGATCAACTACTTTACCTTCATTTCCTCGATTAACGGCGAGAATCCACCGACAAGTGTCATGAAACACAGAACTGAAACGTAAAAACAAAGCAGCGATCCTCTTTCCTGAACCATGCACAAGAATATTATAACAAAACCACATCAGCTTTCTACCTCACTTGTCAAGTTTTTACCGAGGGGGTTTCACTGGGGAGATACAACACCACATAAGATACTGACACCACTCTCAACCCAAAACCTTAAGGCAATGGGTTTATGGGCCTTGATCCTTATATGGTGCTCTACTTTCTCATTTCTGATCAATGTGGGACTTAGACTCACACTTGAATTCCTAACAAAACTTAAATAAATTGATTCATAAAAACAAATAATCATTAGGGTTAAATAAATGATATTTTATATGCTTTATGAGCGAAAACAAGATTTTGCTCTCTATAGTTTTACCTGAATTGATCTCATACTTGCACCAACGTGATAGAAGATAGAGCCCAAGCTTACAGATACTACAATAAAGACAGTTAGACGCAACCAGTAATTGCTTATATCACGATAGATTTGCTTCGAAGATCTTCTCAGAAGAACCAGACACTGAGTAAGGAATGCAGCGTGAATCTTCTTCCTTCCAACTGCACCAGAATCCTAGGCGCGCATCCATGCAAAATTAACAGTGATAAGTCACATCACAACTTATCGAGTTTCCAGAATAATGTTTGACATATATAAGAATATGAATTAAATATCTTACTGCTTTTATTAATTTATATTCTTTTCCACAAGTTTCAACTCTATATATATATACGTTCTAAATGGAAGGAATAAATTGAATGTGAAACTTACGTTTTCACTTATTTTTGCTATTTCATTCTGAACGTGATTTCTATATTCAGACGACTTATAAGAACTGACAAGGATATTAGTTGCTTCTTCAGTGGTAATTCCTTCGTCAGCATCCTGAAAACAACTAAACAAAGTCAAATTTTTATCTGCACCTTTTGTATATCATTACTATATGTAGGAAA
>Ga0214543_1003846_pt1 | contig 28894 bp, 12 predicted proteins | sample CNSS2metaG_FD_160094 | JGI IMG/M metagenome (GOLD analysis project Ga0214543, IMG submission 160094) | Root nodule microbial communities from cowpea collected in UCLA plant growth center, Los Angeles, California, USA - CNSS2 | ecosystem: Host-associated > Plants > Roots > Nodule | place: USA... | reverse complement strand
TATATATATATATATATATATAAGGGTACTCTTGTGAATTAAAGTTTAGCGGGTACGGGTATCCACTGGTACAAATACTATGATACCCGTACTCGTCCCGTTAACATGCGGGTATAAAAAATACTCGTACACATGGGTAGCGGGTATCTATTTTTAATATTCGTTTCCTACCCGTTACGGGTTTTATTTGCGGATACCCGCGAGTACGGATTTTTTTGACATCCCTAGTTCCTATATTCATTATTTTTGTTTAATTTAATCCATTTTTTTGTTAAAATAGAACAATTTAATTTTTAAAATTGATATTATTATTAGTTATTTTTGAAATTCAGTTATAAATTAAATATAATTCTTAGATTGCATTGTTAAATAGAATATAATTATTTAAAATATTATTAAAATTTTAAAAATATATATTAACATTTGTAAAATTGACATTTAAATTTAAAATATTTAGTATTTTTATTACATTATTTTAGATATTAAAATCTAAAATAATTTATATTTAAATGTCAATTTTATAAATATTAGTTTACTTTTTTAAAATATTTTGAATATTTAAAATATTTTTAAATATTAATTTTAAAAGTGTTTTAGAATATAAATATTAGAAAAAAACATTTAATAATTATATTCTTATAATATTTTAATTAATTATTTTCAATTTAGTGATTAAATATAAAAAATTCAATTTATAATTAAATTTGATATTTTATAATTGAATTTAAAAAATAATTAATTAAAATGTCAATTTTAGAAAAAATATTAATATAATTTTTATAAAAGATATTAAATTTCGTGTCAATTTAAAAGAGACAAAATTGATTTATTTTAACAAAAAATGAGACTAAATTAAAAAAAAAATAACGAATATAGGAACTAAATTGAATAAAAAAAATAACATAACCACAAAATGACACGTGACACTAGCATTGACACATGACACAATTGTGACTCGACACATGGACAATTCTTTTGAAATTAAAAAATTTAAAAAAATTTAAAAAAAATAAATTTAAAAAAAAATAAAAAAGACCTGGAGCTGACACTTGGCATGTTTGGTACTGTTTAAACACGTTAGTGAAAAGTTTCAAATTGACCAAAATTTGACGAAAATAAAAACCTAATTGAACGAAAAAAGAAAAAGATATATATATATATATATATATATATATATATATATATATATATAATTAAAGCATAGGTAAATTATGATAAGAATTCGTACCTGCCAGCAGTTCCAACCTGTACAAAACCCAAAAAAGAAGTAAAGCATAAATTTTACTATTTGCATAATTTCATTAATTTCACAGAAAATAATGAATTATTACTTTTTCTTTCTTTCTAAAAATTGATTGAATAAATAGAACAATGTTTTATCAATAATAACCAATTTAAAAAAATCAATCTGAGTTTGTGTGGTCCTCACCCGACGAGCATTGAATCTTCTGGTTAGAAGAGTTGAAATAGAAGAGGCCCCCGAATCGACAATGATTCTTTTGACAGGCGAGTTTTAGCCGTGAAATCTCAAATCCATAGGCTAATGCCCTGTGCATGGAAGCGTAGGAATGATTATTGAAACTCCACAAAGACGTGGGAGCAACAAGCTTTATGTCACACCCAACTTAGAAAGGGATTATACCAATTTTCAAGTGTCAACTCTCAAGTCAATAAAAATTTATGTGTCTACGTGCCGCTGAAGGAGAATTGGCATAGAAAGCTTGGACACTCTAACAATAAAGTCTTAGAAAAGGTGTTGAAGATTTGCAATGTCAAGACACCATCACATGATCAATTTTCATTTTGTGAAGCTTGTCAATTTGGAAAACTTCACTTGTTACCATTTAAATCATCTTCCTCTCATGTTAAGGAACCTTTAGAATTGATTCACAATGATGTACAGGGACCTGTTCCAATTTTATCTCCCTCTAATTTTAAGTACTATGTTCTTTTCATTGATGATTACAACAGGTTCACTTAGATTTTTCCTTTGAAACAAAAATAAGAAACAATACATGCTTTCACTCAATTCAACAGCCTGGTTGAAAACCAGTTTAACAAGAAGATAACAGCTCTTCAATGTGACAGTGGAAGTGAGTTTAAACCTGTCCAAAAAATAGCCATTGAATTAAGAATTCAATTTAGAATGTTTTGTCCGTATATCTCTCAGCAAAATGGTAAAGTTGAAAGGAAACATAGACATGTGATTGAACTAGGGTTCACACTTTTGGCACAGGCTAAAATGCCTTTACACTACTAGTGGGTAGGGATGGGAACAGGTCGGGTCGGGTACGGATAGTGCCTATCCGCAACCCGACCCGCAAAAAAAATCCGCCCATTACCCCGCATGTTTACCGGTTGGGTACCCGCTTAAAAAATATTCGCGGATTTTTTTAAAACTCGTGGGTACATGTGGATACCCGCATACCCGCAAATATTTAAAAAATATATATATTTTATAAATTTTTTAATATAAAATTATAAAAAGAAAATATAATTAAATTTTAATTTTAATTAAATTTTAATTTTAATTAAATTTAACCTAATAAAATATCATTTTAATTTTAATTTTAATTAAATTTAACTTAATAAAATATAAATTAAATTTTAATTTTAATGTTTTACGGGTAACGGGTACCCGCAGGTACAACAAGTATGATACCCGTACCCGACCCGTTTATAAGCATATATTAAAATATCCACTACCCGTAGGTAATACTAACTACCCATCACGGATTTTATTCACGAATATCTGCGGGCGTGAGTATTTTTGTCATCCCTACTAGTGGAAAACTTTATCTATCTCAATTTATCTCATCAACAGATTGTCTTCACCAATTAACTTAAATGAAAGTCCTTTTTCATTGTTATTTTCAATTAACCTAAATGAAAGACCTTTTTCATTATTATTTAGAAAGAAATCTGATTAAGATGCTCTAAAGCCGTTTGGATGTGCATGCTATTATATGCATTGAGAAAGTCACTTATTTTTTAATATCTTTCAGAATCTATTTGTCTGATGTAAATTATGGATTTCTTCGCTACTAGAAATTTATTTGGAGATTTTTATGTAGATTTTTCTTATAAAAATGTGTAAGAAAAGTCTTATAATGTTTTCTACGATTTCTTATAAAATTTAAAAATTTGCAGAAAATTTTAAAATCTCTTCGAAAAATATCCACGACAAATTTTCATTCGAAATAAAAAATATAGCAATTTTATTATGAAAGAATCAATTTAGAAAACAATAGGTAATTTTTACTACAAATTTAAATTTCTAAAGTAATTTCTTACACATTTCAAATTCATACGTAAAGTCTTGAAAAAAAAAATCTCACCTAATTTTCTTGCAAAAAATTAAATTCATATGTAAATTTATTCCACTAATAGTTTTACAAGAAATTGAAACTGTATAATTACTTTTCGGTATCTATCATTGTTATTTTAGGCTTTATATATCTTTCAAATGTAATTTTATCCAATTTTAAATTTTAAACATACTGATATATTTTATATTTTACATTTTAATTTGATTGTTCTTTAGTAATACATTAAATAAATGTGACATATTTAAGGTTGAATTGGACAATTTTAAACATCGCTATTTTGCTAAAACAAATTACTGATAGTTATAAATCGTAAAAAGATTATTCTTATTTTATAATATTTTAACAATAAAAAACTGCCATTAAAATATATCATGTTTTATTATTATTTAAGATATATTAAAGGTTTAAAATCATCAAAAATTATTTAAAATATTTTTAAAATTCTAAAAAATATATATTAATTATTTTTCTTAAATTTTATATTTAATATTTTAATTATCAATTTATTTCAAAATTAGTTCAGAAAATGATAATAATAGATTTATAATTTTACCATATTAAAAAATGAATAATCTGATTACATTCATTAATGAAAAAAGCACTCCCACATCCTCAAATATAACTATAAAGTGACTGTACTCAACTGGAAATAAAAATGAACTTTTCCGCGACGATGGTTCAAGGTAGTGTAGAACCGTGTCAAATCCCCTCCCCACCCTTTCGTATTCCCATTTTCGCTTTCGCGCGCTGCATGCGTTATTCTTTCCCTTCCTCTCTCCCTCTGAGCCATCAGATCAAAATTTAATGGCAACCATCATGCTGATAATTTATTTACATTTTAATAAATTTTTCTTTTCATGCTATAATTTATTAGTCGTTTTCTGTAGCTTAAAATACCTTTTTTGTCTTAATTTTCGTCACATTTTATTAAATAAGTCATAATTTTGATTTTGTGTTCAAATAGAATTTTGATTTTGTGTTCAAATAGGTCACAATTTTCGACAATTTTGTTTAATTGGGTTCTTTTTTGCTAATACTATTTAAATCATTAACGACCATAAACTGTGACTGCCACGTGTCACTTCGTGGGTTTTTTTGAATTTTTTTGATTTTTTTAAGTTTTTTTTTAAAATGTTCACGTATCAACCCAGTAGTGTGGCACGTGCCAAAGTCAATATTTTATATTCAATTTGGTTACCATATTTGTTATTTTTGTTCAATTTAGTTCTAGTTTTTGTTAACATTAACCAAATTAGTCCCTCTCCAAATTGAAACCAAATTTAATTTTTATATTAAAATTCACATTTTTTATTAAATATTTTTATATAATATATTACATTCACATCATTATAATTTTGATATAAAAATTAAATTTGATTCCAATTTGAAGAAGGACCAATTTGGTTAATGTTGACAAAAATTAGGACTAAATTGAACAAAACTAACAAATATAAGGACCAAATTGGATATAGAAGATTGACTTTGACATGTGACATGCTATGTGGACATTTAAAAAAATAAATAAAAATTAAAAGAATTTTAAAAAATAAAAAAAGAACCATGAAATGACACGTGACAGTTACTGTTTATGGCCGTTAATGATTTCAACAGTATTAACAAAAATGACATATTTAAACAAAATTAACAAAAATTAAAACCCATTTAAACACAAAATCAAAATTTAAACTTATATGACAAAAATTGAGACAAAAAAATATTTTAATATTTTCTGTATTCGTAAAAGGTATTAAAGGATAGGAAAACATATGGAAGCAATTCCACACACGTAACCCAAAATTTCAACACACTTTTGACTTTTCAACTTGGGGCTTGAGTCCTCAATAATTAAATGTGCGTTTCCAAGAATTTCACAAGGTCCCCAAAATATAATGTCACGGTAATGTGCATGATTACGATATTTTGAAAATAATAAAATACAATAAATAATAAATACACGATATATAAATTTAAAAAAGTATACAATAATTTTTAAAAATATAATAAATATATGATTATTATTGTGTGAATCCAAATTAAAATCTTTGTACCAATTTATAAATCAATTTAAAATTGAAATTATTTCAGTTACCAATTTAGAGATCAATTATAATTCTTTGAACTATTTTAACCGACAATAATATTTAGTTTATAAATTGATACCTAAATTGGTTGCTATAGTGACTAATTATTTTTTGTCACTAAAATTTATTATTATTCAAAGATTTTCTTGTAGTTTATTACGACTTCATAAATTAGATACTTCATTAATAAGTATTGATAAAAAAGTTTTAAAGTATTGGACATAAATTTGTGTCGGGCATTGATAAGTGATCCAAATTGAAGTATCGGTGCATCATAAACTATGACCAACTCCGATAATTTTTTTTTTTACTTAAGCAAATAGTATTCAAGTAGTAGGTAAATAAAGTGTACAAAATTAATTTTTTTTATAAAGTAACTAAATTGTATAATTTAGTTTAGTTGTGAATTTGACTTATTTTGAGTGTTGAATGGTTATATTTCGTTTAAGTGAGAGTTTAAATGAAGAATAATTTTATTTTGATATTTAAAATTAGATAACAGAGATAAAATTGATAAATTTTGAATTTTATAAAATTTTCCAAATTATTATTTTTTACATTTTTTCTCAAGTAAAAATTTGTAATCCAAGTAAATTTTATTAACTTAAACAAAAATCATTTTGAACAATTCTCTTTCCTCATAGTTAATTTTTCACTGAAGAAAAAAATGAAGAAAATCTTCGATTCACACTAAATTGAAAGTTTTTTTTTAAGCTAAAACTCTTTTTCAATTTAAGAAAAATTAAAATGTTTAAATGATAATTTAAAACAAACACCTTCTGAAATTTATCCTTATATTCATATCTGATTTTTCTACACCAGTCCAATTTTTTTTTTATTCTTCTTTTCTAAACACTTTTAAATCTTTCCACTTTTAACTTAAATCTACTCTTCTTTGAGGTTTCTCCATCCAATGTTGATAAAAATTGACTGCGATTATGCATTTAATACGTGATTGATGCAATTATGTATTTAATACGTGATTGATGTCGGCTGAGAGAAGATTAGCATTCTTCTTCTCCTGGAAGCCAAGCTATTTGCATTCTTTATTCTTCCATCCAAAGGTGTTTTGAAGAGCAAAAGAAAACCCTTCCATGAAGGTTAGTTCTGCTTCTTCATTTGTTTTTCTTTATTTTTTGTGCTTATTTTTCATTTTTCTGTGGTAAAAATCGTTTTCATCGGCGGTGACACGGGTTTGCATTCTTATTTCTTACTCACGATTTATTACTCTGTGCTATTCATGATAAAAAAAAAATTCTCATACTTCATTTTATGATTACCAAGTAAGCTTAGATGAATTCAACTTCATTTACGTGCTAATCTCATTCTTGAATCTATGCTAAGGTTAATGAGTTCAATGCAACCACATTTAACACTAAGGAACTAGAAATGACCTTAGCAAATGAAGCTGAACCTCATTTAACCATAGTTGAACATCGTTTAAAGATGTAGAAAATCTATTCTTTGCTTTTGTGTTGTTCCATTTAAGATTATGCAATTTCTAGTTTTTATTGAATCTAAACGTTGATTATAGTTTAGTTTAACTTCAGTGATCCTTCTTTATATGTTCAATTAAAAATTCCAGCATGTTTTTTAGTTTATAGTTTTTGGTAGCTAATTCAGCTATTTCCATTAATCTTATTAAGTAGAATTAGGTTTCCAGAGTGTTGATTTTTTGTTAAATATAGTTTTTAGAATTTAATTAGCATTGCATTAGACTAGGTTATTAGTTCAAAACATCACTCGCACCACAGTACTATCCGTTCTTAGTTTCACACGCACACACACATAAACTTGCCTTTGGTTTTGTTTAGGGATGTCAAAAATATCCGTACCCGCGAGTATCCGTAGATAAAACCTGCAATGGGTAGGAAACGGGTATTAAAAATGGATATCCGCTACCCGCGGATACGGGTATTTTTTATACCTGCATGTTAACGGGGCGGGTACGAGTATCATAGTATCCGTACCCGTGGATACCCGTACCCGCTAAACTTTAATTCACAAAAATACCCTTATATAATATATATATATATATATATATATATATATATATATATATATATATATAAGTAAAAAACATTCTAATTTAATATTTTCTAAGCTGCACATCTTATCTTCTTCTGTCTTCATTCTTCTAACTTTAAATATTGACATGTTATCTTCTTCCAAGTACACCCCTTGACATTCTTCTCTTTCCCTTCTTTGAAATTGGGCATATACATCAAACCCTATATAGACAGTGACGTTTATGGTATGCTTGTTGTCAAATGATGGAATCAAAATAAAAATATTTGTCACGTGACAGTTGGGGTTTATTATTTGATTATTTTTCAGGAATCAATCGGAGAAGGTGGACTTGTTGATCAAAACACTAATTAAAGAATTTCCATTGTATTCAACATCATTTTATATTTATTTTTATAATTATTTGGACTTGTATAAACTTGAGTTTGTTTGAACTTTATTTAAAATTTATGACAATGATGTATTTTATTTTATTTTATTTGAATTTATGATTAAATATTTACTTTTTAAATAATTTTGTAAATACCCGCGGGTACCCGTGGATACCCGCGGATATGAAAAAAATAGACGGATACCCGCAGAACGGATACCCAACGAATATGGGTACGGGTACGGGGCGAATATTTATCCAGCGGATAGGGTACGGGGGAGCTACTATCCGTACCCTACCCGCCCCGTTGACATCCCTAGTTTTGTTTCCTTCATCAACTTTGCAATTCTGATTTGTATATCCAATTTCGTTGTTTTGATGTTAGATATTTGATCTAAATATGTGTTTTTAGTATTATTGGTATTAGAAACATTTTCATATCAATATTGCATTATAAATTTGCATTCAAAATTCTACTACTAAAAAAATTTATATTTTCTATCAATTTTGTTTTGAAAATGTTTTTTAGGAAATACTTACAAATCTTGTTGTGAAAAAACTTTTGTAAGAAATTGCTACCAATTTTCTTGCAAAATATTTTGTTTAAATCACTTTTCGCAAAAAAATTTATAGGAAATACTTGCAAATTTTATAATTTTGTAAGAAATGATTATCCACGAAAGAATTATCTACCAATTAAAGTTCTTAGAAAAAATGACACGAAAAAGTCTTTTCTTGCAAAATTTTTTAACAAATTTGCAAGAAAAATCTCATGTAATATGAGAATTTCTAGTAGTATTCATTGTGACAATTCATCAAACACATCATGTTTTCTTGTAGACATTTTATCAAACAATTTACATTTTAGCATTTTAGCATCTTTTTATTCATGTCTAAAGTTCATATTAGCTTAGATAAGCTTTGTTAATATCATCTATGCATTTATACATAATTTTTCATGCATTAAAATAGAAATTCGAATAGAAAAGTTAGTTTTCTTAGTTCAAGTTCAGAAATACACCATTTGCATACATTTTAGGTTCATTTTGAGTATTAATTTAAGTTTTCCCCTCAGTAACACTCTAAATTCGAATGTCACACTTTTACACCATCTTTCACTAAGCCATTTCCTCGAATTTTTACACCTTGATTGACTTCCTCCTACATCAGGAAAAAACATAGGTTTTAATTGAGCGAACATGACTAAGAGCTTAACACCAGCCTAAGTCTTTTAAATTTTATATTTTCTTTGCGTGCTAATTGATATTTTATTAACATTTAAACTAATTATTATTGTGTATTTTTCTATCCACATGTTTTATTACTTTTTATTAATTCTTTTTCTCCATATCATTGATGTGGCATCAGCCTAGCACACACACACGGACCCATACACTAGCACACACACATACGTGCATGGACTCACGAATGCACTCACACAAAGACACATACACACACACCCTCACACAAACGTAAGACATTTTATTATTATTTCATTTACATACAAGACTATATCCAATTCTTATAAAAAGGCTAAGTTCCACTAACTACTCAGGAATATAATTTGATTGTTTGATCCTCTGTCATTGTTTCATCTGGATATAAAATAGGTTTTGGAGGTATTTCCAAGTTTTCAATGTCTTCTTCAAGCATTTGCACTACTCTATTCATTAAAGGTCGATCATCTGGTTTCAATTGTATACACCATAAAGCCACTATGATCATCTTCTTTATTATTTTCTTTTCATCTTCTGTCATATTTTCCATTTCAATATTTTCCTCTTCTCTAATGTGATTATAAATCCATTGATTTGAGTATTCTATATAGGGATTTAGATTCTTCCTTTTGCTTGCCATCTCTATCAAGAGCATTCCAAAACTATAAACATCAGTCTTATTGGATATTCCTCCAATATTATTATAAAACAATTCTGGAACCATATATCCAATGGTTCTTCTTACTGCAATCATTGTGACAATGCTATTATTTATTGAATATAACTTTGTCAATCCAAAGTTTGAGACCTTGGGAAGGAAGTTTTCATCTAGGATGTTGTGAGGTTTTTCATATCAAAATGACAATGTTATTATATATTATATAATATATAATATATAATACATAATACATAATATAATATAATTTATATATATATATATATATATAATAGAAATTTGTCAAATTTTTCGAGATCATAAAAATTAGCAAGAAATTCAAATAAATTGACCAGGATATTATAAAAGGAAAAAAACGAAGAAAAAGGGGAATAAAAGAATTAAGAGAAATGAGAAGAATGAGAGTGAGAGGTGTCTTCTGGTGGAGCATATGACACCTCTCAAATTTTTTTATTTTTTTGGAATGAGAGTGAGAAGAATTAGTTTTGGACACATTAAACAAATAGTATCATGAATTATTTAAGTAAGGATTAGAGGTTACAAATAAATCTATCTCCGTGGGTATTGTTCGAACTCGTTCCTGTTTTGACGGAGAATCCCCGCATTGACTGGGTTTGGGTATGGGTATGAGAAATCTCCGACTTTTTCAATTGGGTATGTGGATGGTTATGTGGATGTACATATCCCCGCCATATCTCCGTCATCGTTTAAGTTATTAAAATATTCACAATTAATTAAGTAACTTTATATATATATATATATATATATATATATATATATATATTTCAATTTTTTATTTCTTCTAATTATTTGGTTTGTTATGAAACTTATTCGCATCTCTAATATATTTTTCATCTTATCATAACATTTATGTAATTATGTTAAAATGATGTATGTCAATTAAAATTTTATGTCTCATTTAAATATTTCTATTATTTTTTAATATTTTTATTTGTTATATATTTTTCTTTCACATGAGTATGTTTAATACTCTCAATTTAAGTGTTTAATAGCATAATTTACTAGGTAATATAAAAAAAATTACTTATTTTTATTAATTATTGTTTCATGAATAACTCTTTTGTTTCGCTAAAACAATTATTTCTCAACCATTGAGTATATATGTTGATATTTGAAAAGTGTTCTTACATTTGTTTTTCTTTGTGCGATTTCTTTCAATAATTTTTTAAATTGTTTCTAAGACACACATTTGTTAATTTTTTAATATTTTTATTTAATGTTTATTTTCATCATGTAGAATACTATTTCAATACATTTTATCTAATTATTTTTTATTTTCTAACTCATCATATCAATCATCATACTGTAATTTTTTCACTATAATTGTATAAATAACTTTTATTTACTACAAAATTTAATGTAATTGTCATGAAATTTTTTTATCACCAACCAACATAGATTAGAGTTCAAAAGATACAATATCTATGTCAAAATTTTATTATTATGTTTATTATTTGTTATTTGTGTCATTTTGATTAAGTGATGTATTATCATTTTTATTAGTTTATAAAAAAGAGATTCATTAGAATTTAAAAAATTGAAATAAACAAACATGTAAAATATATTTTAATTTGAATATTTGTTTTTCACTAAATTTTTTAAAAAATATTTTTTTAATTTTTTCAACTAGGTTTAATTAATGTTTGCAGTTTGCAAATTTAATAAATATTTTAGTTCCCATGAAATTTTATTTGGTATTCTAATCTAAAATGTAAACAATTATAGCTTATTTCAAATATTTGATATCGAAGAAACAATCATCCTCCTAATATTGAATATTTGATAATATTATGTTTCTTTACCGTAATTTTTTATTATTTTATAAAATAATTAAAATTTATATTGAAGTAGTAAGGAAACGGGTACGGGTATGGGTACGAGATTATACCCGTTACTTGGTGGGGATGATGATGAGATAAAAGTTTGATACTCGTTAGGTTTGGGTATGGAGATGAAGATGAATTTTTTCTACGAGAATGAATATGGAATAGCGAAATCCGTCTCCGTCTCGTCTGTTGTCATCCCTGGTAAGGACGTGTACTTAAATATATTAAGAATTGAAAAACAATGTTTATATAACGCACTTAATTTTTTTCGACTTTAAATTACAAATTAACTGTTCAAGGGCTAGTAATTTGACAATTGAGAAAAACGCTAATTGATTAAGAATGAGAAGGATAATGGAGTTTATACAAAAGTTTGTTTTCCATAAAATCATGTAATCCAGAGTCAGGTTTTCAAGTAAGAAAATAATATTTAATACTTAAAAAAAAGTTCAAGTTGAATTTATTTTAATAATATATTGATATATATCTAAATAAAAATAAAAATAAAAATAATTAAATATTATTATTTTAAATTATTAAATAAGTATATTTTATTTGGTTATCGCCCTTAAATAGTAGTACGGTAAATCACACTTACACTGTTCCTCTGTGTTTTGTTTTGATTACCTTTAATATCCCTGCATGCTTCCAATCTAGATTTTTTTTAATTGTCTGTGTTTCGTACAATGTTTGAATGTGAGTCTCAAATAATGTTTGTTTGGATAAGAAACTTCAATGTGTTTGGGACATATTGTTTCAATGTGATTGGTATAATTATTGTTTTAATAATTGTAGCCTGGTTAATATTATTGGAATCTTTTGTCAGAACAAACTTAATATCATTGGATTGCAAGCATCATACACCGATAATTACTAGAACTTTATAGATAATTTGATTTTTTTTTCATGCTATAATTTATTAGTCGTTTTCTGTAGAACACATGTGTAAGCAATTCAACACACGTAACCCAAATATTTTGCTCGTTTTTCAACTTATGCTTATGCCTGTTGGTGTTATGTTTGGTAGAGATGATAAATAAATATGTTTTTGATTTGTCTGCAGGGACGTACCTACGTTAGGACTAAGGGGAGCCATGGCTCTCCTAGATTTTTAATTTTAAATTTTCTATTTATATTTATATATTTTTTAAATATAAATTTATATATTATTTTTATTAAGTTATATATATATATATATATATATATATATTATGTATTAAGTTATGTATATATTTTTAAAAAATAAAATAAAAACTAATTTTGTAAACCTTAATTAATAAAGCGATTAAGGTTTTGTATCTGATTGTAACATTTTTTTAGAGCAAACCATTAATAAAATATAAAAATAAAGAAAGAGAGATTGAGAAAATGAGATTGGAAAGTAAAGAGATCCAATAACTCATACTCACAAGATCTCCTAATCAGCATCTTAGTATGATTTATGTATGTTAGATTTATGATTATCTCATTACTATATTTCTTCTAAATTAAGTTTTTCCTAGTATGAAAACTAATTTGATTTTAGGGATTTTTTTATGAAATTGGCACGAACCCTAATTATATCTTCCCAAATTAGTATTACCCTACATTATAAAATATTGGAATTTTATGTTTTTCGCTTCATATAATAAATTAGTTGAATAATCTTGAATTGGACTAGAAATTAGAATACTTATTTTGCATGAATTCAATCTATTAGAAAAATTGAAAATTGAGAAGTGTGAATTGCTGTATGAGAATGGTTTAAGTAAAAAAATAATTTTTTTTAATTAATAAATTATATATATAAAAAATATAAATTGGCACCCCTAAATTTTTGGTTCAAGTTCCGCCACTAATTGTCTGAATCTATCTTTATTTTGACGAAGAATTCTTACATTGACTGGGTATAGGTATGGATATAGAGAATTTTTTTGACTTTTTCAATTGGGTATGTGGATGGGTATGATGATGTACATATCCCGTCATAATACCCGCCCCTGCCATATCTCCGTATATGTTTAAGTTATTAAAATATTCACAATTAATTAAGAAACTACACACACACACACACACACACACACACACACATATATATATATATATATATATATATATATATACTTTCTATTTTCTATTTCTTCTAATTATTTGGTTTGTCATAAAACTCATTCACATCTCCAATATATTTTTCATCTTATCATAATATTTATGTAATTATGTTAAAATGATGTATGTCAATTAAAATTTTTTTATGTCTCACATTTAAATATTTTATTATTTTTTAGTATTTTTATTTATTGTATATTTTCTTTTCACATGGAAATGTTTAATACTCTCAATTTAAGTGTTTAATAGCATAAACCTTTCATTTACTAAGTAATATAAAAAATATTCTTTACTTATTATTATTCATTTTTGTTTCAGGTTACAGATAAGAACATTCACGAAACGTACATTCGTCATCGCATTACTGCATATTTGGTTTATCATCCAACACAACTCGACACATGTTTTTTTTTCTAGCAATGCATAGTAGATTTCACGTTCTTTATGTGGAAATTGGCATGAAAATGCGTAATTAAACACGAAGTCAAACAGACTAAACTGTAACAACCGAAACGCACAAGTAATCACAGTAACTGAAAGAAACAGCTCAGACAAACAAACAGAGCATAGCAGAGTTAGGTTACCGGCTCCGGCGCCAGTACTGAGGAAACCTTCACAGACATGGACGACTAAAACGACGAATCACAATTCCTCTGCCACGCGCCCTCCATCTCTCAAAATCCCAAACATTCCATGAAACCACTGGAGAGTCGTGATGATAACCACTGCGGAAACAACGTTATATAAGAAGAGAACAAGGAAATGGAGAAAATGCGCAGAGTGATAAGTGAGAACCCTAAAGCGAAAGGAAGTGGTGGAGTTGTGTTGAGCACTTTATGGATTGAAACAAGCACCTAGATCTTAGTATGAAAGATTAAGCACGTTTTTGTTAGAAAATGATTTTGAGAGAGGAAAAATTGATTCAACTCTATTCATTAAAAGAGTAAGTGATCATATCTTGCTTATTCAAGTATATGTGGATGAAATAATTTTTGGATCAACTGATAATTCTGTGTTAAGGTTTTGCAAGTATTATGTAGGGAGAATTTGAAATGTTAATGATGAGTGAATTGACATTCTTCCTTGGACTGCAAATTAAGCAAATGGAAGGAGGAACTTTCATATCTCAATCTAAGTACTATGAGGAAGTACTTAAGAAATTTGGAATTTGTTACATCCTAGCTGAATATTACTTAATAAAATAAATAAATATAAATAAAGTTCAAATCATCTTATATTATTAATCCCAAAACGCAAGAAATTTAAAATTCGTCCATCGCGCTTAAATTCAAATTCATAATTTCGAATGTAATTATTACAATTCAAAAATCCAAAGCTAACGGAAGAATAAATAACACAAATACAAATGTCTTATAATATTTCCCCAGGATAGAACTCTCTCCGTCTCTAAGCATCTCCAGCATCATCTGGAAAATCATTTACTCCCGTGTGACAATAACCAGTGCGGGCCTCATTTTCTCTTCACTCTTATCTTCGTGCGAGCTTCCAAGGTCACTCAGCAACTACGACGATGACGAGGAGCTTCTAAGGTGGTTTTTGTTTCATTTTTCACTCATATTTATGTTATTTCGATGCCTTCTATAACATTTTTTTCTTGTTCTCACTGACTATTTTTCGTGCAGCTCTGTTCTCAAGGCTCCTTAAGCTTTGTGTTTTCTCATCTTGTCTTTCATTTTAGTCGTTTTGGGGTTTTCTAGAGTGTTCATATCTCATATATTGTTCAGAAACCTCGAATGGAGACGCTAAAAAGATAAAGGTTGTTGGAAAGGGGGTGAAATATGTGTTGGCCAAAAATCCATCGTTTAAGGTATTTTTTTTATTTCGTAGTAACTTTTACCAATTTTTTCATACTTTACAACTTTATTTGAGATATACCTAGAGTACTTAGACATTTTTGAAACTTTTTGTGGTGTATCTTGTATTGTATATTGATTTTTTGTGGGTTTAGTGGAGAAAACATTGAGGAAAAAATTTGAAAAAACAAACCCACAAATTGACGTATGTTGTTCCTGCAACAGACGTCAATTGAAGTCTGTTATAAATACAACAGATGTTAATTGAGGTTGTTCAGAGACAATAGATGTCAATTTAACGTCACCCGCTGTGACGTAGGATCTTCAACAGACGTCACAGGTCTAAAATACCAAACGTTAAAAGTTATTTTTGTGTTAGTGATAGGTGAATTTCAAATTACTTGAACAAGAGTGAATCTTTATTAATTACAAAAGTTACATATAATATTAAAATAAAGAATGGTAAATAATTTTTTCTTTCACTAATTATGAAATTTTTTTAAAGCTTACCAAGTTATGGCCTAGTCTTAGTATTGATAATCTCTATATGTTGGTTGTCCAAGAGAAAAATGTGTACATGACATTAATAGTGGTGTGAATATTAGCCAAACAAGCTTTGGAACTAAAATAAGGACATTTGTTTAAATTTTTTGGTGCAAATATTAGAAAACATGTGCAAGTGAATGATGGAGAGTTAGAATATTGTGCTCATTTAATGCTCGACAACCATCTTTGACAAACCTATAATAGTGACTCCATGCTTAACATGAGTACAATATTCACATACATAATATAAGTGTTGCAAAAAAAAAAAAAAATTATCGATGGTAATGAATAAAACATAAATATGATAATTTAAAATTTTTCCATAATGATAATTTCGACGAAGTGAAAAAGAATACATCTTTACCCTTCACTAATTTAACATCATATCTTACAATGTCTAGAGTATAAGGTTAAACAATGTTAAATTTTGGACAAGTTATACCAGTTCAATTAGTCTTTATTGTCCATTCTCAAATAGTATATTTTATTATTTTATCAAAGGTTTCGTAGCACTTTACAAGGATTAATAAGAACAACTTCCACTATTAGAAAAAAAAAACATTATTTGAAAAATATTTTCTTATATTACTCAAATAACTAAAATAACATGTGTAATTAAAAAGTGGTATATATAATTGTAAACACCAAAACATATTTTACATGAACAATAAATATACAATTTCACCTTAAAACACCTTGCTTATCTTTTTCTTTCTTTTTTTAATGCAATATGATGCACATTCCATTGTTTTTCCTGCAATCCCATAACCTTATCACATCTTGTAACCACCTTAATTGAAATCATTACTAAATGAATTCACTTGAAATTGTTTGGCTAGAGTTGATTGTTGTATCCTCTGTAATCATTTCATCTGGATATAAAGCAGGCTTTGGAGGTATTTCTAAGTCTTCAATGTCTCCTTCAAGCATTTTTACTACTTTATTCATTGAGGGACGATCCTTTGGTTTCAATTGTATACACCATAGAGCCACTATGATCATCTTCTTTGCTATTTTCTTTTCCTCTTCTGTCATATCTTCAATATCTACATCTTCCTCTTCTCTAATGTGATCGTAGATCCAAAGGGGAAAGTAAAGTTGACTTGAGTGGTTTGCATAGGGATTTAGATTCTTCCTCTTGCTAGCCATCTCCATCAAAAGCATTCCAAAGCTATAAACATCAGCCTTATGAGATATTCCTCCAATATTATTATAAAATAGTTCTGGAGCCATATAACCAATGGTTCCTCTTGCTGCAGTCATTGTGACAATGCTATTATCTATCGGATATAACTTTGCCAATCCAAAGTCCGAAACCTTTGGGACGAAGTTTTCATCTAGTAAAATGTTATGGGGTTTGATGTCAAAATGTAAAATTTGCATCTCACACCCATGGTGGAGATAAGCAATCCCACGAGCCACTCCAATTGATATACTATATATTTTTTCATGGCTTAAATGTGCACTTCCATCTTTTGGAAAAATAAATTTATCAAGAGATCCATTGGGCATGAACTCATATACAAGAGCACGTTTTGAACCATGAACACAAAATCCAATTAATCGTACCACATTTTGATGACATATTCTTCCAATAGTTGCAACTTCATTGATAAAATCTTGGCCATTTCCTTTTGATTTGCCTAATATTTTGATTGCCACATAAGGTCCGCTGCACAACTTTGCCTTAAAGACGGAGCCAAATCCTCCCTGACCTAACTTTTCTTTGAAACCTCCTGCCATCTTCTTGATTTCCTTATAAGAGTATCTTATAGGTGCCAAGTTATTTTGTTCAAGGTAATTTTCAATATTTTCATATGTTGATGCATGTCTTTTCCTCCATTTACATACAAAAATCACAAATAAAAATGGCAGTCCAAATAAAATTTTGTAAGCCCATGCAATTGAGACAAAAAAGAAAATATCTGCAAAAAAAAAAAAAAAATCTTATACTATAAATTGTAAGATATTTGTTAAAGTAAATTTTCATATTCAATTTACAGTTTACTCATCCATTCCCTTACTAACATCACATAAAAAGAGTAAATTTAATGTTTAGTATAAATAAATATCAAACAAATTTAGTTTTTGAGGTTGCTATTAGTAAATAGATTTATATGTGATGTTAATATATACTATAAGCTAATTCAATGGTGGAAAGAAAGTTGTTTGTGTTTCTGCAAAGCAAATTTTTCTACAGTTGGTGTCCGATTATTCTCCATTCTAGGATTTCTTCCGATTGGTATCCTAAGTATATGAATGAGTTTCCATAGTTGCATAGTTCAATATAATTGCCATTGTTTAAATGTTTAAACTTTCCACCTTAATTCAAATTAGTAAATTAGTTTCATATGATCTATAAATTGGTTAAAATTTTACGTTTCTCAGTTTTTTTCAACCACTTAACCCATTCTTTCTCATTTTCTTCTTATTAAATTAAAGTCCTATGTTAGGCACCACATATTACTTGCATAAATACACCGTTTCCTCTCAATTGTATCAAATCCTCCAATAATGTTCTTTTTCCTTGTATTTCGCTTGACCAATAAAATATAAAATAATCATTCCTATTTGACATCTTTTTCATGTCCTACTACCCTAAAGTGTTTGTCATTTACTAAGGATGTTTTAACTGTGAACATTTTTTGTTCTCTTGAATGATATATATTCCCTGCTTTATTTACTTATGGGCACTAAGCTCACCATATGTCATCGTCACTTTCTAATTTATAACACATTTTCCTGTTCACTTCCTCCAATTTTTGTTTCTCGTATGAAAACAAAATTAATCTTTTCTAAAAGTGCTATCTGCATGCCTTACCTCCTTTTCTCTTTACTCTTCCTCTTAAACTTTTAATGTTGTAACTAAGGATTTTCATGTGATAGTCACTTATATCTTATTTTCCTTTTTCATGTCTTATAACATATGTTCTTCTTTTATTATCTCACTGTTTCGTATCTAAAATTTTTTCCAATATCCTCTCCTCTGCTCCTTTAAAACCCACCCCCAATCCCTTCTCTAAATCATACAATTTATTTTTCCTCAAAATCATTATTTCTTATCTTAAGCAAGCAATTTCACATGTCTTATACCTTGATCAAAAATAGAATTTCTAAGAGAATGAGAGGTATTCCATACTTGTCTTCTTGAAAATGCAAGGGTTTTCTATAGTTGTGGTATCAGTTCAATTGATCTGAATCGTCTATACTCCACCCTTCATACTAAAGCCAACTTCATCCTGTGGTATAACACTTTACTAACTCCTTTTTGTAGCCACTTGTTGTAATTCTAATAAATCTTAGTATTGGTTCCGTAATTGAGGTTCTTATCCACAACCTTCCAAACTCCAGCCAATCAAACTTTGTTGTTGCTTCATCAATCTGGATCAACTTTCCCATCGACACCACTACTTTGCTTAAAACACTCCTCATTCCACACATCTACAACTATTCTCGGACACTTGATCCATGTGATTCGATGACCAAGGATATCCATTGGATTCTATAGTTGTATGGAGTCTATAAGATCCAAGAAATTTAATTAATTAATTAATAAATGTAGGTAGTGAAAGTCCTTATGATAATTAATGTTAGCTTTTATAGCGTGTAATACTATTAGTTCAAGTGGTTGAGAGTACTTAGGCATGTTGAAAGGATTTGGGTTTGAGTCTAGTGTATGTCATTTGTGTGTTATTTTTAATTGTTTATTATTTTAATAATAAACTGCTTGATCATGATAAGTGATATTAAAATCCTAGATTTATAGGAATTATTGTGGAAGATGAATGGGTTGAATGGTTGGACATTGTCTAATTAAGTTGTTATGGGTTTGAACCTTGGATAGCATAATTTATCCTTGACCTGTTTGTGTTTTATTTTTATTTTTTTTTGGGTTCTACCATGTTAGGGAAAACCTAGAAACACTAGTAGCCGTCAGAGAAACCAAAGAGGTATGGAATAATCAGTTAGAGTGCAATGAATTCACTTGTTAATGGTGTAAATTAATATTTTCGTTTTTGGTGAGTAAAGGACAATTATTAGTCTAATAATTGGGAGAGGAATGAGTGTTAGGAAGGGGGAATAGTGGAATTTTGTGTGGATTGTTGGAGAGAGTTCTAGAGGACACTAGAACGTGAGAAAGAAGAGTGTAGAGAAACTTTTATGCAAATGTTAGAGAAAGGCTTGGAGCTAGATCAATGGTGGTGCAAGAAGGACTCTAGGATTTCCAATTGGAGCAAGGAATACAAGGTTAGGGGAGCTGCTCTATTTGTCAGATTAAATTGTATGATTTTACGTGGTATGTTGTATGATTGGGTGACTTTTCTGCACTAAAATTCCACTGATTTTTAGTTTCTGGAAATTTCCAGAAACCGCCTGGCAAGCCTTCAAAGTCGCCAAGCGATGCATGAGCGTGACACCCATTTCTGGGTTGTTTCAGATTAACCGTCGGGCGACACGAGTGCTTCCGCCAGGTGGCACAGATAGTAGTGTGATTTCTGTGATATTTTTTTATGGACTTTATGATATTTTGGGTTTTGCGAAAGTATCCTATGCATGTTGAATGAGTGATCTTGTATAATCGTTGATCATTATTGTGTTTTATGATACTTGAAAGACTGAATAGGTTGCAAATCATGAAGGGTTCATGTTAGAATTTGGGGCTGAAACTATTAATATGAATTTGGGTGTTTTAACCATGATGAAATTACAATTATATGATTGTACTAGGTGAATATGCATGGGAAGAAACCAAATGGTTGTAAATTTATGCATGTAATTGAATGGAATGAGATTTGAGAATTTAGGGTTCTTCACGGGTGCAGGAAAAATCTAGGATTTTCCCAGAACTGTTTGCACCTCTTGGCGGTAATGAGTTGCCGCCAGGCGATGAGTGTGGTGTTTTGTTCACGAAAAATGTTGTTTTTCGTGTTTTCGTGGAGCAGGTATCGTCGGGCGCTAGTTTCATGCTACCAGGCACTACCGATTTTTCTGGTCTACGTAATTTTCGTAAACTGCATTTTCCGGTTCGTTAACCGACCGATTTAGGTGAAATTTTGGAAAATGATTCACAACATGTTGTTATTCACTTTGATCGGTGGAGATTTGAATTGGATGCCTGTAGAGGGAGATATACGTCACTCATGATTGGTTGTTTGAATTCCCTAATAGTATGATTACTAATGGATGATTAAGTGTGCTCAAGTGCTGGTATAGCCTTGATTAGTGAATGTATATATATAAATATATAGATGTGTGATTGATGAGTATGTTTTTGGTAGTGCTTGTTGAGACATGTTGAATATATGAACCTATATATGTTAGCTCGAATGTATGATGTTATAAGTGTGTGAAAAAGACCACTATTGATGATATCACTATGATCGAGTGTTGCATCATCATGACGAGTTTTGGGAAAGTATGGGAACATGATAATCATACTTTAAATGTAATGGAATTGCAAGGGCATGCAGAATAAGTATATAGCTTTGATTGTGTCTTATGTGAGGTATGTGAATTTTAAGCATGCAAAGGGTTGGGAAAATGAGAAGGGGAAAATAAAGTGTGTTGGAATTGATTTAAAAGGTAAGTATATATGAATTATAAAAGAGAGGAATGTGTGCTTATACTTGAAAGATGCATATGTGTTGTGATGTTGTAATTTGGAATATATGAATGTTATGTTGATTTCTGGATGTTTGAGAATTGAATGGTTGAATGTTAGGAAATGAATTAGAGTACCTAAAACCAGTAGTGTCACATTACTGGTGTAGTGCCTAGCGGTGTAGAGTGGATCGCCAGGCGGTAGTAGGAAACAGGGATCTCTTGTGAGTTGTGGCGCCCGACGGTGATATGGAACTGTCAGGCGGTCTGTACTGCCATTTCGCCTAGCGGCGCTTAGGTTGCGCTAGGCGATGGTGTAGTGACAGGGTGCGTTGTGATATGTTTTGCATGGCTTGTTGTGTTGGTCCTGGTCTGGGACATGCTTGATGTTGTCATGAGCGGGTAGGTTCATGATTGGTGATGAACACGTGATGATATGAGTGGGGAGGTTCATATCCTGATACTCTCGTGTGGGGATACGAGCGGGGAGGTTCGTATGTTCTGTGCTTACACTTGAGAGATGTTGCGAGAGGGGAGGTTCGTAGCTGATGGATCACGTGTGTTGGACTACGGTCGGGGAAGTCCGTAGAGTTGGACTACAAGTGAGGAGGTTCGTAGAGTTGGACCACGAGCGAGCAGATTCGTAGAAGCATTGGAATCCCTAAGACTAGCTTGAGTATGTACCTTGTGTAGCGTAATGTGCTTTTATTGTTTTCGTTATCATGTTATGATGTGAAACTTGGATCAGGGGATGTTGTGCCATGAGCGGGTAGGTTCATGGATGGTGGTGAACACGTGATGATATGAGCGGGGAGGTTCATATCCTATCACTCTCGTGTGGGGATACGAGCGATGAGGTTTGTATGTTCCGTGCTTACACTTGAGAAATGTTGCGAGTGGGGAGGTTCGTACCTGATGGATCTCGTGTGTTGGACTATGGTCGGGGAAGTCCGTAGAGTTAGACTACGAGCGGGGAGGTTCGTAGAGTTGGACCACGAGCGGGCAGGTTCGTGGAAGCATTGGAATCCCTAAGACTGGCTTGAGTATGTACCTTGTGTAGCGTAGTGTGCTTTTATTGTTTTCGTTATCATGTTGTGATGTGAGACTTGGATCAAGGGATGTTGTGCCATGAGCGGGTATGTTCATGGATGGTGGTGAACACGTGATGATATGAGCGGGGAGGTTCATATCCTATTACTCTCATGTGGGGATATGAGCAAGGTAGGTTCGTATGTTCCGTGCTCACACTTGAGAGATGCTGCGTGTGGGGAGGTACGTAGCTGGTGGATCACGTGTGGTGGACTACGGGCGGGTAGGTCCGTAGAACAGGACTACGAGCGAGGAGGTTTGTAGAGTAGGACTACGAGCGGGGAGGTTCGTAGAGGCAGGACCACGAGCGGGGAGGTTTGTGTGATTATCATAAACCCTGAATCCGAGGATAACTATTTGTGTGTTGTGAAGGTTGAAAAGCCTTGGGGATTAAGGTCTTGGCCAAGAATTAACTAGAATAAATTAGATGGGTGTATCTTGATTTTTATTAACCTATATGTTAACTGTTTATGAGCTCACTCTATCTGCTTGTGTTTAGTGATGATCGTGTGATGCGATACACGGGAGCAGATGATGTTGCAGTGGTGCTGGTGAAGCATAACATCGGAGAGAGGGTTAGCTGGGAAAAGCTTTTACTGAAGTTTTATCATCATTATTTTTATGAACTTTGTAAACAGTGTTTTACTGATTTGTGAATTTGGATATTGTATTGGAGTTTCATAAATTATGGATTTTTGAATAACTTCTGATTAATAAATGTTTTAAAATTTCCTGTGTTTTTGGGAAGCGAAGTATAATAAATGAGGTTTTCATCATATTTCTTAATTTTATTACTTAAATTAGCAATATTCGACCGGGATGTTACAGAGTCGAGAAAGTAACTTGATCATTATTGTTCCTCTATGATAATGGCATGTAGGCTATCTTCTTCCACTCATTTCATTAGTACCATGCTAGATTTCCCATGGACCTCAACCTTATGGTTTTGGCGTCTTTTAGTAGGATGATCTCATGTGTGTGTTGTGTATTGAATGAATTAAACAATCTTCCCAGCCAACTTTGATTTTGTTGGAATAAACTTAAATGGGTAGTTTTAATGGGTAGTTAGTGTCTCAAGAGTTTATTATGTTGTTAATGGTCGTAAGTGTCGTGTTTTGCAATAACTAGCATATTTGAATGGAGGAAGATGAAAAGTCAAAATTGAGTCTATAAAGTTTAGGTATAGTGTTTAATTTAGTAAATCAAGTGTATGATAAATATTTGAATAGAAAGACTTGTTGTCAACAAATTAGTATCAAAGTTTGAGAGCTTGAGTGTCTCGGTGCTTGACAAGTTTGAGTGAGAAGGTCAACCTTACAAATAGTGTGTCTTTGTCCAAATTGACAAAAGTAGTAAACTATGATAATTGGAGTCTCTAGTTGAAGGCTTTTCTCGGTTCCCAAGACAATTGGGAGGTGTTTGAGGATGGTTTTGCATAACCAAAAAGCATCATTGGCTTTACGAATGCCCAAAACAATGCGTTAAAAGTAGTGCATACGAAGGACAAGGCAGTCTTGTACGTATTGTACCAAGTTGTTGATGAGTCAAACTTTGAGAAGAGATAGCAAGTGCAAAGTCTTCAAAAAAAGAAGCATGAGACTTCAAATACTCAAGGGTGATTTAGAGAGTATTAAAATGAAGGAGACAAAAGGAGTTTTCGAGTACATAACTCGGATTGAAACCATGGTGAACCAACTCAACAAAAATGGAGAGATGTTGCTTGCGAGTTGACTTGTGGAGAAGATTTTGAGGTTGTTGCCCGAAAATTTCGAGAATAGATATATGCAATTGAGGAGTCAAAGGACATGTCAAGGCTACTGGTTGAAGACCTTATTTGTTCTCTTGAGGCGCACAAGCAGTGGAAGAAGAAGAAGAAGAATGTGGAGTCAATCGATCAAATACTCCAAATGAAGGTGTTAATTAAAGATGAGAATTAAAGATGAGAAAAATTATAATACTCAAGGCAAGACGAGATCGAAGAAGTGGAAGAAATGGTCGTGGAGGCAAGTCTTGGAAGATGAAGAAAAGGAGCAATTTGACTAACAAAGAGGACAAGGTTCGTGAAGAGAAGGTCGGTCAAGCAACTCAAATGTTGAGAACTTTAAGTGTGGCAAATATGAACATTATGTAAAAGAATCGAAGAAGTAGAAGAAATGGTCGTGGAGGTAAGTCTTGGTCAAGATGAAGAAAAGGAGCAATTTGACTAACAAAGAGGACAAGGTTGTGAAGAGAAGGTTGGTCAAGCAACTCAAATGTTGAGAACTTTAAATGTGGCAAATATGAACATTATGTAAAAGAATGCTACACAAAAAATGTTATAGAAGGGAACAAACAACCAACTTTCTCATAGAAGATGTTGAAGAGGAAGAGGTGTTATTGATGATGACATGTAGCTCGGGTGCCGAGAAAAGCAACTGAGCAACTCGGTAAGACATCCGAGTAGCTGGGATAACTTAGTGGGATGTCTAATAGACTTGAATAACTCAATGAGGTGTTTGGATAACTCAGACAAATCAATGGGGGCATCTTGACATCTAAACAACCTAGATAACTCAATGGGGCTTCTTGACAATTGGATAATTTGATGTGGTATCCTGAAACGGTGCAAGAAATCACATGTTCGAAGACGAGTTTGTCATCCAAAGGTTATAGATTATAAAAGGTAATTTGCAACAAAGAAATGAAAAGAAGGTTAAAGGCAATGAAATTTTACAAGCAAGTCTAGAGAAAAGAAAACAGGATTTGTATAAGCAACATTTGGAACTCGAATAAGATGTTTCAAGATTACAAAAAGAGTTGCAAATTGAGAAGGGTCTTATGATTGCACTAAAAGTGCAATATGAGAAGTGTAACATATAATGAATGAGGAGATTGGTGTGAAGTGGGCGTAGAAATTGTCCAATCTCTCAAAAGGAGTTCGACCTATGGACATGAATCCGATTAATAACAAGTTAATAACCACCGAGATAGCAAAGAACCCAGTTAATCATGAAAGGAGCAAGCACATTGATGTGTGTTTTCACTTCATTTAATAACAAGTAAAGGAAGGTAAAGAGGATTCAATGCTCGTTATAAGTTAGGATGAAGGATAAAAGGAACACTTAAGTTTACGAGGGAGTTTTGTTGAAAGTAGCTTTAATTGGTAGTTAATGTTTTAGGAGTTTTTGTCTATTTTTTTAGTTGTGGAGTGCAAAGGTCATGACTTTATTCTGTTGTTAATGGTCATTAGTGTGTCATGTTTTGTAATAATTAGTAGACTTGAATGCTTGAAGATGGAAATCCAAATTAAGTCTATAAAAGTCTATAAAGTTCAGGCTATAATGTTAGATTTAATGCAACAAGTGGATGACAATTATTTGTATAGAAAAACTCATCGTTAACAAATTCAATCATAATACCTCCACCTTGTATTTGGATGAAGCATCTCAACAATGCTGAGAAATTGAAATGCATTGTATTTGAATTGCTTGTAATTAAATTCCATTCATTTATTTAATAACTTGTTTGGATAAAAGAACTTAAAATACCTTACATTTAATTTTCTTGTTTGGATAAAACAATTGAATTTCTTATGAGATAAACTTTCATTTTAAGAATATTTATTTTAGGTTTAATTATATTTTGAGTTCATGATAAATTTGGAAACGGGCTCGACGACTCAAATAGGTCAGGCCGACCTGATGACCAAGCCGGGTTGGTCCGACCTGACAACCCAAACGGGTTGGACCGACCGGGAAACCAAGACAGGCTAAGCCAACCCGACAATCCAGACAGGCCTGACCAACATGATTGCTCATACGGGTCGGTCGTGCATGTTAATCTCGTACACCTGACTCGACTTATCTAGGTCGTTGGCCCGGCTTGGCCCCACTAGGTCATTGGGTCCGTCAACCTATCTGGGTCATTGAGCTTGTTCGACACGTCTAGGTCGTCGGGCTTGTTCGACACGTCTAGGTCGTCGGGCTTGTTCGACACCTCTAGGTTGTCCGGCCCACCTGTCCCGTAAGGGTCGTTAGGCCTGCTCGATCTATTTAGGTCATCGGGCACGCCTGATTCGTCTTAGTCGTCGAGCACATCTGACCCGTCTTGGTCGTCGAGCCCGCCCGATACGTTTGGGTTGTTGGGCTTGTTTGGGTTGTTGGACTTCCCTGACCCATTTATGTCCTCGAGCCAGCCTGGTTCGTCTGGGTCTTCGGACATGCTCGATACATCTAGGTCGTCGAACCCGCTCGATCCATGTGGGTCGTCGAGCCTGCCCGACCTATTTTGGTTGTTGAACCTGCTGGACCTGTTTGTGTTGTCAGGCCAACCCGGTCCATCTGGGTTGTCGGGTCTGCTCGTCTAACTCGATGAGCCCACTTGGCCCGTTTGGGTTTTAGCATGTGGTCTTCTTTAATGTGCGGCTTTTTGGCCTTGTGGGCTTTTTTGGTCCTAGCCCACATGGGTCATTGCCAAGTCTTGTGGACTGGACCAAATTAACAACTCTACCAAAGAGTCTTGAGTGTGAGGTTGAGTGAGAAGAATTTCAAATTCTACATATTGTAAGGGTATTTGAATATTTACTAATTTAGCTAAATGAAATACTTCAAAAAAATATTTTTCATTTTAAATGTTTTTTAATTTCTTTATCCAAAAAAACATTTCATACAAAGAAATCAAAATTCTCCAAAGAAATGAATTACTTCATTAAAATACTCTATTCAAATACACCACCAAGGTTTTTGTTATAATATCTAGCCCTGTGGAGTCTCTCGCTTCCTCTTCTCTCTTGTTTCTTTATTTCCATCTTGTGTTTTTGTTAATTTTTTGTTCCCCCTAAAGCTTAAATATAGGGTATCTCTTTAGTTTCGTGTATCGTCACTTTCCCAAGGTCACCTTGAACTTCCCTTTTATAAGAGCTTGCTTACTGAATTGAGGTCATTTTTTTAGTCTTACTACCTTTCTCCCATACCTTATAATGCTTACTTTCATTCTTGTCCCCTATGTAGATACCATTAAGTTCCACAATCACCCGTTTCGAGTTCTTGCATCCTTAAAAACCTAACAAATCCAAATCGTTAACCCTATCAATATTTGTTACATGCAGAGAATATTGTTGGGAAGTCTCACACCATCTCCTCCATGTCTTTGGGTGAAACTATATGTCTCTTGGTCAACTTTATACAATGTCAATTGGTTTTGGTTTTAAGATGAAATCTAAAATGGTATTATTAGAACCTATATAGCCTAGATTGAGAGGCATCAATGAAAGGGGAGAGATGGAATATTTATAAACTTATACCAATTGACCACAGAACATTTATTGATTTTCTTAGCATATTCTATAATCCAAGAGTTATAAAAGTAGACAAGTAAATGATTTTAGTTTTAGAAGAGTTACATGTTCCAACCAACACATTTCACTTTCATAAGTGTAACGATTGTTTGTAACTTAAACACATGGAATGTGTATGTTATCATGAGTTTTCTTTTAAGTTAATGGACTACCTCCTTTATTTAAGGAATTACTCAAATATTTTCCCTAATTTCGAGGAACTATCATGTGTTAATCTAGTTTAGGAGTTAATGAGATAGTAAAATTTGAATAGTTAATTGTACATTAGTGTCACTTGTCTTTCAAATTTGTATTTTCTTCTTCCTGAGTTGAGTTCCATACATGTATAAGGATGTCTCTCCTACTTGTAAAATCAATTTTGAATATTGAATGTAATTCTTCTTGTGAGTTCACCTTTTAAAATCTTAAAAATTCTCTGACTTGGAATTAACTACGTATGAAATGAATCCTAAAAAATTTAGGTATCCATCATAGTATATAACCTGTTTTGTCAGTGGTTTATAATTTACTTCCAAGTTTAAGTATGAAGAAAAAAATAATTTTATTTCTAGTTATTTTTGACAGGGTTATGATAAGGGAAAATTATACAATTTATTTAAAACAAAAAACTCTTTTTTAAACGACAATTTTAATACAAATCGTTGTCGTTTTTGCAATTATAATAAGGTTGTTTTGGCATAACTTGTCGTCATTTTTTCAAGTATATTAAATATGTTTTTTCTTAATTCAATTTATAATGATGGCGTTTGAAATCCATCGTTATATTTTTAAATAAGTGACGGTTTTGAGCACCGTCTTTGTTTACGCTTTTGAATGAGAAAATCAATGAGTGTCCAATCACCGTAGTACAAAGTTGTTTTAACCACATGCATA
>Ga0214543_1003845_pt1 | contig 28894 bp, 17 predicted proteins | sample CNSS2metaG_FD_160094 | JGI IMG/M metagenome (GOLD analysis project Ga0214543, IMG submission 160094) | Root nodule microbial communities from cowpea collected in UCLA plant growth center, Los Angeles, California, USA - CNSS2 | ecosystem: Host-associated > Plants > Roots > Nodule | place: USA... | reverse complement strand
TGAATCTCAAATTCTAATATCACATTCTGTCTCATCATCAAATTAAAGAGTAGCAATAGAAAACTAGATTAAGACTTATAAATTCTCACATTTTCATGCAAAATATGTTAGGAAGTTTTTACTTTTTCTCCGACATTTTCTTCTTATTAGCTTGTTTAGACATTTGGATACTTAATTCTCATTCATTTCTATTGATGAAATGATGAGTTTATATATATCCAAATTAATTGTACATTAAATATTATCATTCTCTTACCCATCTTTGCTCCTTCTCGTTTTTCTGTTTGCTTTATCTAATTAATGCAAAAATGTTAATATAGATTTTGTCTTATAAAAATGTTCAATGATTTTACAATAAGTTGTTTAGTTTATGGGTTGCAGAATCAAAAAGTTGTTCATAGCTTTTGAATGAAAAGTATTTTTACTGTTAGATTCAATAGTTTAAAATGAGAAAAAATGAAAATTTTTAATATAGAAACAGAGGTAGAAATAAATAAAGCTTCGGTTCGAAATTGGTCTCATTTCTTTAAAGAATCAAAGTCTATACTTATCTCGTTAGGATATATGCTTTAGTTTCTTAAACTATGTCTATAGTCGTATAAATAATTTTTAAAATATCACCACATTGTTATATATTTATTTTTTTTTAAAAAACGAAACATATTAGGTGATGTCAAATCCTATATTTGCATTAGTATTAGTAGTAATATATTATTAAAATGAAATATTACAGATTTATATTTAAAGTTGACTTATTAACAAATATTGAAACACATTAATAAGTTAAATTTGATTATTTAAACAAAATGTCCAAAAAATGTTAATCATATAAAAAATTCTGCTAAAAAAATTTAGAATTATGATTAAAATCATTTATTTTTTAAAAATATAAAGAAATCAAATTGTTTACATGCTTAATAAAAATTATTTGGATTCAAAACTTAAATATACCTCTCTGTATTTAAAATACTCAAAATAACTCGAATATTTTATAAATAAATTATTATCAAAAGATCAATTGATAATTATATAAAAGATAAAATCTAACAACTTGAGTATCTTCTTTTATAACTTCAATATAATTTAACTATAACAATTCCTTAAGAAATAATTGGTGAACTATTACTCATTTTTTATCTTGAACTTGAAGGTTTGTAGGTCTATATATATAACAATAACAATGTCTCTTCACCATATAGAATATCGTTTAATTTCATATTTTTTATAGTAATTTATACTAGTATTATTATTTTTTATTGACTCGAGTGTAGAACATCATCTATAGGTTCTTCTCCTTTCGGTGCTCTGTCATACTCCATAAGAATAATTTTGTTCCCAGTTGAATTCAAAGCTCAAAGACATCTCATTAAGTTTTTGGCTAGAAAAGTTTCAATTTATGTAAAACACTACTAACTTTTTGTTTTTTAAAATAAAATTTCTCATAAGATTTTTCGTTTTATATTTAACTTTTATCATAAGTAAATTTTACAATTCATTGATAGGTAAAAGTAAATTTTAATTTCCATACACTATTGCTATAAAAAAAGTTACAGGCCAATTATTATAAATCATAATTAACATAAATTTAGAAAATTATTATTATAAAATCAAAAACACTCATTACAAATTATATGATTACACAATTATGTAAAGATCTTTGTCGTATCATTACACACACACATACACTGCTTTCTACCAGAAAAGCTGTCTCTCTAATGCACTGTCACGAATGTTTTATCCAATTTATTTAAACAAAACAATAGTTTTCATCTCTCACAAAATTTAGGAGATTTAAAAAATATATTTTTTATTCTCCCCCAAATGGTGAACACGTCATCGTTTTGGTGAAATCCAAAGACTTTGGGTTAGGTGTAATGTACAAAAGCACGAGGTTATGTAAGTCAAACCTCACTCTTGAATCGCAAAGAGCTGCATCAACTTTTGTGTCAAGTAACGAGAGTGAGATTTGTTTGCAACCACCATAATTTCCTTGCTCTAACTACCGTTCCCGCCACCAAACCTCAATAGAAGACCCACGGTTGAAGATTCATGACGCTTCACTTCACTATGCACCAATTAATTCACTACTCATTCCATCGCACCACTCTTCCTTCTCTCTCTACCACAATGCCGGAGCCTCACTCCATCACCCCGCTACCGCCGGAAGAAACGGCGTCCGCCAGCTCTCACACGCCGCAGGTCCGGTCACGCGAGGCGGAGCGCGCGCGCGGCACTTCCAGCAGAGGCAACTGGAGTATCTGCGGTGGCTCCGCCGCCTCTTTTAGAGACGAAACGTGTTCGTGCTTCGCCGTGGTCTTCAGCTTTTGGTTATTCGGTAACGGAATCTTAAATCTGAGTGTTGAGTCTGTTATCGTAGTTTTTAATGCATTCACGGTTTAATCTTTTATTCGTTTTTCTTACATTTTAACAATAAAATTTAGTTAAGAAAAAACCTTCTTGTATTAATTTAATTCTACACTTAGACAATGGTACATTACCAGTAAACTCTAAAATTTACGTATGATGAATTGATTGACTTAATGTGACGATAATCGCTCCCAATTATATGAAGTGTTAGCAAAAGCATATGTATTTTTTTTTTTTTTTTGATTTCTGAACATATTGAAAGCTACAGTGTCGATGACTATGATACTGGGGGTTTATGGGTCCATGACGATCGTGCTTGGTCCAACATCTTCGACAGTTTTCCAACCAAGTTCTCTGTTCGTGAAATCTGTGAAGGTCAGAGTCACCATTGTGTTTTTATTTATCTGTGTTTGGAATTGTAGCTGGTGAATGCATCGGTAATGTGGAATTCTTTATTTTATTTTTTTCATTTTGCATTAGGTAGAAAATTTGATGGGAAACCATGGAGCCGGGCCCATTCTTTATGGTACATATGGGTATCCCCCACTTGATATCGTTAGCACTTGGGGTGAGACTCTTAATGTGTCTCTTCCCTCTGGCGCAGAAAAGGTAAGTTAATGTACTTTTTCTTATTACCTTTCCCTTTCCATTTTAAGTTTCATCTTTTCCTTCACATGATTCTGAATTCACACTCCTTTGTTATGTCTTCCACAGGAATGGAAACTTTATCTAAACACAGGGAGTGCAATAAATATTTCGTATCACGTTAGTTCTACGAGCTCTTCTGTTTTCCTTATAGTTGCGCAGGGTATGGCTTATTAAACTTTATTCCTCATATTTCACTGTGGTTTTCACCTCTCAAATTTTGTGAGTTTAACTACATGTTAGATATGTAATATACATATCTAGTAATTTATTGTGTGATATTATCTAGTAATTTAACTAAATGGGAAAAGTAAAATTGAGAAACTCCCTTGGTTTCGCAGTCTAATTTAGTACTACAGTTTATTTAGGCCCTTCTTTCTTAATGTTTGTGTTCCGAGATATATATATATATATATATATATATATATATATATATATATATATATATATATATATATATATATATATATATATATTTCTAAGTCACATGTTGTGGTGTAATTTTTTTTTACCATTTTGACACCTCTCTTTATTATATTACCATTTAATAATTCTAAATACTTTTATTTTATTTAAAATTTTGTTTATATTTATTTTTATTAGGAAAAGAAGGAGTTGCAGAGTAGAAATAAGAGAAAATAACTAATGGTGTCAAAATTTAATTTTCCAAATTTTTTTTAATTAATTTGTAATTTCATAAGATCCTGGTTAAAGTACTTATTTAATATTTTTATTTGTTTACTTAATTTAAATTTTTTAATCAATTTTTTTAATTTCAAAAGAAGGGGCTGTGTGATCTTTCCATCTAATGGAATGGTGCAGTTAGTTCTACCCTTTTTGACAGATTCCATTATGTTTTTGTTTTCAGACCCTTAAAAATTATTACAAAATATTTAGCATAAATGTTAAAAAGCTATGGTATTAAAAAATTTATGGTGATTACAAATTCATTAATAATAACAAATCCTGAACCACCAGTAAAATAGACACAGAACTTGCTCATGAAGTGTCGCAGCATATCCCTGGTTTTAGTTATCACGAAACATGAGCGTATACACGTAGTTATTACTCTATGTGTATGTATTGTACCAAAATTTGCATGGCTGCGTTATATTTTGTGACATGTCATTGTAATGCCCTTGCTTGTTCAGGGACGGAGACCTTCACTCGGTGGCTGGAAAACCCAACAGAACCTAACACAACTCTGTCATGGAATGTGATTCATGGTAAGACTTAAAGAGATATGTTGTTATATTTTGTTGGTTTAAACTTTGATTTGCTATGAGTTATCAAGTCCTAGGTTTTAGGGAGAATAAGTATTCAGTTCTATATTTTAAGAATCACGTTATAGGTATGTAAACGTGGTTTATTCTGGTTTTCTATTTTTGTGAAAAGGATATAAATAATCCTTGTTTTCTGAATTCAATAAGAGTGATTTATTCTTTTTGCTATCTCTTAGTACCTAAACTTTTACAATTGGTATTAGAGTTCCAAAAAGGGCCCGATAAAGTGTGAGTAAACACAATGAGTGAGAGTGCGAGTTAAACACTTAAAAATATCAGATTTCAGAGAAATTTGTACAACCAAATATTCCCTGGTTTGATAGCCATTATAGTTATTGGTCAGTGACAATAAAGAACTTTCTAAGGCGCAAAGAGATGTGGAGCCTGGTGGATGAAGGAATTACTCCACTGATACTTGGGACAGGACCAATGAGTAAGGCATAGAAAAATCATTTGAAGGAGGCCAAACTCAAAGATCTGAAGGTTAATAACTTCTTGTTCTAGGCGATTGATAGAGAAATCCAATAAATAGTTCTTGACAATGGAACATCAGGGACAATTTTGGACTCAAAGAAAAAAGTATCAAAGCTACAAAAAAGTAGAAAAGGCACAACTTCAAGCATTGCAAGGGAGTTTGAGTTTCTTGCTATGAAAGAAGGTGAGAAGTAGACAGCTCCTTTAGACAGCTCCTTAGGACGCACCTTCATTGGTGAATAAGATGAAGTAAAAAATGGTGAGACAATGGAGCAAAGTACAATTATGTTGTTTGTGCAATAGAGGAATCCAATGATATAGTAGTACTTTAAGCATAGATTAGTTGTATAGGAGTCTATTTATATGCATGAACAAAGGATGCACGGATACCAAGAGGAGGAACATGGGTTGAAAGTAACTTAAAAAAACAGACCCAACAAAGATAGGAGTCACAATGTATTTAGAGGACGTGACAAAGGTAGAGGGAGACAACCTCTAAATAAAGCCATTACCGAGTCTTTCAAATGGGACACTTTCATTATGAATGTCTTTACCGGAAAAATGAAACAAATTATGTTAAGTTGGATGAAGAAGAGAAGCTTTTGTTTATGTTCTATGAAGAGCCTCATCAAACATAAGGAGAAGAAATATGATATCTCGATTCAGGCTACAGTAACCATATGACAGGGAATAAAGAATGGTTTCTAGATTTGAAAGTAGAATATTGCAGGACAATGAAGCTTAGGAATGACATGCAAATGACAGTCGCAACAAAAGGAAGGATAAAGATGCAAATGAATGGGATAACTCAGTAATATAATGCTTACTATATCCATGAGCTTAAAATCAATCTATTAAGCATAGGACACCTGAAAAGAAAAGGGGTTAGCCATTTTTATTTTGGATGGAACTTGCAAAGTGTTTCATCCAAGGAGGATTGATTATGCAAACCAAAATGAGTGGAAATAGAGTTTTATGTGATAGCTTCTTGTTAACTCACAGAAATGATTTGGAAATAGAGGCACTACAGCTATGTATCTCTCTTCTTTCATAATGAAAAGAAGTCAAGTTTAGAGGCTTAGCTCTTACAACTGATAAACTAACAAATAGAAACTGCAATAACACTAAAATTAAAATCCTAAATGTACGTAAAATGTGTGTAAACGTGTATAACAGAAAACAATTACAATTTATTTAAAACAGTAAATAATAACTGCTGAAAATCTCAGTCAATATCTCTGGTATCAGAATATTTTTTATGTTTACAAGCTAAAGTTGCTTCAAATAAAGAAGCTCACAATCATGTGACATTGTCGTTTTGGACACTTGAATCACAAGGAACTAAGAACTCTTTCTTGCAAGAAGATGGTGATTGGTTTATCCTTCTTGAAGTATCTAAAGAAGATATGCACGACCTGTTTAACCGTAATCAACATAGAAAGCCTATACCAAGCAAGAGGTCGTGGAAAGTGTTGGGAAATCACGCACTAAAAATAATAATCTCTTCAAGCGGAACCACACCCACAAATAAGAGCAGAAAAATAAATAAAAGCACACAGGAAATTTAACGTGGTTCGGCACCTCAAGACCTACATCCACACCCACTCAACAAGAAGTATATTATCACCTAAATGCAATTTTTCGGGCAAAAATTGCAAGCCTTCATACAATTTTTTATGGACCAAAACTGCAAACCCTTCATAGTGCAATTTTTTTGTGGACCAAAATTGCAAACCCTTCATAGTGCAATTTTTCTAGCAAAAATTGCAAACTTTCCAATGATACACAACTACCCAAGTCCCCTCATACACCCAAGAGACCTATTGAGTTACGGTGACAACTCCAAAACAAACTCTTTACTTTTATAGTATTTTTCTGTCACTCTCTTCTTCATATTACTCGATATGGAACTTTGGTGAATACCCACTTGAGAACCAACATATCCTCCCTTCACCAAAAGTCTCACATGCTCTGAAACAAACATTTGACACACTGTCAACAAATTTGCTTGAACTGCTCTTGCTACTAGTGATTTGCACAGACTCTTTGACGATGATAGTCTTTCCCATCAACAGCCCTCACTACCTTGCACATCAGACTTGTTGTCGACAACTTTCACACCATTGTCACTAACAATTCACTGATACTCAAGGGGAATCCATCATAACGCCAACTTGGTCAAGCCACGACACTTCCACAACACAACGACGCAATACCCACAGTCGACAACGCATCGCGTGAGCCATACAAAACACCACCATTGGAGATCTCGAGTTTCACCCTCACCATGCAGATCCAACGTTACCAAACAGCGCAGCCCACTACACGCAACAACAAGAGCAGACCTGCAAGCCGCATAACACTTCCTTCATTCACATGTGGCAAACCACGACTCACATAGATCAGATTTCCATCGCACATCACTCATTAGGCCACACGAGTACCATTTGCAACCTCCTCCGTAGATCTAGGAGCATCTCGCCGCACATGAACTCCACTCTCTTCAAAGGAAGTTAATTTTGGTTGGTATGCCAAACTGTTCCTCTTCCTCCCTTGATTAGAAACCCTTGGTCAGAACCTCAGCTCTGATACCACTGTTGGGAAATCACGCACTAAAAATAATAATCTCTTCAAGCGGAAGCACACCCACAAATAAGAGCAGAAAAATAAATAAAAGCACACAGGAAATTTAACGTGGTTCGGCACCTCAAGGCCTACATCCACAACCACTCAACAAGAAGTATATTATTACCCAAGTGCAATTTTTCGGGCAAAAATTGCAAACCTTCATACAATTTTTTATGGACCAAAACTGCAAACCCTTCATAGTGCAATTTTTTTGTGGACCAAAATTGCAAACTTTCCAATGATACACAACTACCCAAGTCCCCTCATACACCCAAGAGACCTATTGAGTTACGGTGACAACTCCAAAACAAACTCTTTACTTTTATAGTATTTTTCTGTCACTCTCTTCTTCATATTACTCGATGTGAAACTTTGGTGAATACCCACTTGAGAACCAACATATCCTCCCTTCATCAAAAGTCTCACATGCTATGAAATAAACATTTGACACACTGTCAACAAATTTGCTTGAACTGCTCTTACTACTAGTGATTTGCACAGACTCTTTGACGAAGATAGTCTTTTCCATCAACGGCCCTCACTGCCTTGCACATCAGACTTGTTGTCGGCAACTTTCACACCATTGTCACTAACAATTCACTGATACTCAAGGGGAATCCATCATAACGCCAACTTGGTCAAGCCACGACACTTCCACAACACAACGATGCAATACCCACTATCGACGACGCATCGCGTGAGCCATGCAAAACACCACCATTGGAGATCTCGAGTTTCACCCTCACCATGCAGATCCAACGTTACCAAACAGCGCAGCCCACTACACGCAACAACCATAGCAGACCTGTAAGCCGCAGAGCACTTCCTTCATGCACTTGTCGCAAACCACGACTCACACAAATCAAATTTCCATCGCACATCACTCATTAGGCCACACGAGTACCATTGGCAACCTCCTCCGTAGATCTAGGAGCATCTCGCCACACATGAACTCCACTCTCTTCAAAGGACGTTAATTTTGGTTGGTATGCCAAACTACTCCTCTTCCTCCCTTGATTAGAAACCCTTGGTCGGAACCTCAGCTCTGATACCACTGTTGGGAAATCACGCACTAAAAATAATAATCTCTTCAAGCGGAAGCACACCCACAAATAAGAGCAGAAAAATAAATAAAAGCACACAGGAAATTTAACGTGGTTCGGCACCTCAAGGCCTACATCCACAACCACTCAACAAGAAGTATATTATTACCCAAGTGCAATTTTTCGGGCAAAAATTGCAAACCTTCATACAATTTTTTATGGACCAAAACTGCAAACCCTTCATAGTGCAATTTTTTTGTGGACCAAAATTGCAAACTTTCCAATGATACACAACTACCCAAGTCCCCTCATACACCCAAGAGACCTATTGAGTTACGGTGACAACTCCAAAACAAACTCTTTACTTTTATAGTATTTTTCTGTCACTCTCTTCTTCATATTACTCGATGTGGAACTTTGGTGAATACCCACTTAAAAACCAACAAAAAGCTACAAAGCAACTTTAGCTAGTGCATTCAAATATATGTCAGCATCTAGCCGACTTTGCACAAGAGGTGCATTTTAAGTTCTATCGATGATTTGACTGGTAAAACTTGGGTGTATTTCTTCCATGAAAATTCATAGGCTTTTGTAACATTCGAAAAGGTCGACTCATGTTCAAACGAGATATCAAACGAGGACTGGGGTAGAGCAGAGGAAGAAATCAAACGAGATATATTAAAATGGAAAGATAATGACAATGACATAAGTTAAAGTTATCCCAACCTTAGATTTAGGATGACTCGTCTCAACTTTCAGTTCGGGTCAATTTATCAAAATTCAACCTAGGTCGACTCTGTGCAACTTTCGGTCTAAGCCAACTCGATTAGACCTTCAGTCCGGGACAACTTGACTCAATCTTCGGTCCGGGCTGACTTAGCTCTACCTTCGACCTCGGTTTACCTGTTTTGACCTTCAGCTCGAACCGACTTCAACTCAGACCAACTCGACTCGACTTTGGCTCAGGCTGACTCAACTCCACCTTCGGTCTAAGCCAACTCGACTCGTCCATCAGCTCGACGTGGTTGACTCGGTTCGTCGATTAGCTCGGCTTGGCAGACTCGGTTCATCGATCGGCATGGGGTGACTCGGCTAGACCTTTGACACGACTTGACTCAGTTTGACCTGCGCCCCAAGTTGACTCAGCTCGACCTTCATCACATTACAACAAATTTGCAGATTTGCAGTGAAATAATCCCTAGCTAATCCCTCATTGATCCCTCGCAAAAATATTTAGCAAAGAATTAACGAGGACATTGAATCGTAGCTAAATTATATGTAGTTAATCCCTAGCAAACTGGATGTAGCAAATCCCTAGCTAATCCCTAGCAAGCTAGTTGTAGCAAATCCATAGGTAATCCCTAGCAAACTAGTTGTAGCAAATTCCTACCTAATTTCTAGCAAACTATTTGTAGCAAATCCCTAGAAAAGTAGTTGTAGCAAATCCCTCGTTAATTCCTAGCAAAGTGGTTGTAGCAAATCTCTAGTTGATATGTAGCAAACTTACCTCTCTAATCCTTAGCAAAGTGGTTGTAGCAGATCTCTCGTTAATCTGTAACAAACTGATCCCTAGCTAATCCCTCACCAATTGAAATACTTTATCTCTGGCTAATCCCTAGCGAAATTGTAGCAAATTGCATCAAATATTTCATGCTTTTATTACTTTTGTACCTTATAAAATGCATTTAGTTATCAATATTATGTAAAATTATGATAAATCTTTCCAACCCAATTTATATGAAACATGTCAAATTTTACCACATTCAAAATAGTTGAAGTCAAGACCATAATGAAAGTTTTTAAGCATCACAAATAGACCAATTATCAACATACATGATTAAAATAAAACAATATCATCTTCATATTTTGTTTTCCCTGTGTTTCTTTGTTGTAAAGATATAAAATCAAAACTCTTTCAAATCCATAAATCCATGCTTCAATCGATGAATTGTTTATAAAGGAAAATAAGTAATCCTTTGCCTCCAAAAAAAAGCAATAATAAACAATTATAGACACTAATTTTATTACAAGACATGTGACACAACTAGAATATCTTTAGCATCTCCACACGCTAACTCTATGTTTCTTTATTTGGAAGACATGTGATCATGACCCGACTCAGCTCAACCTTTGTGAGTGGAGTGATAGTGGAGTGAAAAGAAGTGAAATTTCAATTTCTTTTGTTTTTTAGTTATTTTCAAATTCTACTGTTTTAGTTATTTGAAATACCTTCTTTAAATTTTTTAATTTTAATTTCCTCATCCAAACAAGTAATTTTATTTTAAAGAATTTCAAATTCTCCAAATAAATGAATTACTCTATTAAATTGTCTCATCCAAACACAACATAAAGGAATTAAACCTAATGGAGCGGGTGTTTAAAATGAACTTAAGGAAGATAGGAGTGTGGATAAATACAAGCAATGTTGGTGGAAAAAGGATATGAAGAGTGTTTTTCTTCACGGGAAGCTCAAAGAAGTGTTTGTATAGTAACTCAAGGGATTTATAAAGAAAGGAGGATAAGAGAAAGTCTATAAGTTGAGGAAGACATATATGGTCTTAAACAGTCAACACAATTTTGGTACAATATAATTGAAGCCTAGTTTGCACTTGAAGATTTTGAAAGGTGTTATAGCAAACACACATTGTTCACAAAATCACAAGGAGGTAAGATATTAATAATCATTATCTATGTTGATGATTTAATATTTACTATAAATGATAGAACCATGTGTGACAAGTTTAAAAGTTCAATGGTCTTAGACTTTGATATGTCTAACTTTGAAAAGATGAAAGATTTATTCGAAATAGTGTTCAAATGAAATTTTCACTTGCAAGATATGCACATGAAGTGTTAACAAGGTTTGGAATGGGGAATAGTAATATTGTGAAGAATTAACATTGTTAGGAACAAAATTGTCTAAGGACGAAGAATGAATGAGGGTTGATAAAACTCCATTTAAAGTCTTGTTTAGTTAATTGTAACTAGGTCTATAATTTGACGTATGGTTTTAGTTTGAGAAATAGATTCATGTCTAGTCCCACAATGTCATACTAGCTTACAATAAAAAAAAATTTACCAAGAAACAATTGATTGAGATTTTTTTATAAGAAAGGAGAAATCAACTTAAGACTTATAGTTTGTATAAATATACTAGTAACATGATTGGAGAAGTACATTTGAATTTGCATTTATGATGGGACATGGAATTGTTTCCTGCCCTCAAGAAAACCAATAATAGTTGCTTAACAGCAACTTTGTATGCTTGTAAATGTGCTTGGCTTAAAAAAATGTTTAAAAAAAATGAGTTGAAGAGAAAATAGGAACATAACAAGTCCACTGTACAGTTATCCAAGAATCGTGTATATTTCATGAGAATATGTGAGGGTTCCACTTCTTAAATAATAGAGTAGTTTAACTTAGTTACTGAAATTCTAAAAATCAAACCGCATATATGATGACGAAACCAATAAGATTGATGCAATTCATAAAAGAGAGATTTATTTTTGGAAGTCTTACATCGATTAAAGATAAACCAATTTTATAATATATAAGTGAAGTACGAACCTCACTTTATAAATAAATTTGGTGAGATTGAATTAGGTTTAAAATCTAATTATAATGATATTTGAGTTCAGTTAAAATGTATCCTAATGAATTTCTCTTAGTCTATGTGCTTTAAAAAAAAAAGCAATATTTATGCCGATGTTGTTTTGTTTCTTTGTAGGAAGTGGTATGATTACCCAAGAAATTTTCCAGTCATCAGGCTATTACGTGGCATTGGGTAATTTGGATGAGGATGTGAATGTAATTTTCTGATCCTAAACCATACTTCTGTGCACATAATAATCATAAAGATAAAGCTAATATTAGTTGGCACGACCTCTTGTTAACTGAGTAATAAAACATATAATAGATTCAAAATTAAGAATATCCGAAACACTTTTACAAAAAACAAAATATATTTTTTATAAACTAAAAGTAGTTAATGTATAAGTTTAAAATAAAAAGTCAAAAGAAATTTTACAAGTTATTTGTATATAATTTAATTTTAACTTACAAAAAACTTAATTTTTTTTTTTATGGGAAAGGTTCGTGTAAACATCTCCTAAAGTTAATGGTGTTACTTTCTTGATTATAACTTATTAAGTTGATTTTATTTATTCTTATACGAAGTGGATTTTATTTTAATATTATATTTGGATAAATTTCATAATATTATTTTTAATAAAAGGAGCTTTTTCGTAAATTTATATGCAGAAAAATTTTCATGTTAATTTTTTAAAAGCATAATTTTAACTATACATGAGATCATTTGAGTATATAGAAAATTTAATTTATTTTTGCTCTTAAAATACTTATGGGAAAAACCTTAGTATTTAACTCTAATATAGGGATTTAGAGATAGACATCAGAATCAAAGGGTTTGTGTTTAAGTGGGAGTAAAAATAATTGCATAGTAATTTTAACAAGAAGCAAGAGGTAAATAGACTTGAAGGTAAAAATTGGAGATGTTATACACAAATTTTTAAGTTTAAGTACTTGGGATTAATATTGCAAAAGGCTGAAAAAATTAATGAAATTTTCTTACATAAAATATAAGTTGAGTGGTTGAAATGAAAAAAAATACATAGTTATTTGTAATTGTAAAGTACATATCAATCTCAAACGGATGTTTTATTGTATTAATACGTGGCCGATTACTAGATATTTAACTTACAGAAAAAAGAAAAAGAAAAGATATAAGTGTAGACATGAAATGAGTATATTGAGCTGATAAAAAAAAAAATATGAGTATATTGACCTGATAAAAAAAATGAGTATTGAGATAGATAAGTAGCCATATACAGTAAGAAAGGACATTTTATTGAGTGATTGTTTCTGAGAAAGTATTGATACAACTCTTATTTAGGAAAAGATGATAAAATAATTTATTAAGATAATTTGGAGATGTAGAATGAAAGACCTCAGAGGAATCAATGAGAAAAGTGGATTACATGGATTTTGGCCATGTGAAAGGGGTTGGAAGGAGACAAAACAAGCATCATCAGAGGAAATTTTGAAAATGTATGTCATGTTAAATAATATTGTATGAGAATTTAGTTTTAAAACAAGTACACTGATGTAAAAGCAATTATAATTCTGGAGCAGAGTGTTCTGAGTATGGGAAAGATGGAGTTTGATCCAAGCAATCTTACCAGATTTTATTAGTTTTCCCCAATTACTATGATTTCAATAGGCTTATATGCTATCAAGCATTGTATTAATGTGTTAACTAATACCTTTTGTGTATTCTTATTGAAAAGGTGACATTAAAGCTGAGTGTAAGATCCTCTTTGCATAATACAACAAATGCTTACTACAGATGTGCTCTTATCAACAAACCATGCACTTTAGATATTTTCTTTCTTGAAGGAAGTGCAGCTGTTTTAGTTACTCCTGCTCCACAACAGGCAAGATTATTATCATTTACTTACTTCAAAGAAATTGTGATGATTACAACATGTACCTTTTCTTTGGTTCAGAATGCATCCAATGAATGGTATATCAAACTGTCCTATGGACCAAGATGGGTAACCTATATTTTTGGCATTGGTAAGTTATGTTTTTACAATCTGTACCAATCTTAAACGGCTTTATCTTACTATTTATGCTACATGTTGGTGCAGGTGGATTAACTTTGCTTGTGTTTTGGTCCTTCAACTTATTGAACAAGGTTCAGTATGGTGATGAAGGTGGAGCAGGACACAGAAGTGGGGGAACAGAACCTGAGAGAGCAGCTATGGTTTCTCAGAAAGATGATGATGTTTCAAGTTGGGGTTCATCATATGGTTCCTTGCCACAAGACGAGCAGGATCTTGACTTTCTTCCAGGTGATGGTCAAAGCAGTAACAACACTACACGGCGTCTTTGCGCTATTTGCTTTGATGCTCCCAGGGACTGCTTCTTTCTTCCTTGTGGCCACTGTGTGGCTTGTTTTGCTTGTGGAACCAGGTAATTCATTCTTGTTTTGCTTGTGAATTTTTACAGACTAATTTTTTATCTTTGTTGTTGAAAGTCCATCGATTAGACAATTTTATAATATCGAAGAATATGTAAATCTCATTTTACAAATCGATTTTGTAGAGTTAAATTTGGTTTAAAATCCTCTTTCTATCATAGTGTCAGAGTTATTGTTTAAAGTCTAAACTAGATATGTATATAAACAATTAATGTAGCTGAATGCATTGGGTAATGATTATTCTTGTGTGGTGCTGCATGTATATGCAGGATAGCAGAGGCATCTGGTACTTGCCCTGTTTGTCGTAGGAACATGAAGAAGGTTAGGAAGATTTTCACTGTTTGATGAGAGTGTAGAGATTAAATGAGTAGACACAAAAGATGTATTTTCTGGGCAATCATTAAGAATGATGAAGCAAATGGTGGGTGCTGGTGAGGATCATATATTGGCCATTGCACTGCCTCTATAATATATGTTGCAGTAGCCACTGGATGATTGCCGCCAGAATCATCTATTCATGTATTCAATTACAGATTATTATTGTATTGCCAATCATTAATGATCTACTTAATGTTGCTGGTGGTGAGGGTGGTATTGGCCATTGCAGCAAAACCTAAGAAGGTATGCCTATATTTCAAACAATTTTGTTCTCCATTATCCTTCGGTGTGTTTGCTTTGATGGTGTATTGACATAGAATTAGGGAGAGGAAAGTAGATACGTGAACAAAAGGGAAGAAGAGAATGAAATTAAGTTCTTTGATTTTAGAGGAATGAAAGAAAAATAAAGTAAAATTACGAAAGAGAAGATTTAGGATGTATTCTTATGTGAGTGATAATTTGAGGGAGAGGAAGATGATTGATTTAGGTTGATTAAAATGTGATGTTTATTTTGTTCTTTTTTGTGGATGTAGGGGTGATAGTAGAGTGGATTTGAGAGTAATTTTTGTGAAAGTTTGTGAAGAATTTGACTGATGTGACTAAAAAAATTAATAATTTAATAGATGAAAAAGTCAGATTACCTAATTATCTTTGGTGTTGAAAGTAATATAAAATGATATTTAGATAAATTTTTAATTAATTTTTGATATTTTATTTTATCATGAATAAAATTATTAATAATATTTATTAATTGAAAAAAAGATATTATAATATATTTGATTTGAAAAATTTAATATTTTAATTTTAAATAATATAGAAAAGAAGGGATTAGGTTACATGAAAATCTAACCACTTAAACAAAACATGCATGCAAAGCTAGTCAAGTTCAAATGCATCCAAGTGAAGAGAATCAGATCTATTTCTTTCTTATCCTATTCCAGTTTTTCTTTCCAAAAACAGATCCGGTTACACTTTCTTTCTTAAAAACATATATGATTCCAATTGCAACATATCCAGATCCAAATATTATAGATTCGTTCTCCCCTCCGTGTTGTGCCGTTGTTGTGCCATGTGCTTCATCATAGTTTTCTTCAGACGAGGGTATAATAGTAAAGTGCTTCAAATCACTCTCAAATCTCTTTTCACCAGCGAGATGCAAAATGGATACCCATCTCGCAAATGAACACTTTCCCTCGCTTTCAATTCTACAAAAAAGAACACAAAATATTCTCTAAATTATCACTTCCTATCTCTTATAAACAGTAATTACCTTGAAAAGAACACGGTCTTAAATAAAAGTAAAACTAATAAGAATATTTAATAACAGTTTAATTTATAATAAAAATGTCCAATGATGTATGATTCTTTAAGAATAAATCTTACATGTACACGTTTAAATATGTACGATACTATTATATTATTATTATTATTATTATTAGGTGATTAGATGATGATGATATTATAATATTATTAAATCAATATACAAAATAAAAGAGACGAAAGATAATTTTATAAAAAACATGAAAAAATAACGAATAATTTTTAAATATTTAACAAATAATTATATTATAAAAGGTCAAATTAAAATTTTTAGATGTGGACAAAAATGTTTTTATATATAACTAGCGTAAACATAAGTGTGATAACGCGCGTCTATGTTTATGCATTTTTTAAATATATATGACATTATATTAGTAGGTGATGATAATGTAATGTTATTAAGTTAATATATAAAATAAATTTATATTTATTAAAAATAAAGTGAAATATATCAAAAAATATGAGAGAATAATTGTTGATAAATAAAGAAGAAGAGAAGAAGCATAGATAAACGATTTTATAAAGAACATGTAAAAGTAACTATCAAAGGGTAAAATTGGTATTTTAAAATGTAGAAACAAAAATAGGAAATCCTCTTAAGATAATAAATTTAAATAAAAAATTATTTAAAAAGATAAAAGGATAAAATAATTATTTAAATTTAAATTAATAATCATTTAAAGAGTAAAAATAATAATATAATTATTTTAGTTTAAAATAACAGTTCTTTAAAAGGTAAAACTAAAAAATAATGTGCACATAATAATATAAATAAAAAGAAGAATTTCCTTCGTATAATAACATAAATAATTAAAAAATATATAAGTACTCTCCTTTAAATATAAATTTGTAAGAATAATATTAAAAAAAACAAAATAATATATATATATATATATATATATATATATATATAAAAATTTGTAAAAATGATATTAAAATAATGCATATAGTAGTTATTTTTTTAGTGGACAAATTATTTAGTTATTTTGAATAAAAATATGTTATTCAATTAATTGTTCTAGTAAATGATGAAAAAAACTATTTATTATTTATTAAAAGATAAAAACGTTTAATTAAAAGAGACACTTAAGAACACATAAAAATACATTTGAAATTATTTATATCTTAATATATTTGAAAAATATATATTATATTGATTGTGATTTATATAAATGAAGTATAAAGTAATTTTAGATCAATAAATTATATATATATATATATATATATATTTATATATATATATATATATATATAATTAATAGATGTGAAAGCAACTTTGAATGTAATACTAAACTTTAAAGAAAAAGAAAATATTCAACTAAATTATTTTTCACTCTACACAAATAATTTCGATTCAATATTACACGATTGAAATTGTCTGAACTAATACTGAACTATTACGTTCCGGAGAACAAAAATATGAAACGATAGACTTACCATAAAAGGGAAAAAAAGTACACAAATTTCAAATTATTGTCTATAGATAAAACTTAATGTTCTATAAATTTAAATAATTAAATTGTTCTTATAAATCCATAAAAAAAATTCTAAAAAATACCTAAATAACATATTTTTATAAATTATTTTAAATTTCTTACAAAAATGAATAACATACAAACACTAAAGTTGACCACTTGACTTCTCTAATCTGTGGACAAATTTCACTCGGTAAATTTAAACTGCGAAGCAAATTTGAAACTTTTTTTTTCTTTTAAAGCTCTATTTTGCTTAATGACATCCTTTGAAATTATTATTTAGGAAAGTTGCTCAAAAAGAAAAACAGATTAAGTACTAATGGTGATAATGGATTGGTTTTTAATCATCTAATCAATATTTATTTTAAATTCAAATAATTTGATCAGATATTCGATTCAAATTCATTTTTTCAGCAAAATTAGTTTGGAATTTTTTTTAAATCCAGATCCAAATATTTGGATTCAAATTTAAATTCAGTCTAAATATTTGCATGAGTTCAAAATCCAAAGGATATTATTAAAAAGAAATTTAAATTGAATTTTCTAAAACTTGTGTCCTTAAGGCCGACACGATACAATTCCGTTAGAGTTGTTAATTGGCCCAACTCACAGGTCTATGCCTAAGCCCATGTGGGCTAGGGCCAAAAAAGCCCACAGGACAAAAAAAACTCCGTCCAGGTCTAGGACCCGTCCAGATCGTCAAATCGGGCCAAGTTCACTTGTCTTGGTCGTCGAGTCGGCTCGGTCTGTCTGAGTCGTCGTGCCGACCTGACACGGATAAGTCGTCATATCGGCCCGACCTCACATAATCGAGACTTCGGGCCTGCTTGGCCCGTTAGGGTCGTTAGGCCTGTCTGGTCCATACGGGTCGTTTGGCACGGTCCGTCAAAGTCATCGACCCAACTTAGCGTGTTCGGGTCATCGGGCTGACTCAGCCTGTCCTGATCGTCGAGTCTGCCCGGTCCGTACAGGTCATTGAGCACGATCCATCCGAGTTGTCGAGCCGGCCAAGTCCATTCAGGTCTTCGGGCCGTTCGGATCATCGGGTCTGCTTGTCTTTTTCGGGTCGTCAAGCCCGACCAACTCGTTCGATTCGTCTGGCACGCCTATCACGTTCGTGTCTTTTGGCCCGCCCGACCGGTTCAGGTTGTGGGGCCCGATGACTCGTTTGAGTCGTCAGGCTCGCCTAGCCCGTTTTGTTCGTCGGTCCCGCCCGACACTTCAGGATCTTCAGGACTGCCCGGTCCATACAGGTCATCAAGCAATGCTCGTTCGAGTCTAAATTTAGCCTAGTCTATCTCAACTTTTACCCTAACCCAACTAAAAATTTAAATTAAAAATTTGGATTGAATTTTTTGGATTATCCATATTTGAAAATCTTGATTTAGAGAATGGATATCCAATTCATAAATTATACAAAATGTAAATTAGATTAAAATCCATATCCATTAAAATAGATTTTAAATAGATTGAATTTTTAATAAAATAAATTTTAAAAGAATTGAATGAGAGCAAAAATAGTTTAAATCAAGAAAATTAGATTTTTTTTCCGATTCTATTAACTGTGCAACCATACAAAAAACATTGTTTATGAAAAAAATTATAATCGTTTACACCGGTAAATAAATGTGAATAACAATTAACGTACTAGTAAAAAAACGTATTGAGCAAGTTTCTCTAAAATTGGAATAATTACAAATAAAAAGTTTGAATAAGTTAAAAGTATTAGGTATTTTAATTGAATATTTATTAAAAAAAATATTTTATTGAATATCCAAAAAGAAATTTAAATTTAAAAGTTCAATGGTAAGAATGCAATGTGAATCGAATATGTGATACCATCGTTTCTATTTATTTTAAAATTAAAATCTATAAAATCATCGCAGATAACAGGTTAATGAAGACATAGCAACCATATCAGTCCATTAACAGAACGATCAAAGGGTAACGATCTTGGAAAAAATTAGTTACCAAGTGGAATAAAATATTTTAACAAATAATTAAATACATTAAATACATAAAACTTATTTAAACTTAAATAAGACCGACACTTATAAGAAAAAAAATAATATAACATATCTAAAAAATATCGTAATATATGAAATTATATTTTTATCTCTTAATTTCTGGTTAACTCCAATTTTACCAAAAAAAAAAAAAATTACGTCCTTTTAAATAAGTGAAATGCACTAATTTTATGAATTTTGGACCAAAGGTTTATTACCCTTTCTTTTCTTAATATGTTCTATTTCCGTCATCTTTTTCTTAAACTTTGTCTACCTTCCATCATATCTTTTGTTTCTAACTTTCTTACTCCAATTTTTACCTGTTTCAAAATTAAAATTTACCATACACTACTAGAATTGTAATGGATCATTTATATCTCAAAAAATTTGCAATTTATAATTTGAAATTTAGTGTAAGTGATTTTGTTCAAATCTCTTTCTCAATTTTCTATTATTTAAATAGTTTATCTTTTAGTTTGTTGGATAGTTAAGAAAGATTATTTTGTGGACTCATGTTACTCTCTCTCTCTTACTAGCTCTTGGACAACAAGTAACTTCCAATTAAGGAAAATTATCTTGTAATTAATTTATATGCTTAAATAGATCATTGTCCTTAAATTTCGTCTATTTTTTTAAAGAAATGTCTTAATTTTTGTAAATTATGGTCAATTTGGTTGTGACGACATTTAAATTGTTAATGGAGGGTGAACTGGCGTCATGTGTCACTTCGTGACTTTTTTAATTTTTGTTAATTTTTTTATTTTAAAAAATTTATTCACGTGTCAAGTTAACATTGTGACACGTGACATTATTTGTGTCATGTGTAAAGCCAATGTCACTGCCATGTGTCAAGTTAATATCATTGTCATGTATCAGTTTCATGTGTCTTATATTTAATTTAGTCACAATTTTAGTTAATTTTGTTCAATTTAGTTACCTTCCATTAACAATTTAAACGATGACATTAACACTACTACAAAATACATAATTTACATCGGTTATTTTCAAGCTATTACATTGATTACTGATCTAATATAGATGTCATCGATGTAGAATGTCACAAACGTATTTTGTTGGTTATATACATAATCGATGTAATATTTGGATTCAATTTAAAGTTTTTATAACATCAATCTATTTTATCCTCGAACAAACGTATACCATTTGAGTTGGGTTTCATATCTAAACCTTTTCATCTTTAACTAAGCACTCTTCAACTTTAAATTATAATTTCAAACAGTGAAATAATTCATCACTCTGATGCATTTTCTTTTATATTCTCATTCAAACAAGAGTAATTATTACATTTCAGATCTAAGTCTAATGAGTCAATGCAAAGCAAACATCTTGTTCCCTAAATCTACGAAGCAATCACATTTGGATGACATGAGGTGAGCCCTGACTCAAGCTCGTCAAAATGTTCTACCTCCAAACACGCCCTTTCCGCCATTGCAAAATTGGGCTCCAAACAGGTCGCTAAGTCCTTGGTTGGTACCTTTGTTTACATCATTAACAATTCCAACAATGAGTTCATTCTAATCTCTGACGCCGACGGAGCCAAGTTCATTCGATCAAGGAGCAGAGAACTTCGAAACAAGGCTAAGGTTGTTCCAATTACTCTTGATTAGGTGAATGGCCTACATGAATGAGATTAGGAATAAATGAGAAGATGGATTGGAACTCCCCTCGCTATATGTCAAACTCAGAACTCCATCTAAAGACATATCTAACAATTAAAGTTGGGGTGATGCGAGAAATCCCTCATTTGGAGGCATATCCAAGCGACTCAGATCTCTCATTCTTCCTCTCCTTGAAGAAGTCCTTTCGGCTGCAAGAGCAAGCGGTAATGGAGGTGGAGGTCATGGAGGGCGCTAATCTCTTCCAAGAGCAAGTGGCAACACATACAGTGGTCACGAAGGGCATCAATCTCCTTCACGAGCAAGCGATAATAAAAATGGTGGTCACGAAGGACAACGGTCTCCTCAAAGAGCAAGTGGCAGTAGTGACAATGGTTTCCTCACACACGAGCAGTGGTAACGACGTCGTGCTCTACTGGAACAGTGCACACGAGAGGTCGATCCTAAAGCGACAAAGGCATAGTAGCGGATGAACGGATGACCTACAACGGGAAGAATTTTGGAGAGGAGAAAGAATTATGGAGAGGAGAGTGGGTGAGAAGCAAAAGAAACCCTAATGATAGTGGGCTGCGAATGCTTGAAAATAAAGCCTATTACGTCGGTTAATCCATGAACCGATGTAATATATGTCATTATAATCGTTTCTAAATTGGTGGATTGATCATTTAAATTAAATATGATGGATTTTGATATGTATATAGATTTCTAAACTTAGGAATGGGTCATATGAGTCAAATTAAGTTCAAATATAAATTTAAAATTTGTTATGCGAATTGGATTTGGTAGAATTTGGTTTGGGAGTTTATTTTACATTTTGTTACATGTTGGATGTTTATGCATATCTTATTTGAGCATGAAGCTATTACTTGAGAGAAACTTAAGTGAGGACTTCCAATGTGAAGTGTAAGCACTATCAATTAAGTGATCAGATAAAACTTAAGTTGAAGGCTAAAACTTGAGCAAGAAAGAGGTTGCAAGAAACCCTCTTCTTAGTGAAGCTCAAGTGATAAATGATCCCATAAGTGACAAGTAGTCACACAAGAGATAAGGTTATTAAGAACTCATATGTTTTCTTTTTATTTCCTACCTTACAAATGTATTATCACTTAAGCATCGCTATGTTGTTTAGGTGACATCACTTATAGCTCAAGCGACCTACTAATGGTTTGAGTGAGGAAGAATGAACCAATTCCTTATTTCTTTCATGTTATATCACTTAAGCATCAAACTAAAGGTCAAGTGACACCATACGACTTGAGCTCCATTGACATAGTTTTAGCGTTTTACTTAAACTCACTCAAGCAACAATTGTTAGGGTCTAAGACACCGTTCAATTTATTTATTCAATGGAATTATGTGATGTTATGAACTAGAGTAAAGTTGTAATATTTAAGATTGTAATATTTATAGATCATATAATTAAGATTTTTTCTCTTTTTTATATAGATTTATAGTGGTATTCATAAATGATATATTAGTTTACTCTTATTCTCAGGAAGATAAAAAAAACCGTCTTAGAATTATTTTGAATATTTTAAGAGAAAAACAACTAGGGGTGACAAAGTTGGTAACAATAATCCATTTTGATTTGGCTCACCTAGTTTGCCAAATTAGAATGCCAAAGGCAAGACAGGTCGTGCAGGCCACTAAACCATTTTTTTATAATTTAAAATAAAAATATAAAATATTTTAAAATATTAACTTTTCTGTATTATATTCTTTTAAGGACGTAAATATGAAATAATATTGTAACTTAAATCATTAAGACTCACAAATATGACAAACCAACCTACTAGCCTGCCATTTGGCAGGACGGGTTACAAAATTTTGATCTATTTTGTTGTGGTAGACTAGTCCACCCTAACCCATATATATTAGGTCGGATTATCCCGTTTTGTCACCCTAGAAACAACTATATGGAAAACTATAAAAGTGTGAATTTTAGGTGTTCTAGGTTCATTTATAAGACATGTCATCTCAACTTAAGGACTTGTAAAAGATCATTGTAAAGTTTAGGTAGTTCTTCAATGGGAGCATACTAAGTTTGTCACGAAGATTAGAAATTTTGTGTGATTAGCATGTTTTCATAGAAAATTTATTTAAAATTTCTCTAAACTAGTAATTCCTTCAACACAACTAACTCGTAAAAATTATCTATTAGTCTAGATGTGAGAAAAACTTTCTTAAGTTGAAGAGGCAATTGATTATTGTCAACACCCAATTTTGTCCGGGTGAATGCATTTGTTTTGTTAAATAAGAAATAAAATAAAAATAAAATAAAAATTGTTAGGTTTTTAATTTTAATTCTACCATGAAGAAAAGAAAAAAGAACAACAAAAAAAAAAGAAAAAGGAAAAAAAAAGGAAAAGAGGGGAGAATCTAATTTGTTTTTAATTATCACACCCTTTTCATGAGCCCAAATGTTTTATACATATTTTCACTCCCACGGTTTGCTATTTACACTCTTCACATGACATGTCAAAAAAGAACATTGAACATTTTATGATTTATGTTTTTAGAGAAGAGTACAATATTTTGAATAAATATCTTGCATTTACGCTTATGTGATGTGTCTCATTGTCAGTCAGAAAAGATATTATTTTAAAAAAATAGAAGCAAATATTCCTGATAATAATGCTTTTAGGGAATAGTACAATTTAATAGTTAAAAGAAAATATTCCTGATAATACTTAGAATCAATTGTATGAATAATATGTTATGATTTGATCACTATCTTTATGTGACGGAAAATATGATTCTAGTAATTATAGACAATATTTCGTTAATAATTAGTTTCATCAGGACCAATTCCTTCCTCGTATATTTTATTATAATTAAAGACTAGGATTTCAGGGGTATCCCAAGGTGCCTATATATGCACAAAATTTCTCCAATGCAAGACACAGAAAAAAAAAATCTAAAAACCCCTATCCTTTTTTATTACCAGAGCACGCGCAAAAGGGTCACCTTAAGGTAAATTCTCTTCTCTCCTAATGTTATTCATGATTATCTTATAATATTAAATGTATGATCGTTTGAACTGTTGTATGATTAAATGTGTTTGGGGTTCTCATGTTAGATGATTTTGGATTTGTCATTGATGTGCTCAATCTTTCTCTTTCCCTTTATTTTTATCTTGATAAATAATAAGGTTTCTTCCGTAGGCTTTAGTTCTCTATAAAAAAGATAATAATAAATAAAAAAAATAAAAAAATTATATTTTTCTTTTATATAAGTATTGAATGTCATGTCAAGTCTTGGACTTGCTTGATAATCAAAACACTCTTTCATAGACTTTTAATTCTTTCTTTTTTTAATAAGTAATAATAAAAAATAAAAATTATAAAATCATTTTAAATATCATGTCAAATCTCGGATTTGCTTAATAACTAAATCTTTATCATGTAGAATCTCGGGTTGTCTTGATATTAATAAAATACACATATACATAAAAATATAAAAATAATATCAAACAACTTAAAAAAAAGAACTATGCTATCTTGATTTTCCAAATGGAAATATGTAGGAGCGAGGTACAACCTTCGGGTAAAAAAAAAACAAAAAATTATTTTGTTTTTAATCTCTATTATTTTTGTATGTTTTTTATTTTGTTTAATTTTTTAGGGAACAATAAATATTTTAAGCATCAAATACTTTGCAAACTTAATTAAAGAGGGAACAGACTTAAGACATGCGTTGTGGATTGCTAATACCTTCCCCACACGTAACTTACTCCCGAATCCAAATTTGGTTTTAAAGACCATTCTTTTAAGGTTTTTCTATAGTTTTTCATAATAAATTAGGGTGGCGACTCCTCTGTTTTTTTTTTAAATTTTTGCCATTCTGTCGCGATCTCGGTTGTGACAGATGACGACTCCACTGAATACGTTTTTGAGAGCTGATCCTATTAATTATTTGTGTAATTTGTTATTTCAAATATTTGCTTCCTTTTCTCTTTTTATTTTTATTTTTATTTTTATTTAGTTATTTTATTTATTTATTTATTTTATGCATATGTATCTATTTTTGTTTGTCTAGATGCCTTCTGTTTAATTCAATGTCCTTTATTTAGTATATGCCCATATGGGATTGTATTATGAAATTATTGAATCCTAGGATAGAAGACAATTGTTATATCTGCTTGGAAATTTTCTGGTTGTTTTGTAGGTATGGGTTTGGGTAGTCTTAGGTTGCTCCCTTCACACACTACACATGTTAGGCTAGTGCATACATTTTAATTTTGGGGTCCTATACCTGGACCTGAGTTAGCCATAAGGAGTGGAGGTCCAACGATTGCTATGTTAGATCTCGGATCTACTTGGCTATTGTGAAGACTTCATATAGAGTTTGCTTCCTTCTGACATGTCACATCTGATAGGTCGCCTATCGTTGTGAATTATGTCTTGATGGTTGACTTCAGCTCTACAGGCCTATTGAGACTATTTAGCGCTATCCATGGAATAAAGCATATAAAAGCCTATAGACCAAAATATGTTCTCTTTACACTTGATAGGACACCAAGTGGGAGCATAAGTCGTTTGTTCATAAATTTTAAAGTGTACATAACACATTAAGAATTTTTTTTACGAAATATGTGGTAGTTTCGTTTTATTATCATAAGTCCCACATTCTTTAAAAAAAATAATAAAATAATATTGATGGTCATTACCACCTTTTATTATAACTCGTAAATTTACGTTTAAAAGTGTGCATAACATCATGGTGCATTAGAATTTTTTTATTTGTATTTTTTTAAGGAAATAGGTGCCAACATTGTTTTACTATCATAAGTCATGCATCTTTTTCAATAAAATTAATAACAAAATAATATATCATTGCGGCATTTCACAACTCTTTCATTAATTTTTTTAAACAAAATAGGTTTGAAACTTCTTAACCCATACGCGTAATCATGGGATCAAATCAAACTTATATTTTTCAAAAGAAACATATCTTTGCTAAAATAAAGAAGTCAGAGGTACAAAGATTGAAAATTACGAGTCAACTAATGAAAAAGCCACAAGGAAGAACTTTTGCGAGCTTGTATGGGAACATATTACATTTGGCAATGATAGAGGTGTCTACTAATGCGATCGTTGTAACATCCTCGTAGAATATTACTTAAAACAATAAATAAAATAACCAATTGTATAATAATACCTCGTTTATTATATATCCATTTCCCAATTTAATATCCACTATAAATAAAGAAAATACTCATAATTCTCTATTACAATTTGAAATTCCAAAACGGTAATTAAATTACATGAAATTTAAATAAAAGTATCTATAAAAGTCCCATGCAACTAGTCTCCACTCTCTGCCACTATGTTGCTCCTGGCTCACCTATAACATTATCTGCTCCCGGATAACAAGTTACCCGATCATCATAGTGTAGCCTATCATTGCCAAATGTAATATGTTCCCATACAAGCTCGCACAAGTTCTTCCCTATGGCTTTTTCATTAGTTGACTCATAATTTTTAATCTTTGTACCTCTGACTTCTTTATTTTAGCAAAGATATGCTTCTTTTGAAAAATATAAGTTTGATTTGATCCCATGATTACGTGTATGGCTTAAGAAGTTTCAAACCTATTTTGTTTAAAAAAATTAATGAAAGAGTTGTGAAATGCCGCAATGATATATTATTTTATTATTAATTTTATTGAAAAAGATGCATGACTTATGATAGTAAAACAATGCTGGCACCTATTTCCTTAAAAATAAAAATAAAAAAATCCTAATGCACCATGATGTTATGCACAAAAAATATTTTAAAATATTAACTTTTCTATATTATATTCTTTTAAGGACGTAAATATGAAATGATATTGTAACTTAAATCATTAAGACTCACAAATATTATATATATATATATATATATATATATATATATATATATATATATATATAATATAACACACAAACATACTAGCTTGTCATTTGGTAGGATGGGTTACAAATTTTGGTCTATTTTGTTGTGCTAGACTAGTCCACCCTTACCCATATATATATATTAGGTTGGATTATTCCGTTTTGTCACCCTAGAAATAACTGTATGAAAAACTATAAAAGTGTCAATTTTAGGTGTTCGAGGTTCATTTATAAGACATGTCATATCAATTTAGGGACTTGTAAAAGATCATTGTAAAGTTTAGATAGTTCTTCAATGGGAGCATACTAAGTTTATCACGAAGATTAAAAATTTTGTATGATTAGCATGTTGTCATAGAAAATTTATTTAAAATTTCTCTAAATTAGTAATTCCTTTAACACAACTAACTCTTAAAAATTATCTATTAGTCTAGATGTGAGAAAAACTTTCTTAAGTTGAAAAGGTAATTAATTAGTACTTGACAATCACTGACTGATTGATTAATACACATGTCTTGACAATCATTAAGTGAATTCAATCTTTTGAAGTACCTTTTATATCTCCTATCAAGGATTGAATGTATTTTGATGAAAGAGAACAAAGGATTTTTTATGCCTTTTGTTACTTAGAAGAACATGAAAGGAATCTAAGTCGTGACTTAGAGTTAATAGTATTCAATTTTGCATTTAGCACTAGAAAACATAAACTTTATAACACTAATTCATAAATTCTATATTATTTGTTTGATCAGTATGAGAAAGAAGATGTGGTGGCTGATGTTTAAGTAAAAACAATAAAAAATCAATTGTGTATTTGATGGTAAAAGAATTGGAATAAATTGAAACATTAAGTGACTTTAATTTGAAGATTTTCGATATCTTTTAGTCACATTAGTTATGACATGTGTATGAAAATTAATAAGTTTTTAAAATGGATTGAAAAGAAATAATTGACCAATCCTACTTGAAACTATCTTGGACATATTAGGTATTGGTCAAGCTAATTTATTTATTTTTAAATAAAATTATGGAAACATAATTGTTATATTGAAAGACAATAAATAGATAATGTTACTAAAAAGCTATACAAGCATGTTTAACTTACATCTTAGTATTACTTTTTTTTTTATTAAAATTTATTTATTTTTAATTATATTTTTAAATTAATACACATAATATAATAATACATATTTAATATTTTTATTATACTCTTAATTAGATTTTTTGAAATTATCTAAATACTAAAATTACCTTCTATAAAATTATTATTTTTTTAATTACTATGATTAATATTTTTTTAAATATACAGAAATATAAAATACCTTTTTTTTCACTAGTGTAAATATAAATTAGAGGAATTACAAACGACTTATTGTAAAAAATATAAAAAATATTAAAAAATTGAAGCAAAAATTTATTTACACTTCAATATTATTAATCGACAACCAATTCATTTTTTTTGGATCGTAAAAGTAAAAACCAAATTAATTATCATTTAATTTAAAAGATTAAACATATATATTTTTTATAATATGAAACGGTCCTAATTTCGAGGAATAAATCTACCAGATCGGTCATTCAACTATTAGCCAAGTTTTTTCAAAAGAAAAAACTATTAGCTAGGTTAAATTAAACTTATCTATAACTATATATAAAGGGGATTCCCTCTTTTGTGTCCACATTTCATAATTCCAACTTTACCCTTTATAATTTAATTATTTATTAAATTTTTAAAAATTAACGGTTACTTTTACAAGTTTTT
>Ga0214543_1003844_pt1 | contig 28895 bp, 24 predicted proteins | sample CNSS2metaG_FD_160094 | JGI IMG/M metagenome (GOLD analysis project Ga0214543, IMG submission 160094) | Root nodule microbial communities from cowpea collected in UCLA plant growth center, Los Angeles, California, USA - CNSS2 | ecosystem: Host-associated > Plants > Roots > Nodule | place: USA... | reverse complement strand
CTTAATCAAAATGACACAAATAATAAATAATAAACATAATAAAATAAATTTAACATGATTATTGTATCTTTTGAACTCCAATATATGTTGGATGGTGATAAAAAAATATTCATGGCAATTACATTAAATTTTGATATTGTAGTAAATAAAAGTTATTTATATAATTATAGTGAAAAATTACAGTATGATTGATATAATGAGTTAGAAAATAAAAAATAATTAGATAAAATATACTGAAATAATATTCTACATGGTGAAAATAAACAACAAATAAAAATATTAAAAAATTAACAAATGTATGTCTTAGAAACAATTTGAGAAACTATTGAAAGAAAACACACAAAGGAAAAAGAATGTATAATTAAGGATATGATAAGATGAAAAATACCTTAGACATCTAAGAACACTTTTCAAATATCAACATATATACTCAATGGTTGAAAAATAATTGTTTTAGCGAAATAAAAGAGTTCTTCAAATGAAACAAAAATTAATAAAAATAAGTAAAGAGTTTTTTTATATTACCTAGTAAATGAAATGTTTATGCTATTAAACACTTAAATTGAGAGTATTAAACATACTCATGTGAAAGGAGAATATACAATAAATAAAAATATTAAAAAATAATAGAAATATTCAAATATGAGACATAAAAAAATTTTAATTGACATACATCATTTTAACATAATTACATAAATGTTATGATAAGATGAAAAATATATTGGAGATGCGAATGAGTTTCATGACAAACCAAATAGTTAGAAGAAATAAAAAATTGAAAAAAGAAAAAAAAAAAAAAATATATATATATATATATATAGAGTTACTTAATTAATTGTGAATATTTTAATAATTTAAATGATAACGGAGATATGGCGGGGACGGGTATTATGGCGGGGATATGTACATACTCATAACCATCCCCATACCCAATTGAAAAAGCCGGGGATTCCCCATACCCATACCCATACCCAGTCAATGCGGGGATTCCCCGTCAAAACGGGGACGGGTTCGGGCAATACCCACGGGGACGGATTTATTTGCCATCTCTAGATCTGTCTAATATAACTCAACCAAGAGAGGGGGTGAACTGGGTATTTAATCTTTAATTGATTTTAAATGAATCTTGAAGGTTTCTTTAATCTTTATAACCCAATTTACCAGTTCTGCAGTTCTGTGTTAATGGACTGTTGAAACCAATCAAGAAAGATGTAATAGAAGAGAGAAACAAAGAACACACCAATTTATATTGGTTAGATTCAAGATGAATCTACGTTAAGTCTTCTCCTAAGTAACCCACTTAGGAGGATTCCACTAAATCAATAAAGATTCAAGAATTACAAGAGCATCTATATAATCCAAGACCCTAAAGACTAAGGAGCTTGATCTACAAATCAAGAACTCCCCCTAGGAGCAATGCATCCAGACAATTGCACCTAGACCTTCATTTTACACAGTGAATCAACTATGAACAGAAATACAATAAGAAAGAACCAAGGAACGAATACACCTAGTAGTTGTGCAGATTTGTCACTTGACTCCTAGATCCAAGCTTGACCCATCAAAGTTGAATCCACCATCAATCTTTTTGAATCTTTACTTTAATGATCTCTCAAGAATGCTTAGGAACTCTGTAAATCTCAGAAGGGCAGTTTCTCATAATGTTTCTCAGTAATTCTGTAATTTTTCTCCACTTTAAAACCGATTTCAGAAACTAGTTTTATACATAGTTCTCTGTAGTCATTAATGGATTAGGAGTTTACCTAATAGATTATCGTGAGTGTGTTTTCACTGCATTAGTGTAGTACTCTCAGCTAATCTATTAGTTAAGTAGCTAATCGATTTATGAATGCACATTCAAGAGTTTGATGGTTGATACAATTCAATGCAAGCTTGTTTTACATATGATATTTTCGCTCTAAAGCCCTAATGCACAAGCTAACAAAGCAGGACTAATTCTAAACTAGTAATTCACATGATGTGTAGCCTTGGACATCATCAAAATCATCTTCATTTGAGTTGAAGTAGCTCCCCTATCAATACGTGCAGGTCGTGGTCCAGCCCGCACGGGTCACGAGTTATGCGGACCAGACATTGACAAGCCTTTGACAAGCCTGTGGGTTCAATGCCCCGCCCCGCACATTTTTTTACGGGCCTGTGGTTCTACCCGCCGAATCAGACCCTTACCCATAATTGAGAGTTTGTCCCTTCTAATGCACATTAAGAATGTTATTTTAATCACATGTAACTATTAACCTTAAAAATATTATTTTAATGGTATATGAATCTTTAGTTAAATTGTGTGTGCCTTTTTGAATTCAATCTCATGACATAAAATGAAAAATACCGTTTGTTGAGTTTCTACTTTAATGCCTTTCGGAATTGTGGGAGATTAATTGGTAGTCTTTCACTTGGGGGACAAAGGATACTTTGAAAATGAAATAAAATAATATTTAATTAAACGCAATAAGAGTCATAATTACTTATTTTAACTTTTACGTTTGTTAATTTTGCCTACGGGATTAATTTGCCTGTAAAGTGACATCCTAATGAAACAATGCTTTTCTACAATAATAGCTCTCTTTATAATGCTTTTATAAGTCTATGTGTATAAAATAGCCTCAGTGTGAAACCTTCTATTCGTCCTCTTTCGGGATATTAATTAAATGCTAGGTGAAAAGATACCTAAGAGAGGATTATTATTCCTTAAAGTCGTTGTTATTATTACCATATTTTTGTCATTGCAAGTTACCAGTTTTAAAATCAATTCCATTGCATGATAAGGTTTGACATTGTACACAAAAGCAGAATAATATTATACCTGAACAAATGACAAGCAGACAAAACCTTAACTCTTTTCCTCATCAGATATAATTTTAGATTTCAGAATATAATGAAAAAATTATAATATAGTTTAGATAATTATAAATTATATAATTTAAAACTCTTTTAAATTATATATTTTAAAATGTTATTTCAAATTAATTTACTATAAGATATTAAGACAGGGATAGGTTAGTCACAACGTATATTACATAATACACGATATATTTTAGATAATTCTAAATTATATGATTTAAAAATGTCTCCAATACGTTAGTCACTTCCAATATCAGGGGATGCAAGAAGAAATTAAGGTGCAGAAAGAAAACTCATCAAAACACTTGTTCTTTCTCTTTGTATTAGACATTGAGCCCAAATATGAATAGGTGTGGAAAATGGAATAAGTGTTCTTTAGAATATGGTCGGTTGTTTCTTTCTGTACCTCCTTTTGTTTCTACTTGTACCTCCATAATGCCTATAAATTCTAAATTACTTCAAAGTAAAATTATAATAAGAGGTAAAATTATCCTGCACCTCTTTTTTCTTATTAGTATATTCCGATTTATGTAATATAGTTACCAGAAATTCTCATATTATATGAATTTTTTTTTGTAAATTTGTTAAAAGAATTTGCAAGAAAAGAATTTTTTCTACTATTTTTTCTAAAAATTTTAATTGACAGGTAATTTCTTTGTCGGTAATCATTTTCTACAAAATTATAAAATTTGCAAGTACTTCCTACAAAATTTGTTGCAAAGAGTGTTTTATACAAAATATTTTACGAGAAAATTGGTAGCAATTTCTTGCAAATTTTTTTTCTCTCAACAAAATTTGTAAGTATTTTTTATGAAAAAATTTTCAAAACAAAATTGACAGAAAATATGAATTTTTTTGTAATGTATGAAATATATTTTTAAATTCAGATACACTCTCAAAAATATTTTTTTAATACATGTGCATTTCAAAAAAATATTGTCTCATGATGTTAGGTTTAGAGTCATATCTTACTGTGTTTTATTTCCTCTGCTACACTAAATCATCTTAAACAAACACAACATGAAAGTATAACATTTATGACATACAATAATTTATTAAAATAAAATTTAATATTAAATTTCAATTTATTTAATATATAAGAATTATTTTTTATTTTTTTATATTCTACATTATAATTATATTTAATTATTATTTAAAATTATAATATATTTTTTAGATATATTTTAATTATATATTTTACATTCGTATTTACATTTAAATCTATTACCACAACCTATGATTGGGGAATATAAATCTATTACAGGTAGTTTACTTCAATAGAGTTCAAAATTAGTGGAGTTGTGCAGATATTGAGAGAATATTGAACAGAGTTGGGTATTCCTCCTTTCTCTGAAACACTATAAGCGTTTGCAACGATCGCAACACGTATTCTCCCCTTTGGTGTGTAATTCAGCAGTAGCAGAGGCCAGTGTCAATGTAGCATGGATGTCCATTATAATGTTAATAATAATAATAATAAAAATTGTAATACCAATACTAATAATAGTATAACTAATACTAATATTAGTTAAAAAATATTAATAATATTATTAAAAAATAATATTAATAAAATTATTTATACTAATATTAATTCAAAAAATAATACTAATAATATTATCAATGATAATATTAACCATGATAATATTACCAGTTATAACTGACACTAAAATTGATATATAATCTATATCTATACAAAGGATATCTTACTTTTATATCCACATTTCTATTTCCAATTTTACTCCTTAATAAATAATTGTTTTTGTAAAGTAAAATAATTATTTTATCACTGCTATGACAGATTCAACTTTTCTTTTAAATAAATCACTTTTAAACTAAAATAAGTGTCTTCAACAAAAGAAATTATCTAACAAATCAATACAAAAATATTTATAATAAAATTTAAAATAAATTTATATCTATTTTTAATATTGAAAAAAGTGAATACAGATACGTGTAGTATGTTTTCACTATTATTAATCTATAAAGAAAATACAACTTTTAGATGTACACAATTTTGTTTTAAATTAAATAATTTTCTATTTTTACTTTTATATATATATATATATATATAATTTATAATAATGTATAAAGAAACTTTTTTTTTCACATTTTGTTATTTTAATTTTATTTTAAATTATTATTTAAAAAATTTCTTTTATGTACATATTTTATTTTTTTAATTTTATATTTAATAATTATTTTAAAAATTAATTATATATTTTTTATCGAAAAACTTAAATTTTTATAAAAATTAAAAAATGTAAACACACAGTATTATGTATGTTGACAAATATATTTTTACTTTTACTTTTATGTTATATAAAAAGAATACAACTTTTTTTTGTACACACTTTATTTCTAATTATATCCCTGACAAATAATTTTTTCCTTTTACTTTCATATTACTCAAGTAAATCTCATTTTTAACTTTTATACATTTTACATTGTATTCTTGCAAAGTCAATTTTCAAATTCTCGTATCATTATAATTGGTTTTAAAAGACTCACAGAAAATCAACAAGGCTATCGAAGTTCATATCTTTTTCATTGTCTCTCACCTTTTGATCTCCATTGCTTTGTAAAAAAAAATTTCCAACCTTACACAAAACTAATTTTAAAACTAAAGTACTTCCAAAGACTCCCGTCATGCCAATAATTCACGAAACACTCTCTTTTTCATTGCAATCCCTAAATTCCTCACGAACATAACACTTTTTTCACAGTTTTTTGTCTTTCCTTTTTTAATTTACATGATACACTCTGCATATTTAACTGTTTCAATAGTTAGTTGTCTTCCACCCACAGGATGTGAACCACTACTGCAAACTTTCCCTTGAACAGTTTATATAGTATATGTATTTTCACTAATAATATATAAAGAGAATACAACTTTTTGGTGAACACAATTTTGTTTCCAATTATATCCTTGACAAATAACTTTTTTCTTTTACCTCTATATTTCAAAATTAAATCACATTTTTAACTTTTAAACTTTCTTCATTGAACTTTTGCAAATTCGTTTTTCATATTCTCATATCATTATAATTGATTATAAAGGACTCACATAGAAAATCAATAAGGCAATCACAATACTCATCTTTTTCGTTGTCACTCACCCTTTGATCTCCACTTGCTTTGTTAGTTTTTTTTTTTTTTCAGACCTTACACAAAACTAATTTTAAAATTAAAGTACTTCCAAAGACTCCCTTCATGCCATAAATTAACGAAACACACTTTCTCTTTCATTGCAATATGTAAATTCATTACGAGCATAACGCTGTTTTCATACCTTTCTTTGTTTTTTCTTTCTTAATTTACATGATACAGTTACCATATTTAACTGTTTCAATAGTTAATTGTCTTGCACCCATGGCATGTGAACCACCTGTGGAAACTTTCCCTTGAACATTTTAAATAGTATGTGTTTTTGCTAGTAATATATAAAGAGAATAAAATTTTTTGGTGTACACAATTTTGTTTCCAATTATATCCCTAACAAATAATTTTTTTTACTTTTACTTTTATGCTATATAAAGAGAATACAACTTTTTGGTGTTCACAACTTTTTTCCAATTATATCCCTCACGAATAATTTTTTACTTTTACTTTTATATTTTAAAAGTAAATCTCATTTTGAACTTTTAAACTGGAAGAACTTAAAGAGAAAACACGTGAATTGAAGAGGAATGAATAAGTCTTGTTATTCAAAAAGTGGAGTAACAGGTGGCTTTTATAGCCTTTTACACGTAATGAAGCAAAACAGAAAAAAGCTACATACCATGGCACATTTACACGAAAAATAAAACTGACCCTAAAGAATCGGGTTTATTAAGAACGTGAAATAACAAAATAACAAATAATAACTAATTGACTATCAATCCCTCCCTTAAGCTAATGCATCTGATTTGGCATTGAGCTTAAACTTCAGCCGCGTTAATTACTCCGAGCATTCTACGAAATTTCACAAATTTCTCCAATTTGAGAGGCTTTGTCATTATGTCAGCAATCTGTTCTTCAGAGCTACAGAACTTCAGTTTCACAATTCCATCATTTACCAAGTCCTTGAGAAAATGAAATCTTACTCCAATATGCTTGCATCGTCCATGGAAAACAGAATTTTTGGACAGCTGAATTATAGAGTTGTTGTCACAATGAATCTCCGAACTTTCTCTTTCTGCAGCTCCAAGTTGTTCTAAGATTCTCCGAAGCCAAACACAATGACAAGCACAAAGTGCAGCAGCAATATATTCAGCTTCCGTGGTTGAGAGACTCACTACATGTTGTTTTTTCGAAATCCATGAAATGGCTCCAGATCCCATGATAAAAACAAAACTTGAAGTGCTCTTCCGATCATCCCAATCTCCAGAATAATTGTTATCTGTATAAGATACAAGACCTGCATTTTTGCTATCTTTTTTGTATAGTATACCAAAATCAAGTGTTCCTTTTATATACCTTAAAATCCTTTTTGCTGCGAGCCAATGAGATGACTTTGGATTTCCCATAAATCTACTAATTAGGCTTACTCCATACATCAAATCTGGTCGAGTGGCTGTGAGATACATAAGACTTCCAACTGCTTGTTTAAACATGGTGGCATCTACTTCATCTCCTGTCTCATATTTTGATAACCTTGTTTCAGGAACAATGGGATTCTTCACAGAATTGCTATTTTCCATGCCAAATCTTTTAAGGATTTCTCGAGCATATCTTCTTTGGCAGATAAAAATTCCCGCTTCATTTTGTATAACCTCAATTCCCAGAAAATATTTCATCCTTCCCAAGTCAGACATATCAAATTCTCTCATCATTGAGCTTTTGAATTTATCACACATATTCCTATGATCTCCTGTAAAGATGAGATCATCTACCTAAAGACTAACGATAAGTATGTTACCTCCTTCTTTCTTTGTAAATAATGTGTGCTCGCTGAAACATTTTTCAAATCCTTCACGGATAAAATATGCTTCTATCTTGCTATGCCATGCCCTTGGTGCATGTTTAAGGCCATATAATGCCTTTTTCAATCTGTACACCTTGTCGTCGTTTCCCTTTATGATAAATCCTTCTGGTTGTTCAATAAAAACTTCTTCTTCAAGTTCTCCATGAAGGAACGCACTTTTTACATCAAGTTGGAATATTTTCCCACTCATGTTGAGCTGCAAGTGCAAGAATTAGATGTACCGTATCAAGTTTAGCTACTGGTGCAAAAACTTATGTGTAGTCTACTCCAAATCGTTGTGCATATCCTTTTGCCACCAATCTTGCTTTGTGTTTCTCTACTTCTTCATGTTCGTTGAGCTTGGTTTTAAAAACCCACTTGACTCCAATTGGTTTGACACCTTTTGGTAGGTCTGTCAGCTCCCATGTGTTGTTCTTCTCTATAGCCTTCATCTCAATTTTCATTGCCTCTTGCCATTTTATACTTGTTCGTGCTACTTCGAAAGAGAATAGATCATTTTTAGTTGTGAACATCATGAGATTTTCTTCTTCTATAGCTAAATCAGCCAAATCAGCCCCTGTCACATAGTCTGTCATCCATATTGGCTCTCTTCTAACTCTTGTGGGCCTCCCTTGATCTGAACTTTCTTGATCAGTGTCGCTATCCTCACTTGTGGGTGATCTTGAGCCACTATCACTATCTTCATTTTCTTCTTGCTCAACTTCTTGTTCAACTTCTTCTTCTTCAAGAATGTCTCCTTCATCTTCACATATTAACACATCAGCCAACCTTTCTTCATCGGTTCTGCCCCAATCCCAGCTTCTTGCTTCTTCGAACACCACATCTCTACTTATAATTATTTTCTTGGAAACAGGGTCAAATAATCTATAGGCTTTTGATTCATCACTAATTCCAAAGAAAATACATATCTTACTCTTATCTTCAAGCTTGTTCTTCTTTGATCTGGTATATGAGCATGAGCCACACAACCAAAGACTTGAAAATATGCTACTGTAGGCCTCACATTGCTCCATGCTTCTTCAGGAGTTGTATTTTCTACCACTGAAGTTGGACTGCGATTTTGGACATGCACACACCATTTCACCGCCTCTGGCCAAAATACTTTCGGCACTTGCCTTTCGTTTAATACAACCCTCACACCATTCATGATCGTTCTATTTTTCCTCTCAGCAACTCCGTTTTGCTGCGGGGTATAAGCAGCTGTTAATTGCCTTCTGATGTCGTGGATTTTGCAGAATTCTTCAAACTCGTGTGAAGTGAATTCACCACCTCTATCCGTTCTCAAGCAAGCAATGTGCCCGTCAACTTCTTTTTCAACGCTAATTTTGTAGTTCTTGAAGGTTTGGAGTGCTTCAGATTTCTCATGTAAAAAATAAACCCAAGCTTTACGTGAAAGGTCATCTATGAAGGTTAAGATATACCTTTTGTTGCTGTTTGAGGAAGGTTTGAGAGGACCACATATGTCAGCATGCACTAGTTGTAGTTTCTTTGAGGCTCTCCACGTGCTCCTTTTCGGGATTAATCTTCTATGTTGTTTTCCAATCAAACAAGTGGTGCAAATCTTCTTTGGTAGCTTCAGATTTGGTAAGCCCGATACCAAATGGTTTTTTGAAAGTGTGTTGAGTCCCTTGTGATTAAGGTGCCCAAATCGACAATGCCATAAGTGAGCTTCCTTCTCTGTCTCTATCTCTGTTTGTAGACACATCATCTTCCTTGTGCTGCAATAGCTAATACATAAAACATTCTATTTCTACTCATATTAGTTTGCATGATTAAACCCTTCCCAGAGTGAAATACTTTACATGTTCCATTCTGAATCAAGATTGTCAATCCTCTTTCTTGAAGTTGTCCTAAGCTAAGAAGATTATTCTTAAGCTCAGGAACAAAGTAAACATTGGAAATTATTTGAGTAACCCCGCCAACTTGCATTCTTACACTTCCTTTTGCTACTACTTTCATTGTCATGTCATTTCCCAATTTCACAGTTTGGCAAAAACCTTCTTATAGATTAGAAAACCAACCTTTGTTACCTGTCATGTGGTTGCTACATCCTGAATCCAAGAACCAAACTTCCTCATGCCTAGTTTGGTGCAGATCCATGTGTGACATTAACATGAGTTCTTCTTCTTCTTCCATCTCTACGTAGTTTGCCTTTTTCTCCCATTCTGGACATTCATATTGAAAATGTCTAAGCTTGTGACACTTGAAGCATTCAACAGTTTCTTTGTTTAGGGACCGTCTTTCACGTCCTCTTCCTCTGCCACCTCTGCCACCTCTGGAGAAGGCGCGTCCTCCTCTTCCTTGTCCATAACTGTCATCATGAGCAACTTTCAATACGTGTTCCTCCACTTGATGTTCTTGCATCCTTTGTTCGTGAACAAGAAGACTTCCATGGAGTTCATCAAGGGTTAAGGTGCTCAAATCGTTTGACTCCTCTATCGCACATACAACATAATTGTATTTAGAAGTCAATGATCTAAGTATCTTACTGACCACCGTACTTTGCTCTATGTTTTCACCATTTGATTTCATCTTGTTCACTACACCAAGGGTTCTTCCCAAAAAGGTGTCCACCTTCTCACCTTCTTTCATACCCAGTAGCTCAAACTCTCTTCTCAGGGCTTGAAGTTGTGCCCTTTTTACTTTGGTGGAACCTTGGTACTTCTGCCGCATTGAAACCCAAATCACCTTCGAAGTCCCTTTGTCAAGAATTGTCTCCAAAATTTCTCTATCAATGGCCTGGAATAAGAAATTCTTAACCTTCAAATCCTTGAGCTTGGCTTCTTCCATGCCTTTTCTCTGTGCCTCACTGGTTGGTGCGGTTCCAATTGCCAGCGGTGGGATCCCTTCATCTACAAGACTCCATAACTCTTTACTTCTCAGAAAGCTTTCCATCATCAAAGACCAATGATCATAATGACCATCAAATCTTGGAATAGCTGGTTGCACGAACTTTTCTGACATTTCTTCTGTAAACTCACGCACAATTTTCACTCTATATCAGGGCCCTTACGGAGCTCTGATACCAGCTGTAAGAAGTTAAAGAGAAAACACGTGAATTGAAGAGGAATGGATGAGTCTTGTTATTCAAAAAGTGGAGTAGCAGGTGGCTTTTATAGCCTTTTACACGTAATGAAGCAAAACAGAAAAAAAGCCACATATCATGGCACATTTACACGAAAAATAAAACTGACCATAAAGAATCGGGTTTATTAAGAACGTGAAATAACAAAATAACAAATAATAACTAATTGACTATCAAAAACTTTTTTCATTGTACTCTTGGAAACTCATTTTTCAGATTCTCATCATTATAATTTTTTATAAAGGACTCACACAAAAAATCAATAAAGATATCACGATTCACATCTTTTTCAATTCGCTCACCCTTTGATCTTCACTTGCTTTATCAGGTTTTTTCCACAAACCTTACACAAAAATAATTTTAAAATTAAAGTACTTTCAAAGACTCCCTTTATGCCAATAATTTGCAAAACACACTCTCCCTTTATGCCAACAATTCACGATATGTAATTGGGTGCAAACCTCACCAAAACAGTCAGTTTTGTAAGTTTGAGTTAGGTTTAAAGTCCACATTTTAACATGGTATCAGAGTCATGAATGAGGGTTTATCTTAGCGATATTTATTATTTGTTGGACTTATTGTTTCACCTACTAACGAGTCACTATCAGACCACCTATTAGTGCCTAGCCCCACGTTCGAGATGTATATACCTATAAGTGTAGGAGTGTGTTGGAAATCTCACATCGAATAGAGATAAGGTTAATCCACGATATAAAATAGGTGCAAACCTCACATCTCAAACTAATTTTATAAAGTTTAGTTAGACTTAAATTTTATTTCTTAATAATTACGAATTCAATTGAATGATTATAAGAACTTTGGTGCCTATAAAGGGAAGATGTTTCTACATGTGGATGCTAATGACAAGCTATTGAAGCGTTTATGCAAGTGATGACGTGACAATTTGATCTTTCAAAAGTGAGATCCAAGATATTCTTGAGCAAAGGATGAAAGGTGGATTAAGCTTCAGAAGCCTAGTAAGAGTTTTCAAGAAAAAAAAAAGGATTGTTCTGTGGAATCTTTCTGGCAAGACTTGAACAAGATAAGAAATTGATGTATCTTTTCCTCTTATTAACTTTTTTTATCAATAACAATATATAAAGGAAATTCCCCTTTTTGTGTCCACTTTTCAAAATACCAATTTTACCCTTTCAATATAATAATTTATTAAATTTTTAAAAATTGACTGTTATTTTTACAAATTTTTTATAAAATCGGATGTTTATGCTTCTTCTTTTCTTCTTTATTTATCAATGACTATTCTTTTATCTGTTATGATATATTTCACTTTATTTTTAATAAATATAATTTTAATTTATATATTAACTTAATAACATTATAATATTATCACCTACTAATATAATATCTCGTATATTTAAAAAGTGCATACACACAGACACGATAGCGCCTGTTACGCTAGTTATGATAATGTTGTTTGTGAAATTGAAATTGCATTGTCTTTTTTAAAAATTTAATAATACGTCGTTATGTGTGTTCATATTTTTAAATATTTTTATTTTATTATAAATTAATAAATACATGTAATTTGATTAAGTTAGTATATAAGAAAACAATCCTGAGAATAGAAAAAATTATCTGAATGTTTATAGTATAAACTACAAATACAATAAAGAAAAAAAACTTTTTTTATACAAAATATTTTAAAATAACAATTAATTCTAAAACATAAATTAATAATTATATCATAAAGAATAAAAAAAATTAATAATTAATTTAATACAGAAAAAATGGTATTACACCAAAGGGTATTCTGAAGTAAAGATGTATAGACGATAAATAATGAGAGATTTAAGTCCATTAAGAGGTTTTAGGAGGGAGAGGGATAAAAGACGACGAAGAGGTGTCCTTGGTCTCAAACTCCGACGACAACAGGTGAGTATTCCCGGCAAGAATATCTATGAAAAATGGCTTCAACTTCAGTCACCACTTTCTCCATCTACTCCGAATCCCAATCAAAGTTCCGCAATTTCCTAGGCCACCCACTGATTCCTAACCGCAATAAACCCACATCAATTTCGGTTCCACCTGCCATGGTTCGCGCCACCCTTTTCTCGACATTCACTTGCTCCCAAACCCCTTGCACACCCTGCTCGAATTTTTCACCGGGAAGAGCTTTATTCAAGTTCCTCTCAGAAAAGGTGGCATTTTTCCTCATTGGGTCGTTTCTGTTGTCGGGTGCCTTCAGCAAGAGAGCTGCTTTCGCAGAAGCATCGCCTTCTGTGAGTTCTGATGTTGTGTTGGAGGAGAAGGTGAAGCCCGCAGAAGAGAAAAATGAGGAAGAGGAAAGCGATGAAGAGGAGGAGATGTGGGAGAAGGTTTTGGAGAAGGACCCGAAAAATGTCGAGGCTCTCAAGGTGGTTTTGTATGGGAAAATTAAGAGAGGGAAGTCAAAGGAGGCTGTGAAGTTTGTGGAGGATTTAATCGCTGCGGAGCCGAAGGAGGTTGAATGGAGGCTTTTGCTTGCACTTTGTTATGAGACAATGGGGCAATTGAGTAAAGCTAAAAGATTGTTCAGGGAAATCTTGAAGAGAAGGCCTCTTCTACTCAGAGCTTTGCATGTAATGTCTTTCGCTGTTTCTTTTTTGCTGTTAAAATTTTGAATGTGTACTGTAAAGTTTGAATTTTGGTTCTGTTAAAAAGGTGAGTGGATAGATAGGTAGGCTTTGGTTTGGTTATTTGAATGCTCTCAGATAGGGATTAGCAATTCTGAAAATGTGGTTCATATTAACTGTCAAAAGCTTTAGAACATAAACTGACAAGAGGATTTGTTTGGTGATAGATTTGTATGAAGAATATTAGTGGCAGTTATGATGGTTTCTAATCAATTGTTTAAATAACTACTATAACTATACTGTAATGTAACACTGATTTGGAAAGTGTGGTTGGAAGGGTTGGTTTTGGGATGGATTCAAATTAGAGATGAGGTTGTCTCAGTCTGGGGATCATAAGGTAATATGGAAGAAACTTAAATGACGATTTGAGGACAAGGCTGATCCTATGTAGCTCCAAGTTTCCCACTAAAGAGAAAGAAAGTGAACGGAAAATAAGAATATGTTATTGGGTATTGTAAATTATGAATTATTCTTCTTAGAACAACCTCAAACAAAATCAGTTTTGGAGAACACGTAAATCCCCATCTTCATTACCTCCTTTCCTCATTTTCATAACAATTAACTGTTTGATTGGAGACCTACTAGCATATTCATTACTTATGTATTGGCATGGTTCCACATCCTACCAAGTTCCTTTCAATTGTTGCGTTTAACTGTATTATTTTCAGTTTCTTATTATGTTGCATGCTGGTATTATTATTATTATTATTATTATTATTATTTATTTCTGCGAAAAAGTTTAACTCGTCACTGTCCTGTAAACCTTGCTTTAACATCTTGTGTTTACCTAGAAGTTTAGAATTCTTGTAGAGCTTCCTGATATTATTTCTGTATCATCAATAGTATTGAATTGTTATTTCTTTGTTGAATTTGGCCTTTTCCATTTTGTTGTGAGCGTTCTTTAGACAGGATTTGATTAGGTTAGTTCGAAATTTATTCCAAGAGATATGTTGCGTACTTTAGATTTAGCTTTGAATGTAATACGTTGGTTATTCCATGGCACTTTATTTGTTACGTTTTTCCATATATGAATGAGATGAGTGACACTCTCATTTACAGGGTTTGGCTATGGCAATGCATAAAAACCATGAAGGTCCTGCTATATTTGAAATGCTAAATAAGGCTCAAGAATTAGCTTCTCGTGAAAACAGAGTTACTGAGGAGAGAAATATAAGAATCTTAATTGCACAAATGCATGCTGTACAGGTGAACTGATGATCCATCAACATAGGGTGGGATTCTTTCAAATTGTTCTATTACCAATCAAGTTTCCACTTTCTCTGCTTATCGGCTACCAATTCAGGATAAACCCAACACAATATCTGTTAGACTTAGTTTATCATGCATAGCATTTCTGTGCTTTGCAGGGTAATTTGGAGGAGGGCATAAAGAGATTGCAAGAATTGATTGATCAAAATCCTCGAGATTTTAGGCCTTATATTTGTCAGGTGAGTTTATCAGCTGGTTAATTATGAGTTGTGCATACAGTCAGTGGTACATTAGTTAATCTTTGAGAATCGTTATGAACATATAGGGTAGTGCCAATGCTTTATAGACAAAATTGCTTTTTATCACAATATTGCCAAACTTTTGGTTCATTTGGTTTTAAAACTTCAAAACTGGAAACATTTTATGAGCTGAAGCACTTATTAATCTGATAAATACAAAATAAATTACTTGGGTCAGAGTTTTAGCTCTGCCAGCTGGACAAAAAAATCATTGACTTGGTCCCAAAGTTGGCTCAGTCGAATCCTTTGATCAATCAAAACTTAGTGAACCAGGTAAGAAAAGAAAAAAGAAAGGGTAAAATTCGAAACCAAGAACAACATGCTGACTAAATGGAAATATTTTACATTTTCTATTAAGTTCTATTGTTGTACTCATGAAATACTTAGACGCAATTTGCAAAATTTAACATAGTTACAGCTTTGATAAAGAATATAGACTGGTTTGTTTATGATTTTTTTTTTTTTTTCATTTAGGAATCCAAAGAGTTATTCCATGAGGATTAAAACAAACAAAAAACTTGCTATTTGTAGGGACTAAATTCTTAATTCAATATCATTTTCATTTGAAAAACTTCAGAGCACAAACACTGAGAGGAGAGGTTTTCAAGAGACTCGGCAAGTGTGTTCTGTGTGATCATATTCTGATTGTATGTAACAAAATTTCTAGGGTGTGAAGAGTAAGAAAACCTTGGTAGAATAGTTAAACTAAACAGTAACTTCTTTCTCCTATAACTGGTGTTTTCGTCAAAGAGAGCTCACTTTTGTTTTTTGTGTCTGCAATGCATGCTGAAGATGCGGTGAGCTTCAAAAACTTGTTTCGTTTCAGTGTTCAAGGAGCAAACTTTTATTTCCATTTTCCATGTTGCACCTGTCTGGTTTTTTTAATATGCTTATTATTTGTGTTAATGCAATTACTTTGGTAGTATACTTTTGTATGATAATTCACACTGAATGACTACTTTCTTTGGTCATAGAACCTAAAGGTAGAGACAGAAGTGATTATGGTTGATTGTGTTGAGAATAGTCTAAGTATGAATCAAAAGTCTCACATTGGATAAAATAGACAAAGTTAAACACTCTATAAGAATAAAGACCCATAACACTATTGCCTTAAAGTTTTGGTGTAAAAGTGGTGTCAAATACCTTGTATACGTGTAATACAAATGTTATATATATATATATATATATATATATATATATATATATATATATATATATATATATAACCACAATCTCTCAATATGTCTATAACCATAATCCATATGACTAAAATATATAACCCATCAGATTGCTTTCATGAAATGGCTAAACTGATTTTGAACAAAATTGCAGGGAATAATATACAGTCTCTTGGGTAAAACTGAGGAAGCTGCACAGCAGTTTGAAACATATCAAAGTCTTGTGCCTGAAGAATTTCCTCAGAGAGGATTTCTGGATGATGTTACCATAGCAGCAAAAAAAACATCCTTTGAAAAGTTTAATAAAGAATTTAGAAATCAATTTTCTTATCGGAAATAAACTTGCTGTCTTGGCAACTATCATGGGTGCAATTCAGTGGCAGACTCTTGATAAAGCGAAAACTTAGACTACTTTCTTGATGTAATACAATGTATAGCACAGTTTTGTTTTGTGTTTTTTTCTTGAGCTATATTACATGTTTGGTTAGGATTTTCTTGTTTTACTTTGCTTAAGATAATGTATTTCAATCCTAAAATATGGAGCTCTATTTTGACACAAACTTTTCGGCTCTCGTTTGAATGTGTTAGAGTTTCATTGATGATTGACACCTCTTTTCAAATGGCGTATCTGGTGAAACTTTTCTCACTACACTTTAATGCAGCAATTTCTTATCATAATGGAAAAAAAACATTATATGATATTATGCAATCTTATATTATTATATTGTTATTTGTAATTATAACTTTTAACAGAAAAAAATGGCAGGTGTTCTTATTTAAAAAAGAAGAAGAAATAACTGGTTATTAAACTTCTAAAATATTACAATCTAAAAATAAAATATAACAAACTTATTTTATGATTGCCATTTCTTTACTATATATAAAATATTTATTGTTTGTATTATTTTAACTATTATTTATATTTTCGTTTATCTAAAACAAAAAAATTAGGCATTTAGTTTTGTATTATTACCTTTATTTTAATAAAATAGAGACAACACTTAGGAGTTTTACATAAATAATGATAATTCACTACAAAAATAAATATTTAAATGGGAAGCCATTTTTAAGACAAAATAATTAGTTTCTATAATAACAAATTTAGATAATAAAAATTATTGATATTTAAAATTGTTATTATGAATAAATGTTATAATTGATTTGTGAATTAGTTACTAACATAAGTTATTAAGATTTTAGCTATGAAAAAAATTAATGTCTAAATTGGTCTCTAAGTAGAGACCATTTTTAGACACTAATTCTTTTGATAGTTAGTTAACATTAGAGGCCAATTTAGTGATCAACATTCAAAATTCAATTATACTTTTTTATTCATAATAGATACGATTTTAAATGTTAATAATCTTTAATTTATAAATTGATCATTATACTGACTAATTTAGTTGCTACACAGAAATTTTCTAAATTATATTATTGTTCTTTATGATGTAATGTAGTAATATAATCAACATGAAATTAGAGTTATTAATATTAACATTAGTAGTGGAATAAATGTTTATTAATTGATATTCAATTATAACATATTTAAAATACAAATGTGATAATGCTGATTCATTCGGTAATGTGTTTAATAAGGTTGAGTTAAGTTAGATCGATCAATTTGACACCTATACTTCAAACCCATATCTTACATTTTCTAAATCTCACTATATTAGTATAAACAAATAATAATTGTTTGGTCAATATTTATTTTATTATATTATTTTAGAAGAGAAGTCATCTTTAATATCTTTCCATGTGAAATTTGGTACAAATGAGGTTTAGTGAACTATTTATTTTTCAATGTTGTTCGGTAATTAAAAAAATAGTAATTGGTTGTATTTTTCTTAAAGTATATATTTTTTTGTTAATGTCGTTTAATTGTCTAATGTATGTTGGATAAATGATTAATTTATAATTGGATCATTCTTTAAAAAATCTTAGTAGGAAGTTGATCATCTCTCTTATAACGTTTTTTTCTCTAAAATTTTTGTCTTTTCTTCTTGATATTTCACTCAAATATCATTTGTTGTTCAATTAGAGCTTGTCATTGCAGTCACCATGAAGAACTCTACAAATATCATTGATCAAAATCAAGAATAGAGTAAGTTCTCTTTTTCCTTGTTTGTAGGAGCTCAATTTGTGTATTCCCGTTTTCTTGATTGTTTTTTTTTTTGAGTTACATGTGATTTTTCTCTACTCCTATTAACTCTAAGAATTTTGGTGAGTCCACTCATGCCCTCATATAATTAATTTGATCTTCTTGTGCGTGTAGATAGGTTTTTAGTGAGAGGGAGATGTGGAAAGGTGATTGAGATCTTAAGTTACCAATTGAGGTGAGAAAAGCTAAAATTTTGAACTAAATGTACAATGATTTTCATCTATTTATGATTATACACTTATGTGGTGATCTGATATACTAAATTGTCTGTTGAATGTTGTCTTGGTTGGTATGAGATGAAAAATCGCTAAATTGCATGTTTGTTATGTGTATGTATGGTGGAAATTGGGGTTTCTTTGAAATGCATGCTAAATGAGATAAGTTTGTTAGCAATAGAAGTGTGTAAGAATTGGAGATGTTTATGACTTGATGGAAACTTGCAATTAGTTTTTGTATGCTTACCATTTGCTAAATTGCAGGAAATTGGTGTCTGCGTTATGTAGACTCATTGGATGAGTTTGGTCGAGAGTCAGGAGATGCCTTCACGGTGAGCAAGTAAACTCTCTTAGAGTGAGTGCTAGATTCAAGTTTGGTAAAGATTCCGGGAATGGGATCTTGGTAAGCGAGCCTATTCTCACTAGGCGAATTTTCATGCTATTTGTTCCAGTGCTGGACTCGTTGGGCGAGACCACTAGTCACTAAGTGAGTGAACCTCCATGGGTTACTCGTTGAAGGTCACTCATTGAGCGAGTACATGATATCGTTGAGTGAGTTTGTATTTTCCATAGTGTTTTGTTTGAGAAGGAATTTTATGAGAATTTGAGAAGGAAAGGTGATATTGTTATAATGAGGTGGTTATCAAGTAAATAGAATGATATGTGATACTATAATGTTGTGATTTGTTGTATGGTTGTATCCTTTCTAAGGAGCAAGCTTATATAGTAATTCAATTTTAGTGTTATGGTTTGACTAAGGAACCCCTTTTGAAGTCATCATTATAATGTACTAGACTCATGAACTCATGTAGAGGTTGGAGTTTAGGTAGTGAAGAGTGAAGGAGATTCCTATAGTTGGCTCTGAGGTCGGGACCTCTTTTCTTTTAAGCTATAGAGAATTAACCTTGTCACAATTAGGGGAAAACCGATTATCATTACTGGTTTGTAATGCTTGAAGCTTTAAGGATTTTAATCTTTGGGTGATAGGTGTAGGGCTTCTAGAGTTCGAGTTAGTGCATAAATCTAGATAAATTGAGTCTAGAGTTAAGTGCTTATGGATGTATGCTTTATTGTGGAATGTATGCTCAATGGTTTTATTTTCTTTTTAATTTCATTTGAATATTATGATCTCTCAAAGTGATCATTAGCTTACCCTCCTTCGTGTGTTAGTTTTCGTATCTCTTTTGCAATGGTCACTTTCACGACGTGAGCAGACGGGGCAACAAATGGTGATGAGGCTAGCCAATATGTTGATGGTCGTCTTTGGAGTTTGTTTTGGAAAAATGTATATAAATATATATCAAATGGTGTAGTTATTAGTTTTAAAGTGTATTATGAAAATTTTTTAGTAGCTTATGTAGTTTTGAAGAACTATAGTATGTAAAAAGACTATAACTACACTATTATGGTATTTTTATGTATGCTTCATTCAACTATATGACCAGGTATTGTTTAATACTAGATTTGTAGGAATCCAAGATAGTTGAAATATTGTATTTGGGTTGTTACATTTTTTGTATCAGAACAGTTGAATTCTATGGTGACTTTTGTCTTTCGGTCTATGATCCTTGAGAAGGAGTCATATAAGTGATTAGAGGTTTTTAAATAGTGTTAAGTATAGGTTATGATTATTGTATTTCCTTGTGTGAACAAAAAATATGGCACATAGGCCACCAACCCCTCCGCCTTCTCCCTCTTCATACATGTCTAGTCTAGCAAGGGCGATCGAGACCATGGTTGCAACTTTGCAGCAACAGAGTGCGTCCAAGTCACAACAACATCATGTTGCCCTCCAACAGATGGAGGCTGCAAGGTTTGCACTAGAAGCCTCTTAATGACAACATCTAGTTGCTGCATTGCAACTGTTGGAAGCTACCAGAGTGAAAATTGGAGCTTCTCAACCACATAGTTCACAACCCGTTGAGTGGAGTTTGGAGGATTTTCTGAAACATAGTCCAAGACGGTTTGATGGGAAGACAAGCCCCAATGAAGTAGATCAGGGGATGAAGGACCTAGAGACAATTTTTTATACTAGAGGTGCCTAGAGGAGAGTGAGCTTGTTTACACTATGTGTATGCTATCGAGAGAGGCAGAACATTGGTGGACTAATCATGAAGCTAATCATGGAGGAAAAAATGAACAAGGGGTGCCATGTGTCAAAAAATTGCTATATGTGCTTCCTAATTTGTTACGTTTCTTGATAACATACAAAAATATAATATCATAATTTAATAATAGTAAAAACTAAAACTAATATATTTTAAAATTTTTAAATATTTTAAATAAGCATAAAAATAAAAAATATTTTTTTTAAAAAAAATTGAGTTTTAATACCATATAAAACACTTTTAAAATAGTAAGTTTTCCAAAATGAAGATGACACAATTCACTTTTTTTTACTATAAATAACTATTTTTTTCGGTTATGAATAAGGATAAAAACCTTATCATGTAAACCTATTCTTCTATAAAGCAAAAACTCATATTTATTATAACTTTTTAATATATGATGAATGTAAAACGTGTATTTCACTTCATTCATATTTCATTAGATAGAATATTCTCGTTCATACTCCATTAAATAGTATATTTACATACTCGTTTAAATATTCATTAAATAATTAATTTTACAAAAATGTAAAAGTTAAAATAAAAAAAATATGATATTAACGAAAAATTAAATGTAAAAAATAATTTTTTTTCTCTTCATGTCAACTAAGAATAAAAAAAATTATAATTACATAAATTTTAAAAAAAATACTAAACAAAAAAAATATATTTTAATAATTTACAAGCTATTGCTTCGTGTACTCTCCTAATTATTAATTGCAACTACACAATAATTGAAAATTATTAAAATATCTTTCGTTACCCTACCACACTATTATAAGTGAAGGAGAACGTTGCAAAGAAAGTAGAAGTGAGAGAACACAAAAAATAACTCATTCATGAAAGCTTTTTTCGAAACTTATTTCATGTATTTGGTAAAGTTTGTTTCAGAAATCTCATTTCAAAAGGTGTTGTATACACTTTTGGAAAGTTTGTTCCGATAATCCTATTCTAGAAAATTTATTCCAAAATATATTTCATGTGTTCCAGAAATTGTTATCAAAATTTTGTTTCAAAAAGTTTGAAAAGTTTGTTCCTAAAAATGTTTAGAATATGTATGTTAGAAGTCAGTTTTACAAAGAATAAAGAGCCATTTTGAAAATTTGAAGGTTGCGCAAAGAAATTTTGAAGTGTAGAAAGCAAAAGCCTTATTGACAATCTGAAAGCTTGGTCCACAAAGAACAAATATTCCATAAAAATTTATGGGCAAACTGAAACATGCTAAAAATAGTAGAAATGGTTCAACCGTATAAACTAAAAATACCCTCATTTACTCATGTTCTCTAATACATGGTAAATTATTCAATAGACATCGTCGACAAAACTTATTTATGTTGTTTTAACAATTACAACATGCCAATTCTTATTTATGAGTGTAAAAACAACTACTAGAGTTATATTGAGTTAAACCTTAAATAACCAGTGTTTTGAACTCTTTATTTAGACATAACAAGTATGAACATTTAAGAAAAACAACTTATTTTCGTTTCCAAAACTCAATATTTCCTTCTATAAACCTCTTCGATATTTTTCAATCTCATCATTGTAGTATCCACTAATTTACCATTTGCAACAACTCAAAGCATGGCTCGAGTGCAGTTCTTTGTGTTTTGTTTGCTATTGGTGTTAGCTTTGTACCAATTTCAAGATGTCCAAGGTGCAGAGTCTGTACCAGGTCTTGGCATCAATTGGGGTGCATTAGCATCCCACCCTTTGAATCCCAACATTGTGGTAAATATGTTGAAAGACAATGGGATTAAGAAGGTTAAACTTTTCGATGCAGATCCTTGGATTTTTGGTTCTTTGGCTGGAACAGACATTGAAGCCATGATTGGAATTCCTAATGATCAATTGAGTAAATTTGCTGGAAGTAGCCATAGTGCAGAAGAATGGGTGGAAGCAAACATCACCAAACATCTTCATGGTCGTCATGGGATCGTAAACATCAGGTATAACATTAAGATCCATGCACTTTGTCATCATGGTAAACCAAATTACTTCTCCACATTTAAAAACATTAAAAATATCACAACAATGTCATTTAAGTTTGTGAAAGTTCAAAAATGTGTTCTTTAATTCCGCGTAATCATGTTATTATTGCAGATATGTATCTGTCGGAAATGAACCATTTATGAAAGCTTACAATGGTTCATATGCGGAGACCATACTCCCAGCAATGCAAAATATTCATAGGGCTATCAACAAAGCTAGTCTTGGAGACATAGTGAAGGTCACCACAACTTTAAATGCTGATGTTTATGAGTCTCCTTCAAACAATCCCTCAGATGGAGATTTTCGGAGTGACATTCGTGACGCTATGCAACAAGTATTGAGTTTTCTTCACGAAAATAACTCGCCATTTCTTGTCAATATATACCCTTTCCTTAGTCTCTACCAGAATGAAAATTTTCCAGTAGAATTTGCATTCTTTGACGGCCAAGGAGGAACAGTTCAAGACAAAGATGTGCAATATAGTAATGTGTTTGACGCAAATTTAGACACCCTTGTTTGGTCATTGAGAAAAGCTGGCTACCCTAACATGAGAATTGTGGTCGGTGAAATTGGATGGCCAACTGATGGAAACAAAAATGCCAATAACAATAATGCAAAAAGATTCTACCAAGGGCTACTTAAGAAAATGGCAAACAATAAGGGAACCCCACTTCGCCCTGGCGCCATGGAGATTTATCTATTTTCTCTCACTGATGAGAACATGAAGAATATTGACCCTGGTAAATTTGAGCGTCACTGGGGAATTTTTGGCTACGATGGAAGTGTTAAGTTTCCAATTGATTTTTCTGGTCAGGGACAAGACAAATGGCCTATAGCAGCCAAAGGTGTCGTGTACCAGGATCACATATGGTGTGTCCTAAACCCTGATGTTAAGAACTTGAGCCTTTTACCAAGTGCAATGGACTATGCTTGTGCTAATGGGGATTGCACGAGCTTAGGATTTGGTTGTTCTTGTGATAATTTAGACCTAGCTGGCAATGCTTCCTATGCTTTCAACCAGTACTTTCAAACAAGGGACCAAAATGTTGATTCTTGCAATTTCAATGGATTAGCCACTATTGTGAAACAGGATCCATCCAGAGGAAGCTGCATATTCCCTATAGAAATTGAGAGCAACGGTGATAAGCGAAGAGCAATTCACACTCTTGGAACCCATTTGATTGGCTTGGTGTTGTTTTTTATCACATTCACATAAATGTTGTATTCAATAATTATAATTTTTAAAATTCAAATTTGACTTTTGTATGAAAACATCTAACATACTTGATTTTAAGTTTGTTTTTAATCCCTGAACTTGACGTGAAATTAGAATTTTTCCATGTCCGAAACTTTGATACATTTTAGTTCTAAATTCTTAAAATTAATAAATATAGTCCCTTTTTCTTCTTCTTGTACTTTCTAGCTTTACTCTTTTCTTCCAACTTTTGCTTGAAAACTGGACAATCTAGTTTTATATGGCCTTGTTTGCCATATACAAAACATGTAGGAACAACAACTTGTTCTTGCTTCTTGAAAGGTCTCCTTGTTTATGTAGATTTGTGGTTAGCTTTATTTTTATATTTGAGGAATTTGGAAAGCATATTTACCATCAGATTCAAGGCTTCACTTTCTCAATTCAGAAAAAAAATTTAGCGTCATTGGGGAATCATTTTCTATGATGGAATATGGTCAGGGACAAGACAAATGGCCTGTAGCAGCAAAAGGGGTCATGTACCAAGATCACATATGGTGTGTCCTAAACCTTGATGTTAAGAACTTGAGCCTTTTACTAAGTACACCAGACTATGCTTGTGTTGGTGCGGATTGCATAAGCTTAGGATTTGGTTGTTCTTGTGATAATTTAGACCTGGCTAGAAATGTTTCCTATGCTTTCAACTAGTACTTTAAAACAAGGGACCAAAGTATTGAGGCTCACAATTTCAACGGGTTAGCCACTATTGTGAAACAAGATCCATCTCAATTTCAACGGGTTAACGTAATTTGGTTAAAAGAACTATATTGATTTACTTTTAAAGTTTGTGAACCAAAATGTATTAAAATTTCGGACATAGACGAATTCCAATTTTAGGTCAAAATTCAGTGACTAAAAGAATAGTTAACCCTACTTTAAAATATAAAATATGAAAAGATATTTAGACGTTTTGCTTGTGGGAACTTTCGATATTCGTATTTGATATTTAAAAAGAGGAGTTATCAATAAGGTTCTCAATCAATTTGTTGATATAATTTTAAAAGTAACAAATTTATAATATATGATAATTTATTAATGACAATACAAAACTACTTTACACCGTTACTAAATAGCCTTTAAATTGCATATCCATCGCAATATTAACATCTTATGCCTAACTAAAATTTTGTAGAAATGTAACAGATAATCCATTACATTTTTAATATAATCAATTATGTTATACAATTAATCATTTTAAAGTGAAAAAAAATCAATTTAAATTTAATATATTTAAATGTTTTATAGATTTTAAAGTTTCATTTTCCATATTAAAATGCAAGGTAAACCCACAAAAATATAGTATGAAATTGCCTCCTTAACCAGAAAAACAAAGAACAAAGCTGTGAAACACGGGTGTTTTTTCCTACATTTCATAAAACTTTTGGACTTCCCATTCATTTTGGAAATAATTTTCTATATTTTGAAAATAATTTTTTATAATATATTTTTACAGTCTAAAAGTTCCATTTTAAAATAGATGGAAAGGTGCCCATAATTTTACGGGACAAAGAAAATTAAATTCTTAATTCACTATTTTCAACTATTCTCTACATTTTGGATATATAACTTTTTTTCTCAAAAAAAGTAAAGCTCATAAGTTGATTAAGTAGAGTGATCCATTTTAGAAGCTATAGATATTATTGACGTGTTATTGCTTCCTACACTCCCAAAATCACTAACGGCATCTGAACACTGATAAAAAAAAGATTAAAATACTTTCTCTTATCGCACCACCCCCAGCTGCCGCTGCCACTTCCATCCTTGCCACCACTGCAAAGGAAGAAGAAAAGAGAAAAACGCTGTAAAGGACAAAAAAAAAAGAGAGAGAAAAAATATAGAAGGAAGTTTTTTCTGAAAAGTTATTTTCGATATTCATTTTGTGTTCCGGAAAGTTTATTCTAAAAATCTTATTTTAGAAAGCTTGTTTTGGAATATATTTCATGCATCTGACAATTCTATTATGAGAAACCCCTTTCAGAAAGATTCCAAAAATTATGAAAAGTTTGTTTCTAAAATTTTCAAAAACATGTAATTTGAAGGTCACTTTTACTTGGGATACAATTGTCATTTTGAAAATTTAGAAGTTATGTAAAATAATCATGGGGTGTTAGAATATATTTACAATATTGTTTTGCCCTCTATTACTTATTTTGTCTTTTGTGTAACAATAAGGTGATTCTAGAAATAGTTTGTTGCTGACTGTCAATCAGATATTATGCCTACTCTATATTTCTCTCCATTCTAATATGGTATATAGAGCTTGAAAAGTCTTTTTCATGGCTGACGTCCCTGGTCCCACTACTCCCTCTCCCATACTATTCTCTTATACTGTATCAGAAAAGTTATCTGATACCAATTTTTTAATATGGAAGCAGCAGATTGAACCTGTTATCAAGGCCCACCGCCTCCACCGATTCGTGGTCAACCCTAATATCCCACCACAATATACCTCCCTTTCTGATTGTGACCTAGGGAAAGAGAATCCCGATTAGACTCTATGGGAGACACAAGACCAACTTCTTCTCTCATGGCTGCAATCTTCCCTCTCTGATTCGTTCCTTCCGCACGTTCTTGGGTGTACATCTCTCTGGTTCTGCTATGTTTCCATCTGCCACAAATCCGCCCGTCCCTCTTTTACTCACAAATTTGTTATATGTTCCTTCTATTAATAAAAACCTAGTTAGTGTTAGCAAATTTACTAGTGATAATCATGTTTATTTTGAGTTTTACCCCTCTCTTTGCTTTGTCAAGTCATAGGTTGACCACTCTGTTCTTCTCTCGGGCTATCTAGGATCTGATGGTTTATACCAATTTCCTTCACTTCCACTGCACTCTATCTCCAAGTCCTCTCAGTGTCATCTCTCACAACACTTCTCAACTGTTGCCTCTAGTGTTCCTTCGTCATCTTCACCTGCATCATCCACCAATTATGTTGTTTCTTTATACTCTTTGTGGCATCATAGACTAGGCCATCTGTCATCTTATGTTTTACAAAATGTTCTCAAACGTTGTAATCTTCCTTCCATAAATAAAACACCTGTTGACTTTTGTGTTGCATGCTGTATGGGTAAATCTCACCAACTTAATTCTCAGTCTTCTTTCACCACTTATACCCAACCTCTTGAACTTATTTTTTGTGATCTTTGGGGACCATCCCATGTTCACTCCTCTCTTGGATACAATTATTATATTTCCTTTGTTGATGCTTACAGTCGGTACACCTGGATTTCTTTCATCAATCATAAAATTAAAGCAGTGCAAACTGATTGGGGTGGTGAGTTTCGACCTCTCACTCAATTTCTTCACTCTGTTGGCATTCATCATAGACTCATTTGTCCTCACACCCACCATCAAAATGGTGTTATTGAACGTAAGCATCGTCACATTGTTGAAATAGGACTCACCCTTCTATCCCAATCTTCTCTACCTCTCAAATTTTGGGACCATGCTTTTCATACTGCTGTTTACCTCATTAATAGACTGCCTACTTCTGTTGTGCCCCATTCTGTTCCTTATTCTCTCATTTTTCACAAAGATCCCAATTATCACTTTTTACGTGTGTTTGGTTGTGCGTGTTATCCTCACACACGTCCTTACAACCACCATAAACTAGCATTTTGCTCCACGTCTTGCACCTTTCTAGGCTATTCCTCTTGTCACAAAGGTTACAAATGCCTTGATTCCCATGGTAGGCTTTTTATTTCCAAAGATGTCATATTTGATGAACACACCTTCCCCTTTTCATGCACCTCCCCTACCCTTCCTTCCTCCACTCTTCAATTCCGGCCTCATCCTCTTGGTCTTCTTCCTACTCCAGTTGCACCACCCATTCAGCATGCTCCTCTTGAGTCAACCTCTGTTTTATCCTTTCCTGTCTCCTCTATTCCTACATCCTCTCCAGTTAGTTCTTCCCCTACTTTACCTCCTTCTAGTTCTGCTCCTGATTTACCTCTAGCTACCCCTCAGTCCACGTCCACTCACCCCATGCAAACTCGGTCAAAGTCTGGTATTATCAAACCCCGCCTCTATCCCTCTCTTCTTATTACTACTGCAGAACCTCATACAGTCAAGCAGGCCTTGTCTTCCCCACTTTGGAGAAAAGCAATGCATGATGAATATGATGCATTATTGGCAAATAATACATGGTCTCTTAGCACTCTTCCCTCGGGTCGTTCAACTTTTGGCTGCAAATGGATTTTTCGAATTAAAGAAAATCCTGATGGCACAGTAAACAGATACAAGGCCAGGTTAGTTGCCAAAGGTTTTCACCAGAAATTTGGTTGTGATTATTCTGAAACTTTCTCTCTTGTAGTGAAGCCTATCACTATTCGCATTATTCTCACACTGGCTGTTACTCACCACTGGTCTATTCAACATATTGATATCAACAATGCATTCTTACATGTTAGTCTTCATGAAGATGTTTACATGACTCAACCCCCTGGTTTTGAGTCTGTTGATTCACCTCTTGTTTGCAAACTTCATAAGTCAATTTATGGCCTAAAACAAGCCCCTAGAGCTTGGTATGAGAAATTCACCACTACTCTTATTGGTTTTTGTTCCTGCAGAGAACAAACAAGAGATTAGACACAAGCGTCACCTTACCATGTAGTCCGCTATCTCTTCAGTTGGCCTCTTCCCGGTCAATACGTGTCGGCTTGGACCCAGGAGGGGTTACCTGCAGAAGGGTCTCCGAAGCTCAAGTTAGTCAAAGCTCTCAGAGAGTCAAATCAGTGATTAATGAATGCGTACCTTTAAATGATGGGGTCCACGTGTATTTATAGAACATTAATGACGTTTGACCATCGCATGGGCTGGGTTTTGACTTGGGCCCCAGCTTGGGCCATGAGTGGGCCTGGGCCCCAAAACAGGCCCTGGAGGCCTATTGAAGGCGGGGCATTGATGTTAGTTAACTTTCTAGACAAGTAGTCGGTTTCGACC
>Ga0214543_1003843_pt1 | contig 28903 bp, 10 predicted proteins | sample CNSS2metaG_FD_160094 | JGI IMG/M metagenome (GOLD analysis project Ga0214543, IMG submission 160094) | Root nodule microbial communities from cowpea collected in UCLA plant growth center, Los Angeles, California, USA - CNSS2 | ecosystem: Host-associated > Plants > Roots > Nodule | place: USA... | reverse complement strand
AACAAAAAAATATAAAAATATATATATATATATATATATATATATATATATATATATATATATATATATATATATATATAATTGCTAATAACATATAGCATGTTTTATTAAGTAATTAATAAAAATTACTAGTGCGTTCCATGCAGGTTAGAAAATGTTTTTTATGTCAATTGTGGGATCAGAATATATATAATTGACATAAAAAAAATTTCAATTTCAATTTTGATTATAGTCACAATCGGGCATATAAAGTCTCACACTCCACGATTTTTCATTTTTCTACATTCATTCACAAATTCTATACATGTTCACAATTCTATCGTTCTTCATTTTTACCGCATTTTTTTCTTTACCATTCTCAAACTTACATATGCACCTTCACGCCTTGCACATAAGGCTTGGAGTCCCGTGGGTCGCCAATGAGGAGCTCGTGATTAATGTTGTTGTGGATCTAGAAGGGAGACCTAGTTTGAAGAAGGACGTTGATGGCCTTGGTAGCAGTTTTGAAACACTAGTGGTGGTAACAAGGTACAAAGTCATATGCAAAGGTGAAAGAAGCATTGGTGGAGGGAGGAAGGGGAAGCCTTTGCGTGTGGGGAAGAAGATAGGAAATACCCAAATGTATCAACAATGTACAACCAAATTTGGGTATGTGAAGGGAAAGATTCTCAAAGATGCGCAATAGGAATGAAAAAAAAAAACTCTAAATGACATAAAAGCACCCGTACTTACCAAACGAGAGAGTTGTGAGAGCTAGAGCAAGAGAGTGCATAGAGGAGGAAAGTTGGGAGTATGTGAAGTGCAATGCGAGAAGGAGAAACTAAAAATATTATGCTTGTTATAGCGAAGAATTGACATAGTATCTATATTTTAAATTAAAAATAATATATGCATGAAAAGTCTTGTACTTTGTTACAAAATTGTTACTGCTCCCACTTTCCATGTTGGTTCTAGTGATAATCGACATAGAAAGTTATTTCACTTACAGCGGGTGAATTATAACTATCATGATAAGTTATCATAAAATCTAATTTTTACGATGTGTAACATTTTTCTTTCTTTAAATATAGTATTTTTTTATTATTTTTATTTTCTAAATTATTATGTTAAGAACATTCATTTTCTTAATTTTTTAATTAATAAATTTATTTTGTTTATTCTAAAATAAATATGGAAAGTATGTATTATTTTTATTACTTTTATTCATAAGAGTATAAAGATGATTAGAGTGATAAGTTAAAAATAAGTAAAAAAAAATAAATCAAAATATCATTATGTAATTTGTGTAGATGAAACCAATTTATTATTTACTCTTTCCTCTCTTGGTATCTCTTTACCAACTTCAAGAAAATGCAACTCAAAGTGATAAACATAGGGTGCAAATATATATATATATATATATATATATATATATATATATATATATAATTTCGAGATAACTAAACCTTTGTAATCAAATGGCTTAAAATATATTCTAATATATATCTAGATATACAAGAAATAAAATCATATATAATTGATGGTTCAACCAATTATTAACCGATGGGACGTTGATAGAAACCTTCATTATATGAAGCAATAATAGAGAGAGAAGAAGCTGTAATATGCATGGACGGAGAGACCAAGCCAATGATAGAGACCCACCACAGAGTCACCAAACCGCCTCTTTTGTGGAAAACAATGTCTTTCTGTCTAATAAAAAAAATATTTTTTACTATATATTTTTAAATGTTGAATTTTTTTTTTCTACTAGAAAAGCATATTTTAACTCAGTTACACTGAACAATCAAAATACTTTTTTCTAAACAAATATGTATCGTGATTTGTTCTTAGGTAAGAATAAACCTGAAACAAAGCTAAAAGGAGACATAATGCAGGTAAGAATATTGATGGTCTCGTGATGATGAGATATGAAATGACCCAAAAATTATTACGAGGAAAGTGGATGAGTAAAAATCAAGGATAAGAAAATAAATGTGCGTTTTCAATTTTATAAATATTGTCTTGAATCACCTTATGACAATTTAAGTGTAATATTATACTACTATTGGAAGCAAATAATATCAAAAGAATAAAAAAAAAATACTATCAAGATAACGTATTGAAAATGAACATTTAAATGTTTTAGATGGTTCACTTTTTAAAGACTTACATCCAATATATGAAGTTGGATTCAGTATATCTTATCTAAGAGGTTTCTATATGATTAATATAGTTTAGATAATTCAGTAGTAAATTGTTTGAATTGTCTAATGTGACATCGTCTAATGTTTACTCAATTATGCTAACAAACATTTGTTCATGTATCTTTCTGAAAAAATTATACAGTTATTTTCCTACTAAGTATATATGATATTAAGATCTTATTATAAACACACACACACACACACACACACATATATATATATATATATATATATATATATATATATATATATTTTAAATAACCATTATAACTAATCATTTTTTATATGAAAAAACAATAAAGAATCAATCAAAAACTATTCAATTATATATATATATATATATATATATATTTATTCAATATGTTATTTTTAAATAAATACGGGAGATAAGTTTAACTTTATTAAAAGTATAAGAAAGATGAGTACCATTTTATTAAAAAAAAGCCTATATTGGCTATTTTATAAACATTTAAGGAAGGAATATGGTAATTTTAAAAGCAGAAAAGTAAATGAAATTTAGAATATATTTAGGAAAAATAAGTGTAACTTTCTTATTAAATTGTGTAAAAGATTATTTCTTAATCGTGTTGACATTAAAATTTATGTGAAATATTAGAGTCTTAAAGAAAGTACTAAAAGAATATAAAAGAATATTATCAATGAAAAGGTATTAATCACATGAATTTTTAGTTGATCAATATCTACATTCAATTTAGTCTAAATAAATCACATATACATATAAAGCAACAATGACCATTCTTTTAAAGCATAATTCATTTGTATATCACTATTGAAAGACTTCTAGTTCAACTTGATAAAGACCTTGATGCAAAATCCATGATCAAGACTATTTTCTTTTCAAAAACAATGTTATAATATAACCTATGTTCAATGAATATAATATAACACTTTAAAATTGCAAAAAAATGTTTGTTGTTATGTAAAGTATACATTTGTTTAAGTTCATACTCATTTTAGTTCGCATCCTACCTAAATTCGCATCTCGAAAGGAAAAATCCTCGGATCAATAATTTTGTGACTTTACTTTTAGAAAAAATCACATAAAGTCATCTAATGACTATTTTTTATTCGTTCACGTGTAATTGACGATTGACGAAGAAAAAAATTCTCAAATCAATAATTTTCTAACTTTATTTTTAGAAAAAATCACATAAAGTCATTTGATGACTATGTTTTATTCGTTCACGTGTGATTTACGACAAACCATTTTGTGAGATGCGACGAAGGTAAAGAACACCCTTAGCTTGATTTATGTAACGTCCCAAAAAAAATGTATAACCTCAAATTAACAAAACGTCGCATACATAAATAATTAGAAAGTACGAAATTTGGAATATGAAGGTATACAATACACCAAACACGTCCTTAACAAAAATAGCAGTACCACACTACCTAACAGAAAGTACAATAGTTCCAAAAGTAGTGCAAGGTCTTGTCCAGGACAAGAGAATCATAAACTAATAAATCTCCTTCAGTTGAGGGCTCTAGAGTGAGCCCCATACTCGTCCATAACTATCAAGTTGCAGCATCCTTATTGTCATTACCACTGCCAGGGGTTCTCACATATGCTCACATCAATAAGATTAATGATCATCGCAATGGAGAAAACCACACACAAACATACAAGCAAGCAAAAGGGTAAGCTAATGTAAAAGATTCTTATATTCATAACACTTAACATGCAAGTTCATAGTCAAGCATAAATAACAGACATCCACACATAAAATACCAAACCATTTAAGACTCCAAGACTTGACTATCCGGATACGTATAATGAGGCACCACCACTAGACCCGTGGAGTTATGTCATAGTAGTGAGGCACCACCACGAGGCCTTCGTGGAATTATGTCCTGACCTTGAGACACCACCACAATATCCTCGTGGAATTACGTCCTGATGTTGAGGCACCACCATGAACTCTCACCCTGAGGTTCATGGAATTAAGTCCAATAGATGAGGCACCACGAACTCTCACTAGGAGGGTCCATGGGATTACGTCCATTAAATGAGGCACCACCATGAGCCCTCACTACAAGAGTCATGGAATTACGCCCTACTCATACTTTGTACATGTTTCACCAACCAATCAGGATGTTTCCATAAATACTAATATCATGTCGATTTGTGTATGCATCTAAACAACCAAAGATGGAACTCATACCTCCCAACTCATACACAACGTAGCAACATCTTATTCCCATCTCAACCTCATACATAAATCACGGTATCATCCATCAAACTTTTCTAGTAAAGCATTTAAGTCAGGCCAGCAAGCAGCCACATCAATAAACCATTCACATTATAGCACAAAACATGTCCTAGTCTCGCTCAGGCGAGAGAGGTCCTCTCGCTCAAGCGAGCCCCTTCTCGCTTAGGCGAGGGCTCGAGTAGTGGAACAATGGCTTCTACGATTTCTCGCTCAGGCGAGACCTCCTCGCCTGAGCGAGATTACACCTTGCTCAAAACGATGACCCGTCGCCTGAGTGACAGTTCGAGCAGAAGGTCCTAGGCGAGACACTCTCGCTTGGGCGAGAAAACCAGTGCTCACCACTGCTCACTCGTGCAAAACGCAGAAACAACACCAAGGATCACATTTTAACCAATACCAAGCAATTAAATCGCGAGCACACCTCAAGAATATGACTTAAACTCAGAAAAGCATACTAAAAACATTAATCGAAAACCCTAGCTTCCCTTACTTGGAAGAAGGCTATCAAAGACTCGTACACCCAACCAGCTGAGCATAACAGCTCTAGAGGCATATTTGTGAGCTGGAATAAGTGAAGCAAAGAGAAAATAAGGTTATCATGGCGAACCTTTGTTGGCTCACGAAAACAAGATGGGAAAGAACGAAGATTAGCTAAAAGAACTTATGTGGGATAGTGGAACAGGAAAAAGGTCGAGTAGTTAGCTTGAAGATGAGGGAAGTCAAAACCCTAACAGAGCTCTGTAACGAAGAGAGAGTGTTTGAGAGTGAGCTGTTTGCCAAGTACAAGCAGAATGGGAAATGAAAGGGTAGCTTAAGGTCCTGAAGCCTCCAAGTGGGCTGATCTTAGGCCCACTAAAAGGCCAAGCTCTAAACCTTTAAGGCAGTGAGAAAAGGGGCTTTACAATTTAAATGATCAGATGATAAATAAGGAAAATCTTTCAACTCGTTCATATTGACATAAAGGTTAATAACACTATCTAATGATTTGAAGATAACATTGTGTTAGTCAACTTCATCTAGATCAATTTCAAACTCACTATCTTCGATTCAAGATAAGATCTCTATAACACAACTTCATTCATGGATTATTCGATCTCTTCTATAAGATTATATTTGAATGACTTTTTCATCAACTATGTATTCTCGAACAATAATTAGCATGGACTATGGTTTGAATTGCTTCAACAAAGCAATAATCACCAAGTCCTGACGATCATTCAGAGGTAGACCTTGGCCTTTGGATTTCGTGCCTCCATGATTGCTTATTGTTTGTAATCGTTTGTAATCAGACAACTTGCTTTTTCATTTCTTTTTTAGAAAATAGATGGTTTATTATATGACCATTGTTTTGAAAATATTTACTTAATATAAATATTTTTTAAATTAGTTTTTAGGAAATATTTTTATTTTTAAAAATATCTTTCTTTCAATTTTAGAAATTAACTATTATTTTATTATTAGTAAAACAAGATTGAAATATGAAAAATATTTTATATTCTATTATATTTTATTATATATATATATATATATAAAATATATAAATAAAATAAAATAACATTATATCTAATAAAATTTCTAACATTTATTCTATAATTTAAGTATATGATCTATAATATTATATATTATAATTATACAATTCTTAAAATTCCATAAATTCGTATCAAATTTTCCATTAAAACCCGGATTTAAACAAATATATATTATAACAGGTTTCACAACTCCTTTATAAATATTTCAACAACAAAAATTAGACTATAATAATAATAAATAATCAATTATGTAGGTAATCATATTATTAGAAAAACTATTTAATCAATTATTCACTTATTATCTATTAACTTATCACTTTTAGTAATAAATTGAGTATACAAGATCGTCTGAAAACTTGATATTTTAGATCATTTAAAGAAAAATATACATAAATCATTACTGGTTAATAAAACTACGAAAGTTGACGTAGATATAATATATTTTAATATATGATTTACAGTATTCATTGTTCTCTATTCATTTGTTTTGGTAAGACTGATGCTTTTAATTAAGTGAGGATTCTATACAGGATTACTTTTTTGAATATATATATATATATATATATATATATATATATATTATAAAATACAAATTTGTACAGTTTGTACACTAAAAAACATTATATAAAGTCAAGAATATAAATAATTAATAATTATCAATAAAAAAATACTACAACATTTGTATTACATGCACAGTAATTGAAATTTTCTAGAAACACTTTATTCTAACATTATCATTATCTTCTCGTATCTTCTCAACATTTCTAAATTGTCATCATGACTTTCCACTTTCACAATTGTTACCGCCAATAATTTGAAATTCTACTTTCATCATATAAAAATACAAAACAAACAGCAAATATTATAAAAGAACCAAGTGAAATAAAATGTTCTCACAAAAAAAGTGTGATACCTAATTTCCCCATGACTTTTTAATGCATAATTGTTTCTCTTCCAAACCCATACCATTCTCATTCTTTCATCTTATTTTCTCCACATGAATTCACTCTGAATACTTTATATTTTCCTTGAAACTTCAATTTTGTATGTTGAGAAAATATAGGAAGAAGATAGACATAAATGTTAGCATTCTTGCAAAAAGATCAATATCATTTGATTCCACTCACCTGGAAATGTTCACAATTTTTTCATTCCTCAACCTCAATATTCTTTTCCTATACAAAAATATAGGAAGGGTATCTTCAATACATTGCAACTAACACCCTTGGCATTCACTTTGTGTAGCATTTACTCAAATATATCTAAATATAATTTTGAAAAAATTGATCTTTAACTCCAAGAATTTGAAAAGTCTTGTAATGATTTTTTTAACCATATTATTAGACTTTGAAGAAGTTTAACTTGACTTTTCCCTTTTTCCATGAAAACCTTAAGTTTCGTCCATTCAATCCCTCAAGCCTTACATTATAATTATAAACAAAAATCATGTTAGAGATCCTCTTTTATTCAACTTTTGAGTTCTCATTAAAATAATCAAGTTACTTACTTTTCATTACATTAAAATCTACACTCAACATGAATGATAAAGTTTCAAGTGATTAAATGGTTTTCCTTCATAATCAATCTTAAACTTTAGATATTTTTTGTTTTTTGTCACAACGACTTATCTCTGGTAAATCACTTTGTTTATTGTTGATGATTTTGGGTGATTTTTTTTTATTCTTAACATTATAATGAAGCAAATTGATATAAATGGGAGAGTTAGTTATCCTAGACATCGACATTATAAAGGATGACATACATCTCTTAAGTAAGTTCATCCATGTGAAATTATTTGACACAAATTAATGAAATCCTCCTTTAAAAAGATTCTACAATTCTTTAATGAATGTGGTTACAACTATTCAGTCTCATACTCTTATCACTTTGATATTTCTAAATTGCTTTCTTGACCTCTTCTTCACTAAAAGGTATTACCCATTATGTGTTATCTTTCTCTAAGATTTGGACAAAATTTACCATCTAACTTTAGCTTCACAACTTGTCTTTTTAGTGAGGAACATTTTAGAATTGAGTTGTTGATAATAAGGTGAGTTTTTTTTTTTAATACTAAAAGCTTATCGGTTTGTATTGTTGCGGGTGGCAACAATTGTCCCGTGGCAGAGGCCGGGTGTAGTGGCGGAACTTGAAAAAAAACTTAGGGGTGTCAAATTAAATTTTTTTCAAATTCATTATACGTAACTCTGAGAGTTTTAGATAGTTGTTTTTCGTAATCTTTAATTTTTGGATTTTCATGAATTTTTTCAAGTTTAATTGATGTACATGTCTTCTTAAAAAAAATTAATTATTTTACTCTTTATCATAATTTTTCTATTATAAAGTTACTACCCCTCACCTATTTAGAAAAATATGAATTTGTCACTACCCAGCGATACACAGTAGATAAATTTATCACATGCAAGAAAAAAAACATATGCTTAAAAAAGTACAAAATAAACCAGTTCAAAAGAATAAATTAATTGATCTAAAATATTTTTTAACTCATCAATTTTATTGTGGTGTAATTTTATTTTGAAAAAGAAGTGATATTGAAGGTAAGAACTGATATAAATAATAGATATGAAAGAGAGATGGATATACAAATTAGAAAAATGAAAAAAAAGGAGAAAAAGAAGAGAAAGTATACATGAGATTTTAAGAAAAAACTTAAATATAAATAATATAATAATATGAAATAAATAATTTAAATATATATGAAAAATTAAATGAAAAAGAAATATTGGGGGAGTCGTGGCTCCCCTATGTCAAGCAGAAGGTTCGCCAATGGCCGGGTGGGCCGAGTCACAATCGAATTATGACGTTTGGGCTCATACGCTCTTAAGTAGAAAGAGTTGCGTATTGACTAATAGCTATAAATTTTGGCCCAGTGATAAACGCTCAATCCAACATGTATTTGTTTGACATATTGGAAAATCACAACTCGTGATTTAGGATTAGATGTAATACATTTATTTAGGCTAAATTAATATAAGATCTTGACTTTTTTATTCCTTGATAAGTTGATGTTTTAAATTTTCTATTAAAGTTCTAATAACACATATTTTAAAACATACCACATTGTAATTAAATTTATTTAGAAACTATAAAACCATGAGATTAAATGAGTTGTAAGACCTATAAAAAAATCCAAATAAGTTTAATAATAGATGGTGTGCTCAGTGGCGGAACTTGGACTAAAAATGTAGGGGGCCAAATTAGATTTGTTATATATAATTTTTTTTTAGAAGAAAAACTCTTCATTTTTTCTCTTCATTTCCTCTCCTTAAAACAAACACACATAATAGTAGAATTCAAAAAAATATTACTATCATTCGCTATTATATCATGCTATTATATCATTATACCAAACCATGAATACCATTTTAGATAAGTCATTCGTATCTCATCAATTTGATTTCTGAGAACTTTAGAGATTTATTTTTTATTGTCTTAAATTCTTGGTTCTTATTAAATTTCTCAAGTTTAGTTAACGTAAATGCATTTTTTTCATCTTTATTAAAATCTTCCTCTTTGAAAAAAAGGAATCAATTTACTTTTTATCATAATCTTTCTAATATAAATTTATCACCACTCGCCTATTTAGAAAAAATAAAATTTATATTCACAAATCACAATTATCACAATGCAAAACATAACAAAACTCATACTACTTTAATTAAATAAGCAATATTGTATAAATTCAAAAATTAAAAAAAAATACCATAGGTAGCGATACATAAATCATAATAAGATACTAATCTTGATATGTGAGAGATCATGCAAGAATTTGTATTTATCTCTCTTCACACACTTTCATAATAATTTACATGATAGAAAGATTTTATAATCAAATAAAAAAAACCTAATCTCTTTTATAAATTAATGTCTCCGTTAAAAAAATTTATTTATCTTTTATTATAATTTTTCATAATATAATCTTAATATAAATAATATATAATATAATTTTAAAAAATATATAAATATATGTAAAAAAATTCAAAAAAAAAAAATGGGGGAGTCGTGGCTCCCCCTTGTCATTACCTAGTTCCGCCAATGGGTGTGCTCAAAAGTGTATGTTAAAGGATAAGTTATTAGTTTCACTAGTGAAATGCATCTTTCACCATTGAATTGATGTTGATTAAAGTAAAACCCGACATAAAGAAAAAAAATGTATGGTGGTACTTTTGCTAATATATCCTACTTTACACTAGTTGAAAAAGACTTTTTATATCAATTACATAAAATATAGACAATATAGAAAATTTCCACTTTCTATACCGGTTATAGAATTGATATAGAAAGTGGACATTCTATACTGGTCCCACAACCGGTATAGAAAGTGTCTGTGTTAGACGTGATAGTGAATATGAACTTGCTTTTCACTCTCGTTGTCTTCATAAGTCTAACGTGGGACCCTGGCGATTCGTAGAATAGACTCAACTCTGATTCGGTGTGCGCTCCCACCCGCTCCATCATTGAGAACCCCCATCACCTTCCACTTTTACTCCTTTAGCTCATTTCTCTTCTTCAGTCTTGTTGCACTCGCGCTCAAGCAAGACATTCGCCTTTCCCGTACTACCTCTTTCCATTAACTCGTCGCACCCAAACACCTTGTCACGCCACACTTCCATACGTGTCATAATGCTTTTCTTCATATTAGGAATCCAAGTGTGAGTCTAAGTCTCACATTGGCTAGAAATGAGAAAGTAGAGCACTATATAAGAATAAAGACCCATAAACCCATTGCCTTACCTTGTGTTTGGATGAAGCATTTTAAAAATGCTGAGAAATTGAAATGATTTGTATTTGAATTACTTGCAATTAAATTCCCTTCATTTTCTAAATAACTTGCTGGATAAATAAATTAAAATACCTTGCATTTCAATTTATTGTTTGAATAAAACAATTGAATTTGTTGTGAAATAAAATTTTATTTTAACAATATTTATTTTAGGCTTAATTATGTTTTGAGTTCATGATAAATTTGGAAACAGGTCTGCCCGATCAATTTGTGTCGTTGGGCCAGCCGACCTGGCTCGGTTGTCGGCCAGTCAGTACCGCTTGGGTCTTCAAGTCGATAGGGCCCCTCTAGGTCGTTGGGTAGGTCGGTCCCGTCTAGGTCGTCGAGTCGGTTAGGCTTGTATGATCGGCAGGGCGATAGGGCCCATATAGGTCGTTGAGCTTGTTCGGCCCGTCTAGATAGCCGAGACCGTTTGAGTCATCGGGCCCACCCCACATGTATGAGTCATTGGACCTGCCTGACCCGTGTGGGTGGTTGGGCCTGACCGAATTTTGTGGGTTGTTGGGCCCGCCTAACCTATTTTGGTCGTCGAGTTCGCTTGACCTGTTTGTGTCGTCGGGCCAGCTCGGTCCGTCTGGGTCGTTAGGCCCACCCGACCCATCTGGGTCTGGGTGTGAGGTTGAATAAGAAGAATTTCAAATTTCACCTATTTTGAGGGTATTTGAATTTCTACTAATTTGGCAAATTGAAATACTTCAAAAAAATGCTTGCATTTGAAATGCTTTTTAATTTCTCTTTTCAAACAAAGCATTTCGTTACAAAGAAATTTAAATTCTTCATAAAAATGAATTGCTTCATTAAAATACCCTATCCAAACACACCATTAAGGTTTTGGATTGAGAGTGATGTCAATGCCTTATGTGGTTGAGCTCAGGTCTCATTGGTGTTGTATCTCCCCAATGAAACCCCTCTGTAATCCTAAGAAGTGGTATCAAAGCCGATGGTTAAACCGGATCAAAAGAGTGCAGTATGGTCCTAGTATTGAAAGTCTTCCTGGCAAGGGTTCCAGATAAGCGTGTCTCGTTAAGAAAAATGATGGTACAAAAAAGGGCAAAAAAAGGAGTACTCGTGGTTGGGAATGCTTCCGCTAGAGGGCGAGTGTACCAATGTGGTTTAAGGGACTCACCCTTGAGGTGGAGATTGTTAGAAATCCAAATGTGAGTCTAAGTCCTACATTAGCTAGAAATGAGAAAGTAGAGCACTATATAAGAATAAAGACCCATAAATCCATTGTCTTAAGGTATAGGTTGAGAGTGGTGTCAATGCCTTATGTGGTTGAGCTCAGGACTTATTGGTGTTGTATCTCCCCAGTGAAACCCCTCTATAATCCTAACACTTCATAGTGGGATTTGTCCTTGGCTACTCCTTTCCAATGCTTGCCCTTGTTAACATCGTGTAGATCTGTGGAACTCTTGCCTGTGGAAGCTCGTACACCTATGTCTTCGCCGTTCCATTTGTCTTCGTTGTCCCTATTGCAACACCAGGGAATGTCGGCGACAACAGTCACAGGGGGCAGACGATCACTTTGTAGACCAAGAGCAGTGAGCGCGAGATGAAAGCTAGAAAAGAGAACTATGTGTGGGAAAGTGAAGTGAAAATATATGTTTCCAAAATTAATATATATATATATATATATATACAAGAAACTACTAATCCAATTATAACTAGAACTGATATAGAAAGTGTCTCTTAAGTACATTTCAGTCATAAAATGTTATTTTTGCACTAGTGGTAATGTCACTCAAAGTAACTATTACCCTTTTATGTTTGACGTATGAGATGTGACGTAATTTAACAACATTGTTTCATTTTCTTCATTGTACTTTTATTGTAAATATTGATAGGAATAGTGGCACAATGATGTTTTGGTTTATATTATGCCACATATACATTATATCATGGTGAAAATTTCTCTATGATCAAAATGTACCATCTCTTTCCCCTTTTATAAATGTACATTATTGAGATAATATTCTATATTTTCATTATATTGTTGAAATTAAAATCATGGTTAATTTTGGGGTCTCAATCATGACTAATTCATGAATGTCTTCATTTAAATGGTATTCATTATTTTCTATTAATATTAGAATTTTGAGAAAAAATTAAACTTAAATTAGGTCTAAAGGAGTAAATATATGATTTAGTTTAATCACTACTGAATTAGATTGTTTTTTTTTTGTCTAGTTTTATACTTTATTGTTATGCAATTTAGATTGTAAAAAAATTTTAAAATACAAGGACTAATTAATTATTTTAATCCTTAGGATTGAGTAATGATTTGGTTACTAGAAACATTACAAAGTTTTAAGGGATTTTTATGTTAAACATTTTAGTCATACAACTCTAAGTCATGTAAGTGATATATCCATATATGTTTTTTGACATTATAATAATTACATCTAACCAATAATTTCATTGTAATAGGTGCATCAATATATTGAGTATAGAGTAGGGAAAATGAAAAATACATACTAACACTAGTGAAAAATAGGTATTTTAGATTGGTTCTCGAGTGCATATTACATCAGTTCCACAACCGATGTAATATGTGCTGATGTAATATGTTGAAGACATATTATATCAGTTATGGAACAACCTATCTAATACCTTTAACAAAAAAAAGCATTTTCAAAAGTGATTTCTACGTATTGTTGCATTGTTGGCGAATCTACTACAATGGTTTACAGAGGCTGATGATGATGCTCGCGTCTACTCCGACGAAGGCTGATGATGGCACGACACTGCTTTACTACATTTTGGGTCCAGGTAGGTCATTTGCGAGGTGGCGCTCGAATGGTGTTGTAGTGGCTCATTGTCGATCTGACTCACAAGTTGTGTTTTTCGATGCTTCTAGTGATGACTCGTGGAGCTCCGATGACGTTTGAGGTGGTAAGGCACATGAGTTGAAGGTGGCGACAACATTGACAATGAAGCTAGCATTGTTACGATAGTGGAGATAAGGCAGACCAACATTTGTGATGAATGAGAAAGGGATGACTTGAAAACTAAGGTTTTGGGGCTTCAAAGACGGGGTTTCGAAAATGAGAGAGAAGAGAGTTGAAGAGTGAGAAAAACTTGAGGGTTGCATTGTGAGAAAAGAAGGTACTTGGTGAAAAATGAAAAATGGGTTTCACGCATGGTAAAGAAGAAGGCATATTAGATCGATTGTTTTTTAACCAATCTAATGTTAACATATTAGATCACTTCCTTTTATCACTGATCTAATATGTAATTATTAGATGGATTCCCACTACAACCGATCTAATATAATTTTCAGTATTTACAAAATTGTCAACACATTTTGCATTACATCGGTTCCTCTATAACCCATTTAATAGCATGTTCTAATATTCTATTTTGCATTAGTGTAAAAGATTTATATGAGGGAATATGCAAATATCACTTTGGGGCAAGAACCATGGTTATTCGAATACTAAGAGTCAGACACTATTGGTAAACCATGAAGGTAGATTGTGATGAGTATGTTAATAAGTGTATACCATGTCAAACATTGCAGAGTAATGCACACTAAGCAAGAACAATTGCATAACATCTCCTCATGGCTTGATACGACCAAATGAAGATGGCTAGAAGAATTGTTAGAAGTTTTTTGTGCATATAAGTGCACCCCCAATCCACCATGCAAGAAATTCCTTATAGCCTAACGTATGGAACAACCACCATGACCTCGATTGAAATTGGAGAACCATCATCTCAGCAGATGCAATATGAAAAGCAAGATAACAAAGAATGTCACTTGACCAATCTAGATTAGCTATGCGAGCTAAGACAAAAGGCAAATAAACAAAGGGTAATAAGGAGATACTACATGAAGGTGAGACTAAGATCCTTCCACAAAGGCATTTTGGTTAGGAGAATGGCTCGAAGAGAAGCCCAATTGTTGGGATGAAGTTTATTCGGAGCCGCTTTCAGAACCCTCAACACCTCCAAAGTCAAGTTATCAAAAGGGAGTCAAATGTTAAGACTACTTATTAAAGCCAGATAAATAAAAAACAAACTTTAAAGGATAACCTCTCACCCATGACAAACATTATGTATTGTACTAACCTCATTGGTTGATATGATATCACAATCCTCATCACCCTTAAGAAAATCAACATTATCCCCGAAAGTCTTAATAGTGAATGACCATCGGTAAAAAAATATTCCCTTACTCTAGGGTCTTCCTACTTATACCCACTACGAAAACATAAGGTACCATTGACCCTCTCTTTGGTCGAGGTACTAGGGGAACCAACATTATCATTGTTATAAAACCTTGATGAGGGCCTTATAAACTTACCGAATGTCTCCTTCCTCGCAGGCGACATATTCGGTGAGTCAGAAAGAGAAGGCTATGCAAGCATAGCAAATTGAAAGTCGTTGAACCACTATATAACATATGGATATCTTGCTTATCAGTACCATAAAAGTAACGTCCATGACAACAAACTTATAACATAAAGGAAGAACCTACCCATTATTTCTAGTCCACACTAATCATTAGATCAATTTCAATCTAACAGTTCTACACGTTATCCCACTTACGTAAGAGAGGCCATCATGACCAACTAAATCTTCCTATGATCCTACTTCAAGTCCCATCATCTTCAGCATCCTTGGGATCAGAGAGCTACCATACAGGAGGACTAGCAAAGAGGTAAAAGAAATCAAATTTCATTTGCACAAAATTAAACTTCAGACCACTAAACACCGAGCATGGTGGCATTGCCTTAAATGGGACCTATAGGGTGTAAGTCGTAGAGGACGACATCATCTCGAATCAAATATGCCAAATAAGGTTAATATGATAATAGAATCAAACATAGTTAATCAAGGATTAAGGAAAAATTAGAATACATTAGATGGCAAAAGATAGGCTTGACCTAGCCAACATAGACTCATTCAAGTAAAAACCCATAATAGTTATATAAAAAGGGACTATTAATGATGTATGACTGTTCACTCCATTTTTACCACATTTATTATTGTACGTACATATCTTACTTGAGTGTTGGACTGTAATTGGAGGCACCCCTCTAGTGAATAAGATATTGGATTAAGTCGAGAGGATCATAGATCAGGTTAAGAGATGACTAGTACAACTTGATCATGAGAAAGTAGATTGACTGCGTTTTGAGTGGACATATGGAGTTCAAAGAGTATGTTGCTCCATTAAAAATAATAACGATTAAACATACAAAAGTTAAAGTAATAGTTAATAAAATCCACCAAATAATAAGTAAGGAACTATAAATCTTAATTTAGGAAATGTAATTATGAGTGTAAACATGATAATTAATTATATATAAAACCTTCAAAATCAAGAACATAACATAAAGATAAATGTTGATTACTCGTGAGAACATAAACTTTCACCGTGAGCAAATTTGTTAGAAGTGGGCTTTAAGTCTAACTCAACCCTATAAAATCAGCTTGTAAGGTGAGGATTGCACCCACTTATATATTCTGAATTAGCCTTATCTCTAGTCGATGTGAGACTTCCAACAAAATTGAATGTTGTTTAAGAAAAAAAAATGGTGTAACATACATTTAAATTATTTTATTTTTGTTTCATTTTTTCCTGCTGCTTATTAACAAATTTTTATGTCATGTGCACGATATGTTCGATGTGTCTCACATTATTTTTTTTTCTCTACTTGTATATATTCTATACCTCTAATCAATTTTTTTTTTTTATCTCACCCATCTTATTTATAACTTTACTTCTATCATTTCCGTGAAATAGATATAACTTTTTATTCTAAGTTTAATTTGTCGTTTTATCTGCATAATAATATCTATAAAAATAATATTTTTAATTCATACACATAAAGTTAAACCTAGTATGAATGTGAAGACCGAAAATAAATGTTTGTGAGCGTAAAATTAAATGAAAAGAAAAATACAACTATAAAAACTAATTAAATTGTTAAACGTGGATTTCATAGCTAAGGCACTATAGTCTATATATTCCCCTGTTTACCTAGTCGTCCCATTGTGACCCCATTATCTTTTTGCTTGCTTTCTCCATCAGCCACTTTTTTCAAGCACGACCAAGCCCCGTCCAAATCCATCGTACATCACACCGAAACTACTTCTTCAAACCTTCCACCGTCCTTCATTTCACCAACACAAACCATATACCTTGCATTGCATGCGTTTGCGTTGCGGCTATCTGTGGAACAACACTTTATAATTTCATTATTCTCTCATCATTATCACCATTTTCTCATCATCATGCATCGTATCTGCTACTAACTCTGCATAGGAAACAACCTTAATTACTGGAAAGGTGTATTTACACTATAAACCTATATATCTTAAGTCAGCAACATAGACCACTCTTGACAAGGACCTCAATACCTAAGACAATAATACTGTCGGAGTGCCACCGTCCACAGACCATATATACAAAGAAAACTTCGAACACAAATATATACAAAAAGATTTTTTTTTAATTTGTTTTCCTTTGCTGTCTCTGATTTAGGCACTGTCTTGAATATACGCTATCTTCTTCTGAGTTCTTTCTCCACAGGTCTATTTTTTGATACTGGTATGATTAAAATCCTTGACTTCTGATGCATAGAGAATGGAATGGGTACCATGCCCTAGACTAAACCTTGAATCACACCATGCAGAAATGGCATCACACCAGAAGGACCACCGCCGGGAAGGCAGTCCCACATCGGTGGATTTCAAACTTGCTTTCACTTTTGGCTATATAAAGAGTTTTGTTTGGTGGAATCTTTTAACAATTACAATATTTTATTCTCTTTTTAATATTTTCTTTGTTTTTTTTTTAAGAGAAACAATTTCATTGCATGCAAAATTGTGAACTATAACATCTCAATTAATTTCAGACTTTGTAATCCATCAAATATATTAAAACTTTATTTTAAAAATAGAATAAGAACACAAGAAAACCAAATCAAACTCACGTATGTACTTAAAAAATAAAGTCTATTTCTAAAATTTATCCTTAATACAAATAGTTATAATATGGTACCAGCACAAAAATTCCTACTAAAAATTTCTTGATTTGCAACACTATCTGTACATCGATCTATTTGTGAGATACTATAACTATATAGATGAACAAATTGTAAGACGACTTAACCATCTCCCTCTCAGTTTCTAGAAACAATATACACAATATACCACCATTAGTAAAAGCTTGCTAGATAAGCATGAAATAACTTTCTTGTTGCAGGATACGTCAATTTTTCTGTAACGGAGGTTAAGGAGGTTGAGTATCAATTGAATCATAGCCCCTGAATCATTATGCTCTATTAGGGTTACATCTAGATATGTCAAAATGGCTTTCAACTTCTGAGCTAATCTGGTTTACTATGGGTTTGAAATAGATTAGGTTGAGAAAAATTTAATTTTTTCAAAAGTGGATTGAACTAAACCTAACTCACTTAACTCACGGGTTAAACGAATTTGAGCTGGGTTGAGATGGATTGACCTACTTAATCCACCAACAGTTTTTTATAATTGTTTTAAATTTTTTTGTTATAACTATTTAATACCTGTAATTATATATGCTCACAATTTCATTTTTTTAAATGCTAGAATGTTGTTGAATAATATTTGAATAGTTTGAATGCTTAATTAATTTGTTTGTTAAGTTATATACATTTATACTTTAATCTTTAGCTATTATCTTTATACTAATATTTTGAGACTTAGGTAAACACTTTTATCAACTATTATAAAAAATAAATTAAGTCAATTAACTCTCATTCTAATGCAATAAATATACTAAATAAATTGCAAAAAAAATAAAAATTGTAACTGAATCAATCCAATAACCAACTAACTTGTGGTGGGTCGAACCAGATTGCAAAATTTCTGACTCATCAAAAAATGAGTTGGGTTGAATTGGCTATTCTTTAGCTCAACTGTGGTAAGCCAACCCATGTGAGCTGGGTTGGCTAACTTTGACCCTCCTAATTGCATTTGACTACCGGTCATAGCTTTTGGCCTAGTGATTTTTATCCAAGGTTCTCACATATTTTGATTTTCGTGTTTAATATCATGGTTGTAACCAATTCTAGTCAAGAGAAACTATAACATCCACAAAAACTTTACAATGCAATACTTTCAATATACAACATATATTAGGATTATATTGTAAATATATAAATATTTATTTTTAAACAAAAGTTAAATTCCACATTTGATCCATATTTTCATTCAGTTTTGTCAATTTAGTCCTAAAATTGTTTTTTTGTTCAATGAGAGTCTAATTTTTAGGAATTTTGTTCAATTTGGTCCTTTTTTTGTTAACTCCATTTAAATGATTAGCGATAATGAACAATGACTATGACATGTCACTTCGTGGTTTTTTTTTTTAATTTAATTTATTTTTTAATTTTTTTTAATTTATGAAAAAAATGTTCACGTGTCAACCCAACAACATGCCATATGTCAGAGTAATGTTTTATATTCAATTTAATCTCTATATTCGTTATTTTTGTTCAATTTAATTCCATTTTTTTTAAATTGAGAAATTTTGTCCCTCTCCAAATTGAAATGAAATTTAATTTTTATATAAATGTTATAATATTTTTATTAAAATTCACATTTTTATTAAATATTTTTGGTTTAGGGTTACAATTGGTTTAAAATTAGGATGTAATTTTAAGGATGACATCGAACTCATTTTACATATTTTATAATTCCAATTTTACCTTTTATAATATTGCTAACTCACTTTTTAATAATAACCGTTATATTAAACTTTTATAAAAACAAACTTTCATCGGTTTCACTTTCTTTTTTTTTTCTTTATCATATAGTTCTTACGCTAATATTCATGTACTTCTTTGTGTTACTTTCAGTCTCGATTTATTAAAATTTAAAAATTGTAGACACAGGTACGATAACACCCATGTTTCTACCATTATAAAAAAGGAGAATTAGAAACTAATGAAACAATTGATTAAAGATAATACTATCATAAAAATTAAAAAAAAAAAAAAAGGTTTCACGTAGGCAAAGCCTTATCCTTCCATTATTTCAAGTAAATAATTTTTTCCTAAAGTTAATAATTCTTCAATTAGATGAGCAATAGAACAAAAGGGTGGACAAAAAAATTCACTTTTTCTTAATCGAATCCACTTTTGCTTTAACCTAGTCTCTTTAAGATCCATTTTCCGAAAAATCTAATCCATATTACTAAATCTGGATTTTAATCTGATCTACATTTTATATATTTTTTGGATTGGATATTCATCCATTCTTTGAATCTAGATTTTCAAATATAGAAAATCCAAAAAATCTAATCCAAATTATCAATTTGAAATCTTACTTGGGTTGGGCTAAAGGTCGAGATGACCCGGTTCAGATCGAAGGTCGAGAGGGGCTGGTCCAGGCCGAAGGTCGAGAAGGTTGGTCCACATAAAGCTTGAGACGAGTCAGTCTCGACTGAAATTCAGCTAAGTCAGCCTTGGCCAAAATTCATCTGAGTCAACCATCGATGAAGTTCGACCAAATAGAGTCGAGTCGGCCCCGGTCAAAATTCGGTCAAGTTGACCCGACCGAAATTCAATCGAATTTAACCAAGTTTACCCTTATCAAAATTTGGCCGAATTCGATCTCAGACGAAATTTTGGCGTATTCAATGGAGTTGATCCCGACCCAAATTTGGCTGAATACAATCAAGTCGACCTCAACCGAAATTCAATCGAGTCGGCCTTTAAAATACATTTTATTGAATATGGATTTCAATCTGATCTACATTTTATATAATTTTATTTTTGGATTAGATACGCATTCTTTGAATCCTAATTTTCAAATATAAAAATCCAAAAATTCAACCAAACTTTACAATCTAAATTCTTATGAGTTGGGTGAAGGTCGAGATGGACCGATCTAGACCGAAGGTCAAGAGGGGTTGGTAACGACTGAAATTCGGTTGAGTCGACCCCTGGTCGAAATTCAATTAAGTCAACCCCAACCGAAGTTCGGCCGAATACAGTCAAGTTGAGGTCAACCGAAATTCGATCAAGTTGACCTGACCGAAATTTAATCGAACTCAATCAAGTTTATCCCAACCAAAATTTGACCTAATTCGGCCACTGACGAAATTTTGGCGTATCAGACAAAAATGGCCCCGACCAAAATTTGGCCGTATACGATCAACTCGACCTTGACCAAAGTTCGACAGATTGGACCTTCTAAATCCATTTTAATGAATATGGATTTCAATCTAATCTAGATTTTATATAATTTTTGGATTGGATATCCCTTCTTTGAATCCAAATTTTCAAATATGGAAAATCTAAGAAATTCAATCCAAATTTTCAATCTAAATTATTACTTGGGTTAGGTTAAAGGTCGAGATGGAGTAACCTAGACCGAAGGTTGAAATGGGCTGATCTGGTACGATGGTCGAGACAAGTTGGTCCATGTTAATGGTTGGGACTGGTTGATCCAAGCTGGAGTTCGGTCGTATAGGCCATCATCGAAATTTAATAGAGTCATCCCAAGTGAAGTTTGGTCAGGTCAACATGACTTAATTTTGCTTGATTTCAGTCGAGTCGACCCGACCACAATTTGCTCGAATTCTGCTGAGTTTACCCCTACCAAAATTTGGCCGACTTCGGCCATAGACAAAATTTTGGCGTAAAAAGCCAAGTTGACCCCGATCAAGATTTGGTCAAATATAGTTGAGTCAACCTTAACCGAAATTCGGCCAAGTCGACATGTAAAATCCATTTTATTGAATGTGAATTTCAATATGATCTACATTTTATATAAATTTTGGATTATTTATCCATTCTTTGAATCTAGATTCAAAAAATATGGAAAATCCAAAAAATTCAATATACATTCTTGGTTGGGTTAGACTAATAGTCAAGATGAACTAGTGTTGACCAAAGGTCGAGACGAGCTAGTCCAGGTCGAAGGTTGAGACAGTTCGATCACGATTGCAATTTGGTCGAGTTAGCCCTAATCAAAATTCAATTAAGTCAGCCCCGACCAAATACTGTTGAGTTAGTCAGGGTCGAAATTCGGTCACGTCAATCCGATAGAAATTTTGTTGGGGAATTCAGTTGAGTTTACCCCAACCAAAATTTTGCCGATTACGCTCGAGTTGACCGCAACTAAAATTTAGCAAAGTCGATCTTTAAAATCCATTTTAACTAATCTGGATTTCAATCCCATCTAGGTTTTATATAATACTTGGATTGATATCTATTCTTTGAATCAAGATTTTCAAATACGGAAAATCCAAAAAATTCAATCTAAATTCTTAGTAGAGTTGAGGTAAAGGTCGAGATGAATTTGGCTAGACCGATGGCAGATACTAGCCTGTTTAGCTTGACTAAAATTCGACCGAGTCGGTCCTTGTCAAAATTCAACTGAGTTAGTCCCAACCGAAGTTCGACCGAATATTATAAACTTGTCCATGGTCGTGTTTCGACCGAGAGAACACGAGCGGAATTTTGTCGAATTTAGTCAAGTTTATCCTGACCAAATTTGGAAGAATTCGACCCCAAATGAAATTTTTCCGTATTTAGCCGATCTCAACCAAAATTAAGGTGAATACGGTCGAGTCAACCTAAACAGAAATTTGGCCGAGTCGACATCTAAAATCTATTTTATTGAATGTGGATTTCAATCTTATTTACATTTCATATAGTTTTTGGAATTAACATTCATTCTTTAAATCCAAATTTTCAAATATTGAAAATATAAAAAATTCAATTCAAATTTTCAATTTAAATTCCTAATTGGGTTGGGATAAAGGTTGAGATGTACTAGCATAGAACGAAGATCGAGATGGACTGATCCAGGCTCAAGGTCAAGAAAGGTCGTTCTCTACTATAATTCAGTCAAGTTGATCCTGATCCAAATTCAATTGAGTCAGTCGTGCTCGAAGCTAAGCCGAAATTTGTTCAATTCGACTCGAACGAAATTCAGTCGATTTCAAAAGAGTTTACCCTAACAAAAATTTGGTCGAATTCGACCTTCGATAAAATTTTTGCGTATTCGAAAAAATTTTGGCTAAATAGGATCAACTCAACCTAGACTGAAATTCGACAGGTTTAACCTTTAAAATCCATTTTATTGAATCTGGATTTCAATATAATCTAGATTTTATATAGTTTTTGGATTGGATATCCATTTTTTGAATCCAGATTTTCTAAAGATGAAAATTCAAGAAATTCAATCCAAATTTTCAATTTAAATTCTTAGGTTGGTTGGGCTAAAGGTCGAGATGGACTAGCCCAGATTGAAGGTCGAGACAGATCGGTCAATGACGAAGGTTAAGATAGACCGAACTATGCCAAATATTAAGACGCATCAGTATCAACTAGAATTCGGTCGACTCGACCCTGGTCAAATTTTGACGAAGTCAGCTCCAACTAAAGTTCGTCCGAATACGGTCTAGTTGGCACCGGCTAAAATTCGATTGAATTCGGTCAGGTCGACCCAATTGTAATTCAATCAAATTTAGCCGAGTTTACCCTAACAAAAAATTTTGCCAAATTTGACCCGAAACAAAATTTTGGCGTATTCGTCTAAGATGTCCCAGACCAAAATTTAGGACGAATACGATTTAGTCAACCTCAACCAAATTTCAGCCGAGTCGACTGTGGCTGAAATTTGATCAAATTGACCTAGACCCAAATTTGAACATATTTGGACTCAACACTAAATTTGGCCATGTTCGACCAAAATTGGCAAATTTCATCACACACAGAATTTGACTATATACAATTGACTCAATCGAAGCCAAATTTGTTCGGATTCTACCAAGTAGGCCTCAACGAAATTCGGCCAAATTGAGTCGAGTTAGGATCGATTGAAATTGGTTGAGTCGACCCAGACCTAAATTTTGTCAAATTAGGTCGCATCAACTAGGGTTGAAATTTGGCCTATTCAGAGTTACCGAAATTTGGTCGTATTGGCCCTAACCAAATTTCCCCTAAATGTGGTCGAGCTGGTCCTAGCCAAAATTCGATCAAGTTCAGTCAAGTTATCCCATGCCAAAATTTGACCGAGTCGGTCCCAAGTTGGCTTGGCCAAAAGTCGATCGAGTCGACCACAACCGAAATTCGATCCGTGTTGAAATTCAACGGAGACAACCCCATCTGAAATTCTGCCAAATTTGATCTTATCGGCCCCAACAACACAAGTTTTAAAAAATTCAATTAAAATTTCTTTTATAAAAAGTGGATTTTGGAGTTTGAACTTAATCCAAATATTTGCATATGAATTTTGAAAAGAAAATGCAAACTAGTTTTGCAGAAAATGGATTTGGATCCAAAATTTGATCCAATTGTTTAGATCTAAAAATAATCTTGATTGAATCTTTAAAATTCCAATTCATAATCATCCCTACTAAATAATTATGAACCCCAAACCTAGAAATATTTCTAGGGAAAATGAATGGGCATAATCACAGTAATAATACACCTAAGTGGAGAAGATAAAAAAAGTTTAATTATTCATTTGATCATTGTTTTAGTCCAAAAGTGTCAAAGTTTAATTTGCATTTTTGATGTTTTAAATTTCTGTCAAGTTTTTCATTTTGATGCTTATCCGTGCTTCCATGTCAGAATTGTAGGAAGCGAAGAAGAATTCACATATTGATGGCAAATGGTTTAATATTATTTCTATTCTAGATTTCTGTATATATAAGTGTTTATTAAACATGTCATGCTATTTTTTTAATCTTAACAGACATTGTAATTGCTAAAGATGGTGCACATTATATTCAAACATTGTCCAAGATGATACTAAGGAACTAAAGAAAAAAGCAGTACAAACACTACAACAAAAATCACTTTAGACAACGGCATAAAATTATGATATAAATTTTAAAAACCATGGTCTAAAGATTAGACCACAATTTTTTAGGTGTGGTATAGGTGAGTGTAGCTATAGGTAATAGACAACGGTTTTTAGTATAACAATATTTTTAAAACCGTTGCTTAAACTTCTCACAATAGACAACAATTTTACATGTTGATTTTATACCTTATATATGTTTTTAGACCACTTTTTACTAGTTTTGCCCACATAGTTTAAAGCAACAATTATATAATCATGGACTTTCATGATATTTATACATCATTTATAAAAATGTTGTTTATTATATGTTTAGGCTACATTTATTTAGCCGTTGTCTATTTTAGTGTGGTCTAAATTATAAATTGTTGTAGTGAAAATACTAAAACTTATTTATTTTGTATATGTGCAATGTTTACTCATTGTAATGAAATGTAAAATTGCCATGCAGGTTTCTATGGTTGACAACATTCGTTGGATGGATCTTAATTAAGTGTGTTATAGTCATTATATTATTAGCCAAAGTATTAAAGTCATCTAATTAATTATATTTATGACTAAGAGTATATATGTCATGAACTATTAATTATGTAGACATCGTATGTAAAATTTGATGAGGGGAATATTGATTTTAGAAAAATGTAACCAATTGAGGTTATATAAATGGATTATAGTCCCCATTTGTAGGCACGTTTTGATAGGGTTTTGATCTAGTTTTGGATCTAGTTCCAATTCGGTTTTGGATCTGGTTCAAATATGGTTTTGGGTTTGATTTTGGTATATAAATAAAAATATTCAAATTTTGGTAGTTTAGCATTTTTTTTATGAGCAAATTGAATCAAGAAGTTAATAAAGTGACCTTTCTTGTATAGATAGTTCATGAGAAATGTTAAATGTTTGTGTTTACGTATATCCATGCGAGTATTTGTCGACACAAAGGAAGATTAATACAGATTGCATACATACCTATGATGTTAAACGTGTCATAATTGTAAGGTTTTTGCTTGTCAGATTCCATTCTAGTAAGGGTATGGCACCCTATGAGGCATTATATGGGAGAAAATGCAGGACACCTTTTATTGGTTTATTCAAATTTGGCAACATTTAGTTTTAGGTCCTAACATAATTCAATAGACTACTGGAAATTAAAATGATTAGGGACAAATTGAGAGAAACTCATAGTAGATAGAAATTTATGCTAACAAGGAGAGACAACCTCTTGAATTTAGAGAAGGTGATCATGTATTCTTTAAAGTCACACCAACCATTGAAATTGGTAGAGTGATGAAATCAAAGAAACTCACACCTCGCTTCATTGGTCCTTATCAAATTCTCAAAAATATAGGTCATCTTGCTTATCAAATTTCTTTACCCTTTTTCTTTCTAACTTTCACGATGTCTAATATTTTTCACGTGTCTCAATTAAGAAAATATATTTATGACTTATCTCATGTAATAAAACCTAATACATTACAATTAAAGGATAACCTTACAATCGACACAATGCATGTACAAATTACGGACAAGAAATTAAGAGCTAAGAGTTTCAGTAGTAAAATTCCTTTGGAATGAAATCATAAGAGACACATCATGGTAATTAGAAGAAAGAATAAGACAAAATTACCCTCATTTGTTTTAGCTAATAAAAATTTTTGGACAAAATTTTCTTTAAGTGAGGCAGAATTGTAACATTAAAAAAAGGGTTAAATATGTTTTGGTCCTTTAACTTTTAGTGAATTTTGGAATTAGTCCATTTCGAAACTTTAGACCAATTTAATCATTCGTCTTTCGAAAAACGTGAATTTAGTTTTTTTAATCAAATTATGTTAGGTTTATTTGATGTTTCGTACACATTTTATGATTGTATTTAAGTTGTTTATATTGTTTGACACATTTTTGTTTCAATGTTAAGTCAAATACTATTATGAAATGCGCTTGAAATGTCAAATAAACTTAACAAACTTTGATTAAAAGGACTAAATTGATCTAAAGTTTCAAAATGAATTTATTATAAAATTCACTAAAAGTTAAGGAACCAAAAATATATTTAACCCTTAAAAAAATTACAATGTAAAGAATTATATTGTTTATCAATATTTTAATTCATGAAATATTTAATATTTCATGAAAAATAATTAATTTATATTTTTTAATTATTCTATTTATTTAAATTGTATAGACATAAATAATTAATTATAATTAACATTATAGAGCTTTTCACATACAAATATAAAAAACAAAATAATAGTAATATGTTAACCACTTAATATATAGCAGTAATATGCAAGAGGAAATTAATATATAGCATGAACCACTTAAAAAAATGGATATACAAAATACATTTAACCACGTTCATTTCTATCCGAAATATCCAATCAAAAAATATTACAAATAAAGAGGTATATGTACTTTTATTATATTTATAATGAGGGGTAGTTTGGGGAGTATCACTTTGATGGGGTGCAAGAAGAAAAACGGGAAGATCAGAAAGAAAGCCCCTTCAGATACACGCCACTAATGTTTGGGCCACAATAAGTCCAATTTTGGAGTCAAATTACACAGATTTTATAATTATTTTAAAAATAGAAACTAAAAATGTTGTTGTCAATTCATTTTTTAAAATGGTTTAAAATATTTTCTAAAAGCTTGAAATCTTGTTTACACCACGTTAATTGATACATGAAATTATTTTTTATTGATATCCAATGCAACATTGTCCTATTTTGGCTATACAAATAAAAATGTTGCTATAAGCATAAAATGTTGTATTGTCCTCTTTTTTTTTAAATTATTTATATCATGCCAACGCTACACAATAATCGATCTTTATTGTTATCTAATGCAACAATTCTTTTTGGCTCCTAAAATAGAGGCCTTGTTACAGGAATAAAACGTTGCAATGTCTTCTTTGTAATTTTGTATTTTATTGGGTTGGGCTTGTAATTATCTCTCTTTCTAAATACACCTCACCCATGGTTTGGGCCACAGTAAGTCTAATTGTGGATCCAAATTCTTAGACAAGAGAGAATTAGATGTGAGGCAAGAAAAACATGAGACCAAGGAGACAAACAAAGAAGGAATCTAGGATCGAAGCCATGAAAAGATTAACAAAAGTTCTTAGGATTTTATTTCTCAATTTTGAATTTCCCTTCTTTGTTTGGTTAATTTTTCAGCTAATTAGTGAGGATTCTTGATGTATAATTTACACAATAATCTTAGACACACTTGAGTTACATTTGGATAGCAATTTTCATAACTCGTAGGCTATAAAAAGTCATCGTTTCTCTTTATGAACAAGTTTAGATACATTTGGATAGGACCTTTGCATCTTTGCTTAGTATTTTTTTGGAGTATTCTTCTTTATAATTTTCCTTTTAATTGAGTTGGACTTGCAATTAGAATTCTTTATGATTTCTCTTGTTTTGGATGCACCTCACTCACGGTTTGGGCCCCCAACAAGCCCATTTGTGAATTCAAATTATAAAGTGGTTTTTATAACTGTTTTAAAAGAAAAAAAAATATTGTCAAATTTCTTTAAAACATATTTACACTACACTAATGATACACAAATTTTTTCTATTGTTATCTAATGCAACAATATGCTTTCTTCGCTACACAAATAGAAATATTACTATAACATACAATATTCTATTATCATATTTGCAAATTTTCTTTTAATTGAGTGGAGTTGTAATTATAATATTTAGAATTTCTCTTTTCCTTGATACACCTCGGGTAAGTGAATATTTTGATTTTATTGTTATAAAAAAATAATTAAGTCAATCCACTTTATAAAAAAAATAAATCGAGTCAATCTATTATATTTGTCTTGTAATATATAAAATAAATTAAAAAAATAAAATACAGGTGAGTTAGCTTACTATGCACCAACATGCGATGGATCAAGCTAAATAACCGTTAATGACTCGAATTACATTATTAGCACTTAATAATCCATCAATAATTTTTTTTTATCATAAGTATAATTTATTGTGAACCTTATAATGGTGTTCTTTTCAGCACACATCAACTTTTTATACTATCTTTATCACATGGTATACAATTTATTTTATTGCCTATTTAAAAGCATTTAACGGTAACTAACATGTAAAGGGATATCTAATTTATTTCTATATTTTAAAAAATATATGATACATCCTTGGCAAGAAATATTTGTCAAATTAAATATAAACAGAACAGTTCAAATGCATAATTTTATGTGTAAAAAAAAAGAAATAATTTCAGTAACATTTAAAAAATTATAAGGAATCAATTTATTTTAAAGTTAGTTATAAGAGCAAACATAACCAGAATTCACAATGCAAAATATATATATATATA
>Ga0214543_1003842_pt1 | contig 28907 bp, 11 predicted proteins | sample CNSS2metaG_FD_160094 | JGI IMG/M metagenome (GOLD analysis project Ga0214543, IMG submission 160094) | Root nodule microbial communities from cowpea collected in UCLA plant growth center, Los Angeles, California, USA - CNSS2 | ecosystem: Host-associated > Plants > Roots > Nodule | place: USA... | reverse complement strand
GATAATCGATTATTCCAGAGGCTTTTCTCAAAAATCAGTTTTAATTGAGATAATCGATTATCACTAAGAATAATCGATTATTCCAGTGAGTTTTGCAAATAAATAAAATTCTCTTAGTGCTCTACTACATGGGTTTTGCCTTTTGACTATTGACATACTAATTTAACTATTCCAAATAACATACACATATTACAAAACCTAAATAACTAAACCCATAAGTCTTCAATGTATCTCTTGAATCGAAGCATTCTTTTAAGTCTTCAACATTTTTCCATGCATCATCAAGTCTTCCATACTTCTTCATAAGTCATCATCATCATCATCAAAACTCCTTATTGGAGGAAGATGTTCATCTTCTTCTTTTTGTCAACACCTTTAACTCTCACCACTTAGGCCACGACACTGTATATGAGTTTATAAACCTAGTAGAGTATAGGATAACTTTTGATCATACATATCCCTAGCAAATGCTTAAAAATCTACTAGTGAGGATTGTATTTCTTCCTTAGAAGCCAAGACTCAAAACAAGGATGAAATTCATCTTTAACTATTTCATTCCATTGGTTCACTTTTGTATTTACAACCTCATCACTTTTCCATAAAACATGATTTCACACAAAGTTCCTCTTACCAAACAATCATACATAGCTCATTCATCATATTCTCATATAATCTTAATTCATCACATTCAATTACAATATCATATACACATATATATATATATATATATATATATATATATATATATATATATATATATATATACACACACACACACACACACACACAAAGTATATCAAAATGGTGAAAATCATTTATCTAACCACAAACTTCAAAACATCCTACCTATCAGACTGAAGAATCACGTGTCTAGGATTAGTTGTCAAAATTTCAGCTCGATCTAACGAAGCAAGAATCTTCATTTTACCGAGAGGACGCAAACTAGAAAAATAGGGTGGTGCTCGATACTAGTGCTTTACGGTCCAAAAGTGGCGCTCAGCCTCCTTAAACCCACTGACTTCTAGTGCTTTGCGGTCCAAAAGTGGCGCCCAACGACACCAAGTCAGTGGCATACCACCCGACGACATCGTAACGACGCCCAATAGTGTATCAAAAATAATAATTTGGGGAAAATTGATCCTGTGAAATTGACTAATTGGACACCTTTCCTTTAATATTTTTTAATCCAAAAGGTTTTAGAGAGTTTAAAATTGATACCCAAGCACTTAAAACACAGATAAAACTTTTTCCCAAATTAAGACCAAACACATATTTAATATCAAATAGTTCAACATACAATTATTCAATTTAACACGCCACATCACAATTAACTACCAAGATGATCAACTCACACAAAAAAATTCAACAGAAACATAGATTGCCTTACCTATAAAAGACAACTCAAACAACTCTTGAAACACCAAACTACCTCCAACCACACAAGATGCTCTATCTACACAATAATGACTAGGACCTATCGTTATGATCACTGATCAACAAAGACTCATATAGAAGATTAAAACGACACATGCATGCAAAAAAGCCTCACATGCAACATAAACTAGAAGAAGGCCAAGGAAAAAGAGCTTAAACTTAACCTTACACGAATGGAGAAAATGATCGGTCCAAATTGAAGAGTTCACCGTGAGGATCACTCCTACAGTTCCAAATCTTCAATCACGCAAACAACGAACGAGAACTCCTAAAGAGAAGTCAAAGAACTCTACAAAAGTGGTCTCTAGAGAAATGACATGTTTTAAAATAATAAAACTCGTTTATAACAAAACTATTTAAAATAAAATATTTTAATATTAAAATAATCGAATTCCATTATTTTTAAATGACTATCACTTCTAAAATGCTATTTTTTATAGTTTTACATTTACGAAGATAAATATGTCATTACAAGTTTGAGATAGACTCTTCATTTTATTCTTCAAGTCTTAGATTCTCTAGTTTTTTGAATCTGAGCTAGTTTTGGATGGAGATGTCGTTTAGAACCTATAAAGACATGATCAAATCAATAATAAAATGAACAATCTTTTATCTCTTGCATAATATTTATTTATATTATTTTAATGAACTTTTATCTGAATGGACTTACATTAATTAAGTCCAACATTTTTAATTATATGATAATCCTTCGTACTTATTAATTAAAATAAATTTATTTAAAGAAAATTCTGGATGGCATCGATATGCACGAGTCAGACCATCTCAATTTCATAATGTACAATAAAAAACACAAATATATAGAAAATAGTATATCTATGATAAAAAATAGACATTTAAAGAAGATAAAAAAGTAGAAACATTTAATTGTAACCCAATAATAAATTTGAAAATGTTATGATAGGAAAACAGAACAAAGACACAAAAAACTAGTAGCTATGTCTTGAACACATTCCTTTTCTGTAACACATGTTTCCTTTTCTTCCCTAAAAATGTTTATGCATAAATTTGTCCAAAGAGAACCTAATTATAATATCATAAATAACTAAACTATTGGATTGATAAAAAGCAAGACGTTATGTTTGTGATTTAAGACAAAAAAAAAAACACAATCAATAGGAGTTATTTCTTTATAAATTAACATGGTAGATAAGAGATTAGTATTAAACAATTACTTAACAGTTTTAATATAAAATTTAAATAAAAATTATATTAATTTATATATCAAAATGTTATATATGATATAAAGCAATAAAACCTAATCGCGTATTTTCCTTATCTCTTGTTTGAATTGAATGATGTAAAGTGAGAAAGTGGAACAAGAAAAAAAAGAATTGAATGAAAAGTGAAATATATTTTATTTATTATTAACATTTTTATTTTATTATAAATATGAGTAAAATATTAAAATTTTTATTTGACACAACGTAAATATTAAATATTTATAACATGATAAATTATATACTATATATTAAATATTTAGTTAATTCTTTAAACATAATCAATCATATAAGTGTTTTGTGCAAACTTTCTAATTTTTGTTTGGAAGATTAAGAAGTATTTTTTTTGTGTGTGTTTATTATTATTATTATTTTTTTTTTTTAATTTGTTCTTTTTCTTTTCACTCCTACCCTAACCTAGTAGAACCAAACATGAATAACTCTAAATATAAAATAGTTTAAAAAATGAAACTAACCCCATTAACAAAACCATCCTTTGAGATCTATGTTGCATTCTAAGTAGGATGAAGTGTTCAACTTGAAGAGGTGTAGAATGCAATATAAAGTAACAATGAAGCCATCTTATTGGAAGATTAAACAATAGTAGGCACTCTACTTAGAAACTACCAAGACCTCATAGTTAGTGGTAGCAAGTAAGAAAATTCCCAACAAATTAATTAAGGATAAATTTATTATTTCTCTTCTTTTTTATTTAATTCAGCCCATTTATTATTAAAAACATCAACTTTATTCCTTTGATGTCTAATTTACTTAAAGCTACTTTAATTCATAACCATTTATTAATTTCATACTTTTTTGACCACTTTTTTAAAGTCAATTACATAAAAAAAATCAAGTTAGACTTAAATTGAAGAGAAAAAAAATGTTTGTCACATTTAGGACAATATATATATGGAAATATCTTAATTGAAAGGATTACAAATTTGAATCCTTTGATGCACATTTGTATGATTAGGTTTTTTCATATTTGTTTGTCCTTATTCTTTTCCACATCACAATCTCTTAATTTAGTTTGGCATATGATTTTTCCACATCAACCACTAACTAGTGGATCTAGTCACCCACACGCATGAATCTGCTTACTATTTCCAAATTTCAAGTAATCGAAATTCTAGATAACTTAGCTTTTTTCAACTAATCACTTCTAAAGTAGAAGTAAATGTCGTCACATAATTAATTCACCCTTTAATCCACACTTTTAAGCCACCCTTAGAGACTAACCAATATATTATTAAGAATCAATATCTTGGAAAATGGATGCAATCTTTTTGAATTTTCAATATGGTCTATCGTTCTTCTTATAAAATTATGTCATATTAGAATTTTAAAAGTCTTTTTTTTTTCATAGACAATACAAAAGTTGTAGTATTCAATTGATTTCTTTTACAACTTATAAGAAAAAAATTTAGAAATTTCAATGAATTATTTCATGTCACTTTTTGTTGGATATTAATACTATCCCTATCAAATAGTTTCACCTAAACCACGAAACTTTCATTAACTATTTTTTTAGTTGCTAGACTTTTTTTTGTTTGTTTTCAATTACATTTATTTTTTCTCTTTGTGTTAAAAGGGATTTAAACATTCATATAAATTACTTTATATCTTAGAAGACTATATAGAGGGGCGTGAACATCCAATTTTTTTTTTTTATATATGTGAATATGTAAATTAGTGGCGTAAATATTTTTTTTAATTTTAGTATATTTTATATATTTGGTATCTTTAAAATTTTTACAAATCTATTGTAGTATCTCAAAATATTTTTTAAAAATCCAGTTGACAAATGTAATTTTAAATTTGTTTTTTTAATACATCAATATCAGCTTGAAGATGTTCAACCATAATATAGGAGGACAGAAAGTTATAATCAATTACGTATTAAAAGTTGTATTGATTTTATTTTAGTTTATCTAAACCTTTTAGATTTTTATTATCTTTTGTTTGTCTATCATAATTTTAAATGAAGTTGTTCGAATATTTATATTTTTAAATCTTTTATATTTTTACTATATAAATATATTGAAATTTAGTCTATAAATCTTACATATGGTCATTTTTTTTTTCATTATCAATAAGTATCATATCGAACATGAAGACCAATATCCCTCAAAAGTTTGTAAACATTAAATAGGTGGACATTTTTTTCTAACTTTTAATTTTTTTTTCATACTAAAAAATAAGGGATTGAACTCTAACCATAATGGTAAAGTGACGTAAAGACTCGTTTTCTGCCTTAATATAAGTGTATGATCATTAATTACAATGATAACTATATTTAATGTATGTTAGACTTTAATTTATTTAATTATGTGTTTGAAATTTTGTGAGTAGTGGTAGATATTATTTGAGGGTGAGAATACCAGTTATGGACGGTATGATTATTAAATGGAACTGGACTTGGTTTGGACTTTAATAGAAAAGAGATAGGATGATGAGAAGGGTGAGGTTTATTAAAAAGTTGGGCTGCAAATAGGAATTCACCAAAGAACATGGCAAATCCATAACTCTTCATTTTTTTTCCCTTAACTCTTCTACTTTCTCTCAAAATCCATATACCCAAATTTCCTCCCCTGGCTTTGAGAAGATTTCATTCCTTTCTCTAGCTCCTATAAGAGCACAAGAACATACTTTTGATGAAACTGGGCAAACTTCTTTTTTTATTTCCTTCCCAAAAATTTCAATTTCATTCTTTTATTTGGATTCATGTATGTAATAATTATATATATATATATATATATATATATATATATATATATATATATATATATATATTTATTGTGGATATTATTTATTTATTTATTTATTTTATTTAAGATAACCAAAAGAAACATGAGTTTCCTATTAATTTCACAAGACTTTATTTTCATGTCGAAAATATTCTCTTAAAATGTCAATTCAGTATATTGTCTAAAATAGGAGCAATTACACTAAAGTTTATGTACACGTAAAATATTATACCTAACATGTTATAACTACGATCTTTTAGACCGGCTCATTTAATGTTTTCTTGTGACTTTAGTATTTTTCTTTTATTACAACTCGCATTGTATGGTAGGAAATTAGTATTGTAATTATCCTTCAAGAAAATTGAAACAATGACCAAGTCATAAGTTATGGACAAAAAGAAACTTCACACTATGACTAATCCGCAGCTCCCATTCCACCATAACCAAATATGTTCTTCACTCCTAAGCAAATCATGAGATCGCAAAAGAGAGATAATCTCCTATACAAGTTTCTATTACAAATTCTATACTACAAAAAAATGTTGGAAGTCCACGTTGAAAGATAAGTCCAATTCATAATATTTAAGTAGGTACAAACCTCGCTTTACAAGAATATTGAATTAGGTGTAAAGTTTACATTGATCAAAGATAAAGTCAATTCACAATATTTAAATAGATGCAAATCTCACATTGCAAGTTGATTTTGTAAGATTGAATTAGGTTTAAAGTTCACTTCATAATATGATATCAGATTCATGAGTTAGAGTCAACATGAGAGTGGGTTGAAAGTCTCACATTAACTAGAAATAAGGCCAATTCATAATATATAAATGGATGCAAACCATATCTTATAAGCCGCTTTTGTAAGATTAGAAGCATGTAAAGAACATAACAATTACTATGTTGCAACTCCGTTGGAGAACCCTTTTCTATTTATGTGCATCATATAAAGAGAACATAAGCTAATTTTTCACTTAAGAATTATGATATTGTGAGACAAAAATAAAATTGGACTAGATTTTGTGGATCTTCTTCACCAACGAATTCAATAGGACAAACACTCACAACCTAGGCAAGAGTGACAATTCACTTCCCTTTCCATCTTTAATAATCACAATCACAAATCCTAATTTCATAGTGGCTAGTTGGACACATATCAAAGATTTTGCTCCTAAGACAATAAAATTTAAGTTTAATCCAATCTTATAAAACCAATTTAGCAAGGTGAAAAGAGCGTGAAAATTGAAAAGAGTGTGATAAAGGATGACGATAAGTTTAACAAACTCGATCTAATACCATATTAAAAAATGATTTTGATACTATCTTATGGTAGTGAAGTTTAAATTAACTTAATCTTAAAAAATTGGTTAATAAGGTAAAATTTATCCCAACTTAAATATTGTAAATTAATTTTATTTATAATCGACATAAAATCTTAAACATAGTACATGCTTAGCTGGAAAATTGAAGGTTACTCGTTTCCAAAATCTTGGACAGTCCGATGATTCTCAAGTTGGATGTCACATAGTATCTTAGTATTTACAAAGAAACAATTCAAATAAAAGGATGATGATAAGGACATGAACGAAAACAAGAGACAATTTCTAATGGGGTTTCCTTTTACACAACATTCTGGTTGGTGTTTCACTGTTCAAAATGTTCAATTCTGCTACATATTCAGTTTGTGGTGATGTGAACTGATAAAGCACAAATGCATCCTTTGCATCATAAAGGACGAAGAGTAAATGATAGTTCTACTAATTTCAAGAATTAAGATTCAAACAATTCTCTATTTTTGTATTCACATGAGCATATCATAATGATCCCACATCATTAGATTCTCAAGAGAGCAAGAAAAACCACGCAAGTTATCTCATTCTTTAAGAAAATTACAAAAATATTTTATACAAAAAGTGAATAGGCAAGTAAATTGAGAAAATATGAAATTATAAAGAGATAAAGAGAACTTAATTAACAAACAGTAAACAACGATACCAACTATCCAATTATTGCCATAAAATTGGCTTATTATTGATGTCTTTCTTTTTCTCAAGATCTTGAGTACCTTCTAACATATGGTATGACTCATCTATGTCAATGCCTCAATGGGGATTTTACAGTTTGAAGAGAAAGTGTAGAGAATATATTCATTTATTATCTAAAGATAATATCTGAAAGTTCTCATTGTAATTCATAATTCAACAACATATGCGGTATGCCATGAATCATATAGGACTTGTTTATGTACTATTTTTGGATGTCAGAGATCAGAAGTGATAAGTAAGTTGATATTATATTCAAGAGATTAATCTTTTTGGTCTTTTAACTTTTTTTTCCGTGAAGGAGGGAGTTGGTCGATCTTTAAAATTTTAATCTAATTTATTTTTTCAACTTTAGAAATATATAGATTTAATTTTTTTAACGTCAAATAAATTTAACAAAAGTTGGTTAGAATAACTAAATTAAATCAAAATTTCAAAAATAAATTAATTCTCATTTTGACCGAAAAAAAAACATACTTAATCACGGAAAGTGATCTTAAGAGCATATTTTATCTTCAATATGATGTTGTAAAATAAAGAACAGTAATACCGGTTTATAAAGTTCATGTAAAGTAAAAGTGAATGAGTATTTAAATATAGCATTAATTAACATCATAAGTTGGAAAAGGCATCACGTGAGAAACGACCAAAAAAGCAGTCATCACTTCACTTTGAAATTGTGATAACCATGAAAGAAAGTTAAGTTTGCATTGAGAGTGTAAACAAGGAAAAAAAAAATGTTCATAACCCTTCAACTAGACTCAACTCATAGAATCATTATAGCTTTGAAACTCTCATATCTGCTATTTCTCCTTTCTTCAATTCCTAATGCCTTAGGCTACACTAGCAGAGCTCACATCTTCATTTATGCTGGGTGCTCTCAAGAAAAATACCAACCAAACACACCCTTTGAAGCGAACCTCAATTCCTTCTTGTCTTCAGTTTCTGGTTCATCTTCTGAGAATTCCTACAACAGCTTTGCTATTGGAAATGGAAGCTCATCACCAGCAGAGGGATCCATATACGGGTTATACCAGTGCAGGAGTGATTTGAGGCCAAATGAATGCTCAAAATGTGTTAAAAGTTGTGTTGACCAGATAGGGTTGGTGTGTCCCTTGGCACTAGGGGCATCTCTGCAACTTGAAGGGTGTTATATCAGATATGAGCATGGTGATTTCCTTGGAAAACCTGACACGAGCCTTTGGTACAAGAAGTGTAGTAAAGCGGTGACAAGTGATGCTGAGTTCTTGAGGCGTAGGGATGATGTTCTTTCTGATTTGCAAGCAGTGAATGGATTTGGAGTGAGTAGTTCTGGTTTTGTTGAAGGGTTTGCACTGTGTTTGGGAGATTTGAGTGTGGCTGATTGCTCCTCGTGCCTTCAAGCAGCAGTGGGAAAGCTTAGGAGCATTTGTGGTTCAGCAGCATCAGCTGATGTGTTCTTGGCTCAATGTTATGCTCGCTACTGGGAAGCTGGCTACTATGATCAAGCAGGTTCGTTTCATTTCTTATATTCTTATGTTTTCATTTCAAAATAGGACAATATTTTTATGCAGAAAAGTGTTTTATGCTTGATATTGGAAAATGCACACTGCAATTCCTGTGTTCTTTAACTTTTATTACTTTTGGTTAAATCTATGAAAACACTTGTTATGTTATTCTCTATCTGTGCTTGTTAGAGTATCGGTTCACTAGAGAACCTTACATTTCTTCCTATACCTTCTTCTTTTTTCTTTCTAGTGTCATAGTTTGACAGAAAGCTGAGTTTGTGTATTAATTAAAGATGAGATGACATGGAATCCAATGACAAAAATCTTTTGATCTCAAATACGTTTTAAAGTTTTACACTCCTTACTTCTCATTTTATTATATCTATGATGTAATATTCTCTAAAACATTAAAAAATAATAAATACATTAGTGAATAGACAGTTTTAATTAAAGTATTCTTACATATAATGATTTGTAATTATTGCACATTTAAATAATAGTTATGACATATCTTTTAATAAACTCGCGTAATGCACCCATAATTGTAGAATTTCTCCCATGTATTCAGCTCATAGCATAAAAGGATTTAATTTATTGTAAATATTTATTTGGGATGATATTGAAATAAAACTATACTATTACTTTGCAAATATAAATGAAAGTGAATTTGAAAAATTATAAAAAAAAAAAATATAAACACACATAGACTGAATAGAGGGAGTATACACACCTCCCTTCTCATACATAAGAAGAAAAAAACATTGAATTCACGTATGTTAAAGAAAAGGGTTAAATATGTTTTTGGTCCCTTAACTTTCAGTGAATTTTGGAATTAGTCCATTTTGAAACTTTGAACCAATTTAGTCCTTCATCTTTTGAAATACGTGGATTTAGTCCTTTTAATCCAATTTTGTTAAGTTTATTTGACATTTCAAGCGCGTTTCACAATAGTATTTGACTTAACATTAAAGCAAAAATGTGTCAAATAGTATAAACAAATGAAATAGAATTCTAACATGTGTACGAAACATCAAATAAACCTAACAAAATTTGATTAAAAGGACTAAATCCACGTATTCCGAAAGATTAAGGACTAAATTGGTCCAAAGTTTCAAAATGGACTAATTCCAAAATTCACTAAAAGTTAAGGGACCAAAAACATATTTAACCCAAAAATAAATATTGTAATAGTGTAACTTTAGAGTATTTTAGAAAGAAAGAAATTTAAGAAAAATATTTAAGGAAAAATGTGATTTTTTTCTTATAAATGAAAAAAAAGGATGTGATAATTTTGAAAAATCTTCATGCATAGTTACCAATGATTTTGATTATTGTTTTGGTGCAACTTTATGTTTTTGTGTAGAATCTTCTAATGAGGATGACCAAGTGGGAAAATCAGTTGCCATTATGGTGGGAGTGCTTGCTGGTTTAGCCATTATTGTTGTCCTTCTCTCAATCTGCAGAAGAGCATTTGGTATATCACTTTAATTTCTTAATCTTCTATAATGCTTATAATAATGAAGCTTTCATTTTTTTTTTCATTATAAATTTTCTGTAGAAATATAACTAGAGAAGGATTCAATTAAAAAATAAATATAAGCTGAAAAATCTAATTAAAAAACTATCAAATAATGTAGGTTTTAGAGTAACTTCTTCAAAAATTGAATATTCCAGATATGTTCAATATTTTATAGGCTAATAAACACATATTTTCTTAACAATATTGCAGGTTAAAAAAATGTGGAGATGAGAATTCAGAAAGGAAGAAGGGGTGTAATCATTTCAAAATGTATGCAAATGGTTGATTAAAATTATTTTATGGAAGTGCTTTTTCCACTTTTGTGTTATTGTTATTAATAAATTAGGTTTTTTTTTTTCTTCTTTTATAAGGTGGATGTAATCTTCTGGTTCATAAAGTGGATCTCTCATCACCTTCAAGAAAAGGCTGCAAAATCACTTGATCTTGTGATCTCAGAACAAAATGGGATCATTCTCTTTGATAAAATAAACTTATTTATTGCTTTACTGCTATAGTGTGCATTTATTTCTTAATTGTTAATCAAATGTTCTTCTTAAGAGGGAAATGTAGATTTTGTTTGTTTTTTCAATTAACTTCCCTATAAAAGAGGGAAAAACTCCTCACAAATAGGAAAGGTCAAATTGTTGCACTATTATGTGTTATAATAGTATTATTTAAGTATTTCAGATATTTTTTGTTCGTTGATTTATTTTTAGTAAATGTAAACTTTTAGTTTTTATTTTTTTGTAATTGTGCAATTTTACTTTCGTGTTCACTACAATTTATTATGTGATATTGGCTTAAAGAGGTAATAAGTTTGAGATATAGAATTGTTGGTAAGTTTGAGATTGATTTTAGTTGAAATTGTTACACCTAGATATGTAATTGCCAAACGTTTTTATTATTTAAATTTTTTTTCACTTTTAATTCTAAGATTTATTTCAAATTTTAATAATAGATTTAAATAGGCTAATTTTAATTATATAATTTATTGACGTTTTAAAAATAATATATTCAAATAAGTTGTTAGTCAAACCTAATACGTTTTTTACTCAAACTTAACCTTTATAATAAAAAGTTCCTTTATAATAAAAAGTTTCATCTTTAATGAGATTTTGATGATCTAATTGCATTCTCAAAAGATAATAAATATTCGTGTATTAAATTATAAAATAATAAAATAGAGATTAGAGAAAAAAAACACATTTCAATATCCAATTATAATAAATTATTCTAAATCAAGTATGTATATTAAGAAATTCTTCTTAACATGTTTTTTATTGGGTAGTGATACTCGTTCATAACAAAATCTTAGACAGCACAATAAATATTTTATTTTGAAAGGCAATAATTCCTCCTAAATTATATTAATTACAGAATACATTATTTTTGACTCTTTGACATAAAATTTATGGTATAAAACATTTAACATGAATAAAATATAAATTTTCTTATTTTTCTTTTTATTTATATAATTTTTTATCATTTATTATTGTTTGTATTCATATATATATATATATATATATATATATATATATATATTATTTTTTTATTTTTTTTTTTTGTTTATATATATATATATATATATATATATATATATATATATATATATAATTTAAAGTTAATTATTATATCTAAAAAAGTTATAACTTTTAACTACAAAAAATATAAATATTTTCATTATTATTGCTTTTATACCCAACTCTAACTTTAATTTAAAATTTAAAATATAAGTAATTTGATAGATGAATGAATATTAATAATGTAGACAAAAATTTTAAAATAACATAATCCACTTGTAATAAGGTATTTCAAATCAAGAATGTATTAAGAAAATATTATTAGTGTAAAATCCTAGAAAATAGTGTTTTAAAAAGAGTGAGACTCGATTATTTTAATATTAAAATGTTTTAGTATAGATAGAATTGTTATAAATGAGTTTTATTATCTTAAAACACACCATGTCTCTATAAATCACTTTTCTAGAGTTTTTTGACTTCTCCTTAACCCTGTGTTTGGATAAAGCATTTCAACAATATTGAAATGTATTGTATTTGAATTTCTTGCAATTAATTTCCCTTCATTTTCTAAATTACTTGTTTGGATAAAGAAATTAAAATACCTTACATTTCAATTTCTTGTTTGGATAAAATAATTGAATTTCTTGTAAGATAAAATTTCATTTTAAAAATGTTTATTTTAGGTTTAATTATGTTTTGAGTTCATGAAAAATTTGGAAACGGGCTCGACGACCTAGATGGGTCAGGACGACCAGACGACTCAATCGGGCCGAGAAATCCAAACAGGCTAGGTTGGGTCAGCTTAACGATCTAGACAAGCCTGATCAGCCCGACAGCCTATACGGGCTTGTCATGCCCGTCAAGTTCGTCGACCCAACCCGTCTAAGTCGTCGACCCGGCTTGGACCCACTAGATCGTCGGGCTCGCCCGAGCCATCTGGATTGTCGGGCTTGTTTGTGTCATCGGGCACACCGGGTAAGTCTGTGTCATTGGGTCGACCCGACCTAGCAAGGTTGTCGGGCTAGTCAGTATCGCTCGGGTCATCGGACCGGTTGGGCACATCTAGGTTGTCGGGTCAGTCAGGCCGGACTAGGTCATCGGGTAAGTTAGGCTTGTCGGGTCAACTGTTTGGTCGGGTCGTTGGGCCTACTTGACACGTCTAGGTTGTTAGGCTCGCCAAACCCATGTGGGTTGCCAGGATCGCCCATCCTGCTTGGGCCATTAGACCCGCTGACTTGTTTGAGTTGTCAAGCCCGCCTAACCCGTATGTGTCACCAGGTCACCCCGATCGATTTGATACGTTTGGAGTGTCTGGCCAGCCCAGCCTGTCATGGTTGTGGGTTTGCTGGGTCCGTTTGGGGTTGAGTCCAGTGTGTGAGGTTGAGAGAGAAGAATTTCAAATTCTATCTTTTTTAAGGGTATTTGAATTCATTCTAATTTACCTAATTGAAATACTTCAAAAAAATGCATGCATTTTAAATGTTTTTTAATTTCTCTATCCAAACAAAGCATTTCATTACAAAGAATTTCAAATTCTCCAAATAAATGAATCACCCTCTTGAATTGCCTAATCCAAACATACTATAAAGGTTATCCTCCTTTGTTTGCCTGATCGAAGACCTCATGAGATCATAAGAGTGATCCTCACGATGAGCTCTTCAATTTGGACCGATCAGTTACTTCGTTCGCTTAAGTTAACTTTTAGCCATTTTTCTTAGTATTCTTTTGTTTTTGTTACATGTGAGGCTTTTCTTCTTGCATGTGAGGTTTTCATCTTCTATATGAGTCTTTGATGATCAATGATCATAATCATAACTGTATGTCCTAATTGTTCTTTCCTGTGATGTTTCTATGTGTATCTAGAGCATCATGTGAAGTTAGAAATTTTTTGGTGTTCTTATAGTTGTTTGGGCTTGTGAAGCCACTTTGTCAGATTAAGGAAGCTAGGTTTCTGTTGAATTGATCATCTTGATAGGTAATTGTGACGTGGTGTGTTGAATTGATGAGTTGTATGTTGAACTGTTTGATATTTGATTTGTGTTTGGTATTGATTTGGGGAAAAGTTTGGATATTTGTTTTGAGTGATTGGGTATTTTTGAACTCTCTAAAACCATTTAGAATAAAAAACACTAAAAGGAAAGGTGTCCAATTAGTCAATTACACATGATCAATTTTCCCCCAGATTGTTGTTTCTGATACACCGCTAGGCATGGTTACAATGTCGTCGGGTGCTAGGCCACTAACTTGGTGTCGTTTGGCACTAGAAGTCAGTGGGTTCTAGGGGCTAGGCATCATATGCTACTTTTTCAACGCTCGGCATGACCTTGTTTTTCTAGTCTTCGTCCTCCAGGTAAAATGAAGATTCTCGCTTTGTTAATTGTTTGATCGAGTTGAAATTTTGACAGCTGATCTGAAACACATGATTCTTCACTTTGACCAGTGGGATCTTTGTTTTGAAGTTTGTGGTTATAAAAATGATTTTCACCATTTTGATGTACTATATGTGTAGCGCCATTTGCCTTGTTTTTCCTCTTTCTCATGTTTGGCATTTTTGAATGTTCTATGATTAATGCTAAGCATGCTTTATTGCTTTTATTATTATAATTTAAGTGAAAATGTTATTGAGGGTATATAAGATGATGTCAACACCCAATTTTATCCGGGTTATAATATTTTTTTTTCATCTTATTTTACTTTTTTTTTTATTTTTTTATTTTTATTATTATTCTATTTTTATTTTATTTTATTTTTTATTTTTTGTTTTAATCTTATTTTATTTAATTTTATTTTTTACAATTTTCTTTATTTTCCTTTTTTTACTTTTTAATATTTAAGAAAAAAATGAAATGAAAAAAAAAGAGAGAAGACCAAGAGGTTAACGTAAGGTCTCTGATGACTAGCTGGCCATGGTCATGATGGCTGAAGAAGGAAGGAGCAGGAAGCAACATGCTTTCAGCCTTATCCCACGTCTCGAGGTGGGAAAGGAACTGAGCAGAGGCACAACAAATATCATCAGAGTCCCTTCATTCATGGATTCACCTTCTTCACTCAAGGGGGCTATTTCTTATTCTGTTCTCGGCAAGATGAAAAACAACACCTTCACCCTCTTGATTCCAACTAAAACACCATAACCCATTATTCCTCTGGATTCACTCAACAAATTCACCTGCTCTCAATCCCTCCATTATCACCTTTATCTTGAACCTACACATAATAACACCCCTTTATTTCCTGCACGCACCCCACATGTTACTTCGTACACCTCCCACATGTGATACTCATGCACCCCATATCTTTGTCTATTGTTTTTGGGCTTGTTGTTGTGTTTTCTGTGTGCACCCCCACTAATCATTCATGTACCCATATTTTATTTTCCACTTTTTTTCTTCTTAAATAATTTCATCCTTTTATTTATTTATTTATTATTTATCTAAAAAAAAATATATTTGAAAATTATCAAAATTACAAAAATAGGAAATCTAAAAATTCTCTTTAACTTTATTGTGTCTGTCCGGTCGCTCGCACCGCGTGACACTCATTTTCAAAATATCAAAAATATTTTCTTTCTTTTTTAGTGTCTGTCCGACTGTTCCCGTCGTGTGACACATTTTTAGATAATTCAAAAATACAAAAAAATATAAAATTTTAAAAAATACAAAATATCAACATTTTCCAACAATTTTTTTTAAGAACTACGTGATCCTTGATTCTCTATTTTGAGATACGTAGGAGCAAGGTCAGTCCTTGTCAGGTTCACCTCTAAAAAAACAAATCATTTTCTTTGTTTTCCATATATCTTTTAAAGAATTACGTAACCCTGATTTCTCATTTTTTAATGAGAATACGTAGGACCAAGTCAATCTTTGTCGGGCCCTAAAAATTTAAAAAATATTTTTGTTTCTTTTCAGCATTTTTTGTCTTATTATTTTTGGGGAAAAATAACATTTTGAAAACCACATTGACTTTGCATTTTTAATTAAGGGTACCGCCTTTGGGCGGGCGCTGTAGGGTGCTGACACCTTCCCTACGCGTAACCGACTCCCAGATCTAAAATCTGGTTTTTCGCAGACTTGTCTTCTTTTTATGGTTTTCCATAGTTTTCCAAAAATAACTATGGTGGCGACTCCAATCTCTTTTTAAACCCGTTTTATATTTCGGTTCGTCTTCCCGTCGCGATTCCAGTTGTGACAGATGATAATTGGTATGAAATGTTCTGTGAGCATGTGAAGCTATGATGTTTAAGGAATTTCAAGGAGAGTTTCCTGGTAGTGATAACTATAGTGGTCATGTTAGTGTATGCCTTGATATGGGAGAATGATTGGGAAAGAGGTATTATGAACTCTAATAATCATTCATATTCAAGTAGAGTAGAATGAGTTATGTGGTGAGAGTAACAAGATATCTTAGTCTTGAGACATATTGGGCCCTAAGCATGAACGAGATTAACCTTGTGTGTGGTGGGTGATGACCCCTTGTGGTTAGACTCTGCAGAGTTTAGCAACCATCACAGGTGCACACCTCTTGTGTACCCTATATCAAAGGTATGAATCCAAATAATTAAGTTTAGTGTTAACTCCTTGGTTGATTATAGACATGGATATGTTTTATACCATGTTGTAGGTTTTTTACATGATTTAAATATATGTGTGAATAATTCTTTTGTACATTAGCTTACCCTTTGTGTGTTTTGTGTCTTTTTTTGTTGCTCGTCTCTTCTTTTGCTATAATCACCTATTTGGTAGAAGCAGATGAAGTTGCGGGTTTAGAGACACATGAAGGATGAGGAGCCATAAGTTATGATAATGGAAGGTTTCAAAGAGTTGTAGAATGTGGTTAGTTGGTGTATAGAGTTTTGTTGGTTTTTAGTTGGTTTGTATAAATGATACATTTTTATAGTGCTATCTTTTGTAAGACTGTATTGATATACTTTGTATACTGAATTACCTATTTTGAATATTGTAATGAAACATCTTATTTTATTAGTTTTAAAATGTTAAAATTGGATGTCATACTTAGCATGTTGTTTAATTGAGAATTGATACTCATTCATAACAAGTCTTAGATATGGAATTGATTTTAGTTGGAATTTTACACCTAAATATGGAATTGTTAAACATTTTCATTATTTAAATGTATTTTCACTTTTAATTCTAATATTCATTTAAAAACTTTAATAATAGATTTAAATAGGTTGATTTTTAATTATATAATGTATTGATGTTTTAAAGTAATATATTCATATAGGTTGCTTGTCAAACCAAAATGTTTTTAGGCTCAAACATAACCTTTATAGTAAAAAGACCCACCTTTAATGGAATTTTGATGGTCTAATCTTTTTGCACTCAAGGGATAACAAATATTCGTGTATTAAATTACAAAAAGAAAATTATAGCAAAGAAACATGTTTCAATATCAAAAGGATACATCTAGGATCGAATTATAGAAGGGGCATGATAGTCATGGTTTCTGAAATTTTTTAAATTAAATGTAACATATATTGTGAATTAAAAAAAAATTAATTATGTATTTTTTTTATTTTTTTATAATATATAATAAATAATAAAATATAAAATCAAATATAATAAAAAATAAAATAGTTATTAAAATATTTTTATTTTCTCTTCCATTGTCTTGTTTTAATTTTTCATTTATTCTCTTTCATTTTTTAAGCAAAAAAGATTATTGTTTTTTGTCTAACTTGATAGTAAAATCTTAGTTTAATAATTAACATTATTTTTTATCTGATAAGTTTTAAGTATATTATTTTTAGGTTTAATTATGTCTTTAGTCTACATTTTCGTAGCAAAATCTTAATTTAGTCCCTCTATTTTTTTTATCTCAATTTTGTTCATGTTTTGGAAAATTAAATCCCAATTTAGTCATTTTCGTTAGGGGTACAATAACAACATTAAACGGGGTGCCACGTGTCAGTTCCTGAATTTTTTGAATTTTTTATAAAAAAAAATAAAAAGTTTGTCACGTGTTAAGCTGTTGTCATGCCACGTGGGAATGACAGAATGATGTGACAGTAATAATACCACGTGTCAGTATTATGTCAAGTGTCATTTCTTCATTCTCAATTTGGTCCATGTATTCTAATTTTTGTCTCAATTTAGTCCATATTTTTGTAAAAAGAGTGCAATTTCACCCCTCTTCATATTGAAACAAAAATTAATTTTTATATAAATGTTATACAAATATTTTTATTCAAATTGATATTTTTATTATATATTTTTAACATAACTAAGTTTATTTAAATTTGTGTTTCACATTCAACTTTACTTAAAATTGTTATCAAATTTCAAATTTATATGTTTTTGATTGTTACATGAACTAGTTAAAATTATTTTTGAATTTTTTATAATTGTTATTTTTACACCAATTCAAACATTTGTGTACAAATTATTGAACTTTACACATTTTAAAAATATACAATTATTTGAAATATAAATTCAAATAAACAAAAATATTAAAGTATGATGTAATAAAATATCAATATAATTTATGATTTTTTTTCTATTAACATTATTTTCTATTAACAACTTTAAAACAATTTTAGATAAAGTTCAATGTAAAATATTAATTAAATAAACTTAATTTTGTTAAAAATATTTACTTAAAATATCAATTTTGATAGAAATATTTGTGTACATTTATATAGAAATTAAATTTGATTTCAATTTGGAGAAGGACAAAATTGTTCAATTTTTACAAAAATTGGGACTAAATTGAGACAAAAATTAAAATAAAGGGACCGAATTGAGAGAGTGGAAATGAAACCTGACATATAAGTGACACGTGTCATTGTCACTATCACATCACTCTGTCACTGCCATGTGGCACGATGAAAACTTGACACGTGACAAATTTTTTTTATTTTTTTAAAAAAGTTCAAAAAATAATAAAAAATTAAAAATAAAAAAATAAAAAAAAGTCAAAAAATCCAGGAGTTGACACGTGGAACTCCCTATACCACTAACGGAAGGAACCAAATTGAGACAAAAAAAAAATAGAGGGACCAAATTGAGATTTTGCTACGAAAATGGGGACCAAAGACATAATTAAACCTTATTTATGAATATAAAGAAAAATGTAATGCATTATGTCTTTTTCAAAACCAGTTTTTAATTGTGATCAAATATGATAAAATATTTTTTAGTCTTAAACATAATTTTTAAAAAACAAATGTATATTGTGAAATAAAATGGAAAATAATTTTTTTTATGATAATATGCTCATTTTCATTGAAAAAAAAAATAACTGAAAGTTGTAGGAAAGTTTGAAGTATATATAAATTTTAAGTATATTATTTTTGTTTCTCAAAATTATTTGTGAAGATCCATCAGAGGATATATAGGAGGAGTTTACACAATTCAACACTTAAAATTAAGATAGTTTTATGTGAAAAAAAATAATATATAAAAATATTAAAAATAAGTAAAAATAATTAATATGTATTTTAAAATCTATTTAATTTAATTTAATGAAATTTAAATTTATATTTCTTCAAAATTAAATACACCATTTAAACAAAATTACTTAATAAAAAATAAATAACTAAAATTGTGATAAGAAAAAATGTAGTTTGTGGACATCAAACAAGATAAACATGACTTCATAGAGGTAATAAAAACTTGTGTGACAATAGTAAGAAAAGACATTTTTCAAATAAATGAAACTAAGGACATGATAAAATAGTAAATATAAATTTGTGAAATTATGTAGTAAATTATATAAGTGTTTAAGTAATTTAAAACAAAGACAAAAATGAGGACCGAGACAGTTATAAGAATGGAAATAAAGATGGAAACACACGTTTGTCTTTATTTACATTTTTATACCCAATTTAAAAAACCAAATATCATTTGCTTTTATTCTCACATAGTTAACGAACTTTCCATCAAAATCATAACAAATTTGAACAAGATGAACAAATTTATTTACAATCACAATATTGAAGGCCTAATTGTTATTAAATTATTTTATGACATCTAATAAAAGCAATCAGTTGCTTCATTTTACGAAAATAGCTATAATTATATACTTTTACTCTTTTTTATTTTCATATAATAGTAAGTATATATATGAAAAATATATAAAAATTAAATGAAGAGTAACTATAGTTGAAAAAAAATCGATATTTTATTGAACTTTAAAATCTAAATATTAAAAAGGAAAAAAAGTATTAAATAATTTTCCATCATCAATCAATTATTAACATTGGCGTTTAAATTTTACATGAATTACATAACATATTAATTAATTAATTAATTTTAGTTTCATTATTTGAAAATATATCATATAAAAATACATATTACACATAATTTTAAATACATAATTAAATTTAGCAACATTTACACAATTTATGTAAAGTAATAACGACATGTACAAACTAATATAAATATAAAAGATTGTAGTATATTAAAAAGAAGAGATGTATGAAAAGTAAAAGAAACACAAACATTTATTTAATCATTGAGGTATAATACCATAGATCGCAAGAAAATTAAAGTACAGAATTAAAGGTGATAAGATAAAAAATTAAAATTAAATCAGGGACATTTAGGTTTTCCTTCTTTGGTTTTCCGGTTGTTATAACATGGACATTCTTCCTTGTTACCAAATGTTCCTGATGGAACACACAAACACTTGTCACAACACAAGTTACAATAGAATAAACATGCTTTCCTTGCATGAGCCTTTGAACAACGATAGTCACATGCTTCAGGACACTCTGAAATAATACATGTAACAAATTACGACAATATACATCAAATTAAATTTTAAAAAATATATAGAATACAAATGTTTAACAAACACAATTAAAATTATTCAAAATTTGTAAAAAACTTAAAATTTAATTAAGCCATATATGTTTCAAAGATTGAACTAAAATTAATACCTTGAATTGTAAGAGATCCTTCACCACCACCCTAAAAATATGTAAAAGAAAAAAAGAATTAGATTTGAAGAATGCAATTGAAACTATGATATACTTAGCGTCTTAAGCTTTTTCAAATGAATCTAAATAAATAAGAAGAAATGTAAATAATAAAGATGTAAGGAAAAAATTGTAGGAGAGAAGAGACGCACATAAACAAGTTGAGTTACAAAAGCCATGAGAAAGATGAGAAGAAATGCACACACAAACTTAGTCATGACTATTACTTTCTCTATAATATTTCTTGTTTTTGGAATGGAGCAAAGATTGAATGTGTAAAAAAGCTAAGGAAGTGAAGGATTTATATATAGATAAAAAAAATCATTGAGTAATTCAATTTGATTTAAGAATTATGATTTCTTTCCATTGAGAGTTATGAGTGTATGTATACACGTATGTACATGTTGATGAGTGTTATTTGCAATATGTTGTATCTTTGATATATTAATAAATAATTGCAATTTATCCTTGTCATTTATAGTTTAGAATCATCTCATTTAAGGTTGAATTTGATTTTATTGCATCAACTAGAACTCTGCTTAAAACAATTTCAACTAAGTATTTTGATCAAAGACTTTGAAAGACTAATAAAATAGTTTGGATTAACACCCAAATAAAAAAAGAACTAAGTATTTTATTTTTTAACTTAGAAACAATCACATATAATTGACCATGTGTAACATCCCATTTTAATAGCTCAACACAACTAAAATAAAAAAATTCATTCAGAATAGTCAAGAAACATATAAACCTATGTATATCGTAAATTAGAACAGTCTTACAAGATAAGACTATATTCATATCACTTATAAACATTCTCAAGCTACTAAGCTGGAATCCTATTACATACTATACCCAACATGATCTAAAGCCGCTCGTCGCCAGACAACTGACTCCTTAACATCAAGAGGTGCCTCTACACCTGTATCTCCATCTGCTCACACCAATAAGGTAATCATTGCAAAAGAATAACACAACACATATAAACAACAAACAAAAGAGGGGGTAAACTAGTTTATAAAAGAAATAATCATATAACAGTTAAACTTATCACATAATAAAATATCACATTTCAAACATTCAGAAAAATACTAAACATACAATTACAAACTCTCTAGACTCAATTGTCTGGATCTATGCATTGTTAAGATTTCGGGGGATATGTACGTAGTATGTGATAAGTCGATGTATAGAGGTTTGTTGGTTTGTATACATGATATATTTTTGGCTTAAATACCTTTTTGGTCCTCATTTTCGTAGTATTTGTTGCCGATGGTCCTTATTTTGACAGAATGTTTAAAATAGTCCTCATTTTGAACGAATGTTTAAAATGGTTCTCATTTTCGCAATTCGTGTTTTATTTGATCCTTTTCTGTAATGTCGTTTAAATCATTAACGGAACATTGTACAGGTGGCACGGTTTGTATTATGGTGTGTTACGTGTACTGTACAGGTGTGGTAATTAAATATTTGGTGATAAATAAGTGAGCTAGGATTTTGGTAAGGAATATTTGGGCAGTTGGTGAGTTTTGACAATCTTGTTCCTCTATTCCCAATTGGTGTTGCTGCAATCTTCTTCTTCCTGCAATCCTATTATATAAGTATGTTACGGTCCCAATCTTCTTCCTTTACCTCTAGTTATAATCGTTGGAGGCAATCGTGTTGTATCACTTCGTGCACTGTTGGTGGTTCAACGAGAAATGAATTAACCCCGATTTGTAGCTGCGGAGAGATGGCAGCTTTGAGGATGGCAAGAACTCAAAAGAATATTGGTAGAAAATTTTTGGGTACAATTTGTTTTTATTTTTGTGTTAATAATAAATTGGTTTTAATTTTTGGTTTATTGATTTACAGAGTGGTGGTTCCAATAATGTGGGCTGCAACTTTTTCAAATGTTGGTGTTGATTAGAAGGATTTCATCATCATGACACCAATGAGGCAGATTAATGATTTGGAGAAGTCATTGAAGGTTGCTGAGAAGAGGCTGTAATTAGTAATAGGGTTCACTTGTGTTGTTATTGTATTATTCGTACTGTTATTGTGTAATATTTTAAAGTCCAATCTGTTTTGTACTATTGTTAAATGAAGAAATGAATTAGTTTGATTATGTTGATATTAGTCCCAACATGTTCAAAATGACATCTTAATCTGAGCATTGAAGAAAGTGATATTGATCTAAGCTTGAGAAAAATTAAATTGATCTAAGTCTAGAAGAAGTTAAATTCATAACGTTAATTCATCCTCATCAAATTGCAGTACATCAATGTTTGGCAAAAGTGAAATTGAACGAAGTTTAAGGAAAGTCAAAATGCAGTACATCAATAATGAATTCTACATCAGAAATTCCAAAAAATAACTAAGACGTTTGTAGCTGCCATCATGGCCTCCTCCTAATATGTAATTTCATCATAAACTGCTGAGATGGTTATTCTGGTGTTGGTAGTGGTGCTGCTTGACTGTCCACTTCATTCCTTGGTGGTTGAGTTGTTTGAGTTTCAGTAGTTGGTGCATTCTCAGCAGTTTCAGCAGTTGGTGCATTCTTAGCAGTTGGTGCATTCTCAACACTTTGGGCATCTGGTGCAGTCTCAGCAGGTGTTGTAGTCTGCTCATCCACAGGCTTATCTGGGCAATTGTTCTTGTTATGTCCAATCTGACAGCATATGCTAAATTTTTTTCTATGACTTCCTTTGTTGATTTGTGTGTTATCCTCTCTCAACTCCTACTCTTCCAACCTTCTTTTTTTCTTGGGTCTTCTGGTTAGATCCTCTTATAATGGGATTGTAAGAAGAAGAAGATTGTAGCAACACCAATTGGGAATGGAGGAACAAGATTGTCAAAACTCACCAACTGCCCAAACATTCCTTACCAAAACCCTTGCTCACTTATTTATCCCTAAATATCTAATTATCACACCTGTACAGTACACGTAACACACCCTAATACAAACCGTGCCACCTGTACAATGCTCTATTAATGATTTAAACGGCGTTACAGAAAAGGACCAAATAAAACACGAATTGCGAAAATGAGGACCATTTTAAACATTCGGTAAAAATGAGGACCATTTTAAACATTCTGTCAAAATGAGGACCATCCACAACAAACACTACGAAAATGAGGACCAAAAAGGTATTTAAGCCTATATTTTTATAGTCCTATCTTCGATAAAACTGTATTAATATACTTTAAACACTGCATTACCTGTTTTAAATATTACAATGAAGTATTCAATTTATTAGTTTTAAGATGTTAAAATGGAATATTACACTTAACAAGTTGTTTAATTGAGTATTGATACTCATTCATAAGAAATCTTGGATATGGAGTTGATTTTAGTTGGAATTATTACACCTATATATGAAATTGTTAGACGTTTTCATTATTTAAACATATTTTCACTTTAATTCTAAGATTTATAAAAAAACTTTAATAATAGATTTAAATATGTCGATTTTTAATTATATAATTGATTGATGATTTAAAAGTAATATATTCAAATAAGTTGCTCGTCAAACCTAAAACGTTTTTTAGGCTCAAACTTAACCTTTATAATAAGAGCCATCTTTAATGAGATTTTGATGGTCTAATATATTTGCACTCTGAAAGGATAATAGTAATTCGTGTATAAAGTTATAGCAAAGAAACACGTTTCAATATCAAAAGGATATATCCAGAGCCAAATTATAGAAGGGGCAAGATAGCCATGGTTCCTGAAATTTTTTAAGTTAAATGTAGCATATATTAAAAATATTGAAAATTAATGAAAAAATTTAATTAAGTATTTTTTTACTTTATTTTATAAAATATAACATTCAATGTTAATAAATAATCAAATATAATAAAAAATAAAATAATTATTAAAAATATTTTTTATTTTCCCTCTATTGTCTTGCTTTAATTTTTCATTTATTATCTTTCATTCTTGAAAAAAAAGATATTTTTTTTTGTTTGACTGAATATTAGTTTATTAATTAATTTTAATTTTTATCTCATAATTCTTTTGTATATTATTTTTATGAATATAAAACTAAGTAATGCATTATGTGTTTATTTTAAAACCAATTTTTAATTGTGATAGAATATGATTAAATATTCTTTTAGTCTTAAACAATTTAAAAAAAAAAACAAAGGTATATTGTGAAATAAAATGAAAAAAGAATTTCTTTACAATTGTATGATTATTTTCATGAAAAAAATAAATAGTTAAAAATTTTAGTTATAATTCAATAATTGATGAGTTAAAGAATTTGAAGGAACCAGATAATCCTTTATACATGTATTCATTTTGATTTTATTACTGAAATTTATTAAATATATAAATTTTGAGTATATTATTTTTGTTTCTCACAATTATTGGTGAAGATTTCACAATTAGTGTGATGTAGGAGTTTACACAATTGAACAATTAAAACTAAGATATGTGAAAAAATAATATAAAAAAGGTTTAATTATGCCTTTGGTCCCCAATTTGGAGTCAAAATCTTAAAATGGTATCTAAAATTTTAAAAGTCTCAAATTGGTCCCCTTTTTTGTTAAAACGTCTCACGTTTGCTCTTTCTGTTAAGTCAAGGTTGACGCCGTTAGAGGGAGTGCCACGTGTCAGTTCCTCGATTTTTTGAATTTTTTTTTGAATTTTTTAAAAAAATCAAAAAATTGCCACGTGTCAAGTTGTCATCGTGCCACGTGGCAGTGACAGAGTGATGTGGTAGTGACAGTGACACGTGTCAGTATTATGTCAGGTGTCATTTTCTTAGTCTCAATTTGGTCCCTTTATTTTAATTTGTCTCAATTTTGTCTCAATTTAGTCTTTATTTTTGTAAAAATTAGCAATTTTGTCCCTCTCCAAATTGAAATCAAATTTAATTTCTACATGAATGTACATAAATATTTCCATCAAAATTGATATTTCAAGTAAATATTTTTAACCAAATTAAGTTCATTTAATTAATATTTTACATTGAACTTTATTTAAAATTGTTTTAAAGTTGTTAATAGAAAATAATGTTAATAGAAAAAAATTCATAAATTAACTAGTTCATGTAACAATAAAACACATATAAATTTAAAATTTGAAAACAATTTTAAGTAAAGTTGAATGTGAAACACAATTTTAATTAAACTTAGTTATGTTAAAAATATATAATAAAAATATCAATTTGAATAAAAATATCAAATTTAATCAAAATATTTGTATAACATTTATATAAAATTAATTTTTGTTTCAATTTGGAGAGGGACAAAATTGCTAATTTTTACAAAAATTGGGACTAAATTGAGACAAATTAAAATAAAGGGACCAAATTTGAGACTAAGGAAATGACATCTGGCATAATACTGACACGTGTCACTGTCACCGTCACATCACTCTGTCACTGCCACGTGACACGATTAGGGATGGCAACGGGGCGGGGACGGGTTTCATTATCCCATACCCATCCCCGTAAAAAATATTCATCCCCATCCCCATCCCCGTAAAAAAAATTCATCCCCATCCCCGTCCCCATACTCAAACCCAACGGGTATCAACGTTTTATCCCATCCCTATCCCCACCAGGTAACGGGTATAATCTCGTACCCATACCCATTTTCTAACTACTCCAATATAAATTTTAATTAATTTTTATAAAATAATAAAAAATTACGGTAAAAGAAATATAATATTATCAAATATTAAATATTAAGAGGATGATTGTATCCTCGATATCAAATACTTTGAAATAAATTATAATTGTTTACATTTTAGATTGGAATACCAAATAAAATTTCATGAGAACTAAAATATTTATTAAATTTGCAAACTGCAAACATTAATGAAACCTAGTTGATAAAATTTAAAAATATTTTTAAGAAAATGTAAAGGAAAACAAATATTCAAATTAAAATATATTTTAAATGTTTGTTTACTTCAATTTTTTAAATTCTAATGAATCTCTTTTTTTATACACTAATAAAAATGATAATACATCACTTAATCAAAATGACGCAAATAACAAATAATAAACATAATAAAAAAATTAACATGGATATTGTATCTTTTGAACTCTAATATATGTTGCATGATGATAAAAAAAATATTTATTACAATTACATTAAATTTTGATATTGTAGTAAATAAAAGTTATTTATACAATTATAGTGAAAAATTACAATATGATTGATATAATGAGTTAGAAAATAAAAAATAATTAGATAAAATATACTGAAATAGTATTCTACATGATGAAAATAAACAACAAATAAAAATATTAAAAAATTAACAAATGTATGTCTTAGAAACTATTGAAAGAAATCGCACAAAGGAAAACAAATGTATAATTAAAGGTATGATAAGATGAAAAATACCTTAGACATCTAAGAACACTTTTCAAATATCAACATATATACTCAATGGTTGAAAAATAATTGTTTTAGCGAAACAAAAGAGGTTTTCAAATGAAAGAAAAATTAATAAAAATAAGTATTTTTTTTTATATTACCTAGTAAATGAAAGGTTTATGCTATTAAACACTTCAATTGAGAGTATTAAACATACTGATGTGAAAGGAAAATATACAATAAATAAAAATATTAAAAAAATAATAGAAATATTCAAATATGAGACATAAATTTTTTTTAATTGACATACATCATTTTAACATAATTACATAAATGTTATGATAGGATGAAAAATATATTGGAGATACGAATGAGTTTCATGACAAACCAAATAAATAGAAAAAATAAAAAAAAAAATATATACACACACACACACACACACACACACACACACACACACACATATATATATATATATATATATATATAAATATATAGTGTTACTTAATTAATTGTGAATATTTTAATAATTTAAATGATGATGAAGATATGGCGGGGACGGGTATTATGGCGAGGATATGTACATCCCCATAACCATCCCCATACCCAATTGAAAAAGTCGGGGATTTCCCATACCCAGTCAATGCGAAGATTCCCCGTCAAAACGGGGACGAGTTCGGACAATACCCACAGGTACGCGTTTATTTGCCATCTCTAGGCACGATGACAGTTTGACACGTGACAATTTTTTGATTTTTTTTAAAAAATTCAAAAATAAAAAAAAATAAAAAAAAATTCAAAAAAACAATAATAAAAAAATTCAATAAATCGAGGAACTGACACGTGGCACTCCCTCTAACGGCGTAAACCTTGACTTAACAGAAAGGACAAATGTGAGACGTTTTAACAAAAGAGGGAATCAATTTGAGACTTTTAAAAATTTGGGTACCATTTTGAAATTTTGACTCCAAAATGGAGACCAAAGGCATAATTAAACCTAAAAAAAATAATAAAAATGGGAAGAAAATAATTTATATTTTAAAATATATTTAAAAGTTAAATTTCTTCAAAATAAAATACACCATTTAAATAAAATTACTTAATAAAAAATAAATAATTAAGATTGTTATAAGAAAGAGTGTAGTTTGTGGACACTAAACAAGTTGAACATGAGTTAAGAAAGATAATAAAAACTTGTGTGACAATAGTAAGAAAAGAGATTTTTTGAAATAAAATGAAACTAAGAAGGACATGATAAAATAGAAAAATAAGTTTGTTAAATTATATAAGAATGTTAATAATTTAACATAAAGACAAAAATGAGAACAAAAACATTTAAAAAAATGAAAATAAAGATGGAAACATGATATATATATATATATATATATATATATATATATATATATATATATATATATATATATATATATATATATATATATTCGTCTTTATTTATATTTTCATACCCAATAGAAAATATCATTTGCTCTTATTCTCATCTAGTTAACGAACTTTCCGTCAAAATCATAATAAATTTGAACAGCATGAACAAATTTATTTACCATCACCATATTGAAACCCTAATAGCTATTAAAATATTTTATGAAATCTAAGAAGTTGCTTCATTTTATGAAAATACCTATAATTCTTTACTTTCACTC
>Ga0214543_1003841_pt1 | contig 28908 bp, 16 predicted proteins | sample CNSS2metaG_FD_160094 | JGI IMG/M metagenome (GOLD analysis project Ga0214543, IMG submission 160094) | Root nodule microbial communities from cowpea collected in UCLA plant growth center, Los Angeles, California, USA - CNSS2 | ecosystem: Host-associated > Plants > Roots > Nodule | place: USA... | reverse complement strand
ATATATATATATATATATATATATATATATATATATATATATATATATATATATATATATATATATATATACATATATATATATATACATATATATATACATATATATATATATAACTTGTACAGTTATCCAAAATTGCCATATAAATCCAAAAAGGCAAGTATAGGCATAAGAAAAAGGCTAAATTGTACATCCCAAAACATCACAGCATCAAACCCAAAAAATACCACGGGACATCCCAGAAAAAGCATCAACTCCTTCTCAGAAGAGGGGTATCTTCATCTGGATTCGGCTTTGCTCACACCAACCGTAGGTGAGCATTGCAAAGGAGAACACACAAGGAAAAGCAAACATAAACTAGAAGTGTAAGCTAACTGAAATAAGAGAAAATGATACAGTTCACAATATAAATATCATTCATAACACATAGCTCAATTGTATAATTCTAGAATCCATATCCGGATTGTGTAAGCGACATTGGAGCTCTTGGTGGCTTGCACCTGTAACGGTTCCCAAACTCTGCAAAGTTTGGACACAAGGGGTTATCACCCGACCATTCCCAGAGTAAGTCCCCTTCGCGTCTAGGACTCAATCAAGTCCAAAGACTAGGACCTCCTACTACTTCTCACGACATAATCCATTATGCTCTATCTAAGCGTGAATGATTATTGGAGTTTCAGGATACCAACCAATAAGGAGTTCTCACGTCCTTACAGACGCTGACATACTTATCTGAATTTCCCTTGAAATTCCATTCAACCACAACCTCTCTTAATTCATGTTCAACAAATTTCACCACACAGAATATTAACATAACATTTCAAGCATATAAGAGACTAAAGGTGCAAAGTTTCATTTAGACATATAACTTAATTCTTTACAACAGAACCATAAACTTCCCACTGTAGTGATCCTCGCTCAAGCTAGACAATCTAGCCCAGGCGAGAGGCCATCTCGCTTAGGCGAGTCAGTCTCACCTGGGCGAGGCTCTAACAGTGGCTAAAATAAAAACCTGGGCGAACTCTCGCTCAGGCTAAGCTAGTTTGCTTAGACGAGAGTGTCTCTCACTCAAGCGACCTGAGCTCGCCTAGGCGAGGCTTTGTGCAAGACCAAGGGTGGGTTTTTCTGGTGTTTTCGCTCAGGCGAGAGTCACTCGCCTAGGCAAAAATACCAGATTAGGAACCTGTTCCCACATGCAGGAGCCCAGATTCTTCACACACAAATCAATCACTCACCAATTCATGCAATTCAAACATCATTTCAACACTTAAACATGTAATTCAGACTCATCAAACAGATTTTTATACCAATTCGAATAAAAATGGTTAGCTTCCCTTACCTCTAGAGGTTACTAACTAGCTAGAACACTTCCAACCAAGGGGACTTCAATTGCACAACCTATTGAGCTGAAATGCAGGTTCACAAGGTGAGAATAGGTTCCCAATTTGGCTCAACAAGATTGGAGCTCCAAAATTTCGAATTAAAGAGAGATGGGGAAGGCTGAAATTAACTTACATGGAGGAAATAGAATTGCAGCCGAGGGAAGAGGTATAAGGGGAACTGAATTTTGCAACAAAAAAGAATAATTCAGACTTTTGGATGAAAATTCAGAATGTCTTCTGGTAGAGAGAAGGCAGAGAAAAGTAGAGAGGGAGAAGTGTTGTTTTGTGGTATGGGTAACAGAGAGAAGAGAGTATAAGGGGAAGAGATAATGGGGTTTTCACAAAATAAACAAAAAAATTTCTACTTTAAAGACTTAAAAAAAATATATATATATATATATATATATATATATATATATATAACATAAATAAATTATTTTTTATGTAAACATTAAATTAATAAATGTTAAATTTAATTTCATACCAAATAAATTTTATTATTCAATTTTTTATAAATATATTTTTTATTATTTTACATAATCAATAAAAATTAAATAAATTATTTTAAATAATTTATATTGTAAGCCCTTTTTTTTTCTTTCTATCCCAGAGGTTTGGGCTTGGCCCTTCGTAGGCCCAAGGGCAGCCCTCTGAAGGGCACCCTACCCTGCCAAACCCCCTCACAGTTTCACATCACCTTGTTTTCAGAAAGCCAGTCTTCCCTCAACCTCTCTACGAAAGCAGAAGTCCTCTGCTAGGGCACGGTGAATCTCCCCCCTTCGAACTAGCTAAGTTCGTTTTGGCATTCAAGTAAGTAAAATCTGGGAACTCTCCTGGTCTTTCCCTTTCTTCCGTTGTTGGGCACATGAGTTGGTGGGGATCTAACTCCGTACCCTTGTTTGGTCCTGGTTTCGTGGTTGCAGCTCATTGTAGTAGTTACTGAAGCTGTGGTGTTCGGTGGTGTGAACCCGTTGTGTTTTCTAGCGCTTAAAGAGGTAAGGGAAGCTAGATTCTTTGGTTTTAAATCACTATTTGGCTGTTTTTGGTCGTTGTATGTTTTTATGCGTGTGTGGTGTGCTTTTGTTGAATGAAATGGAGTTGCATGTGAATTTGGGAGTGGATCTGAGCTGTTTCCGCCATTGCATGTGGGATGACAGTGGTGAACTCTGCTATTCTCGCCCAAGCGAGCTCGTCTCGCCTAGGCGAGAGTATCAGGATGCTCACCCTGGTTCTGCCTCGAGCACTCGCCCAGGCGAGGGGCTGCATTTTGAGCGACAGGCCAGCTCGCTCAGGCGAGACAGCGTCGCCTGAGCGAGAGATCGTGAATCCTCCAATGACCCACTGTTGTAGGCTCGCCTAAGCGAGAGCCAGTCGCCTGAGCGAGACAACTTCTCTCGCCTGGGCGACAACTCCTAGCTTGAGCGAGGCTACTGCAGCGGGTGGTTCCAAATCTGTTTTCCTCTTTGTTTGATGGGTGAATTGTGTGATTTATTTATTTACCCCTTTCTTTCAAAACCTAGAGCATGTGAATATATATATATGGTTGCTTGAATCTTATGAACTAAAAGTTGGTATGTTGGCATGAATAACACATGAATTTTGTTTGGTTGGTTGGTTGAGAACTTGCATGAGGATTGGATGTTCTAAATAAAGGTGGTGGACATGGTATGAAACATAAATTTGGTGTGTTAGGCGTAATTCCATGAGTCTCGTGGGAAGACTTTATGGTGGCGTGTAGTGTATATATTAAGATAAGGATTCAAGTAAGGATCGCATCCCGAAACTCTAAAGGGGTCAGTGAGTCTCAAGTAGAGCAAACTGACCCAAGTGGTGAGAGTAGCGGGAGGCCCTAGTCTTTGGCAGGATAATGACCTTAGACGCTTAAAGGCTAACTTTGTGCGTGGTAGGGTGAAACCCATTGGCAATGGCTCTGCAGAGCAGTAGAGGCCACCACAAGTGCAAGCGTCCGGTGAATCCGATCTTAATATATTTATCCGGATAATTGAGTCATAGTGTCTTGCTTGTTTGCCATAACATGACTTATGTGTCTCTGTGTTGTATGCCTGTGAATGTTTATGCACTTGTTCTTTAAACCATGATTAGTTTCAAGTTACACTAGCTTACCCTTGCATTTTGTGTTGTTTCTGTTATGTTTTCTCTTTTGCGATGATCACCTTCTGGTGGGAGCAGATGAGAAGGTTGTTCGAGATGAATCCGGGAGAAGCAGCGGTGCGGCCTAGACTCCCCTGTCTGGATGTCTTAGGAGTAATTTCATGGCCATAAGGCCTTTTGTATTAGTTGCCTTGAGGGCAACCCTTTTGCAAGACTGTTGAACTTTTAAGATTTCCTTTTGCTTAGGACTATGTGGTACGCCTAAGTTTTCCTTTAAGTAAATTCCGGATTACTGTAATAGTTATCTTTCCTACTTTTCTTTTTTAATTATCTAAGTGCTTCTCGTTATCATGATCTTGTGACGTAAATATCTTTCTAAAATGGGATGTCACATATATAATATTTTATATTACTTCTAACATTAGAAATATTTTAATAATTTTATTTTATTTTATCAATTAATATTTTTTAATATATTATATTATTCAATTCAATCATAAACTTTTACTAATTTTATTTTTTAATGTACTTTAAAATTACTTTCTAATCTTTTAAAAAAAATAAAAATAACTTCACTTTTTAATTCTTTCCATCTCTTTCTCTCTCCTTGTAAACCTTCCTCTCAAGTGAAACACAACCGCTGCTTAGGGACGGAGATAAATAAATAGGGGAATAATGTAGCGCAGAAGATGAACCTCGAAATGCGGAACAGAAACAGGCTGGTGGGATAGGATTTTTATGAGAGTTGCAGTACGTATCCACGTGAACTTTGCGGTCAATTTTAAGTAAATGGAAATAAACCTTCAACTGTGTCATGTTTATTGAATTTCTGCAACAGTTTAAAAAATTTTCAAATTACATTAATATTTCATTATTTTAAAACTTCATACCAACATTTTTTCTTTTTCTTTGAACATTAAATTATTACATATTTTTTATTTATAAACATTGTATAAGTTTCATTTAAACTTTTCAAAGAAACTATTATAATAATACAAAATAAAAAAATATATAAATATTAAAGATACTATTATAATTTACACTTTATATATATACATATATTTATTTATTTATATAATATATATGTATATATAGTATAACATAAGAATTATTGGTACCACTACTCTTAATGAAGAACAAAATGTCTTAATTATTTATTAATTGAAACTTAGTAATTGGATTATGTCATTAATCTAAATATCTGATTAGCAACGGATTACTAAAAGATCATCAATAATAATACAAGGTAATACTTTAAACATATGTTTATTATTATACATTTATTTTCTTGCTAAGATATTATATTTTTAACAGCCTGTAGAGTCAATCTTTACGACAGCAATATATATATATATATATATATATATATATATATATATATATATATATATATTGGTGATTTAAAATTTTTTGGTGAGGCATTCTCTTCTTTTCTTTTTCTTTCTTCTAACAATTTGAATTTTGTCTTTTTTGTTGTAAATAATAAATTTTAGTTTTTAATAAAAATGGAGAAGCCATCATCACTTCCAGGATAAAACTAAAAAACCAAGGAATGGAATCCAATTATTTTAATAAAATATCTTGAGAGTTCATATAAAATGAAAAAGATATTAGCGAAAAAATTATTGTAGGAAAAGAAGTTTAAAATTCTTACTTATTGTTAACCTTTTGATAAATTCAAATAGAAAGAGAAAAGTTTTTCATTTTATTCCTCATAAGATTACTTACTTTAACGTTGAAAATTTCATCATGCATTAACATGTGTTAATTTTACAATTTTGGGTTGAGTAGGAGAAAATCACCAACTAATAATTTTTTAATGACTATTATATGCTTGTTATTGTTTTATTTTTTATAAGTTATATTATTTATATATATTAACTAAAAAAATAGTTCTTCTTTAATCAGTCCCCCATTAAAGCCACCTCTGCTAGCCAGACTCTGAAAAAAACATGTAAAGAAGTGATTTGTCGGCTTTGACCGTTTGAATTAGAGTTTTAAAACAGTCTTTAAACCATTCTTAAGAATTTTTCCTACCGGCACAATTGAATTTGACCAGATTTTGTAGGAAGAATAAACGACGAACAAGAAGCACATCACTTACAGAAAATTTTTCACGTGCCCAATCTGCACCTGAATTCAAGTTCCGATCTTTCAACCACCCATGGCTGCTTCTCACCTTCTTTGCAGTAGCTATGTCTTCCCCACTTCCCAAAACTCCTTCAGAAGTAGCCATTTTTCTCAATTCAGACCAAATGGGACATCCAATTTTCATTCTAAGCTTCGGTTTCAGAGACCCCATTTGGTTAGAGCCATGGCTTCCGATTCCGACACTTCTAAGAGACAAGTAGAGGTTACATATTTTTCTTCCCCTCTTTCTTTTTTGTTATGCTTTTTTACTGATTGAAGTTTCAGTAGTGTTGTTTGTGTAGAATTAAGTTTGTTTAGGGATAAAGTTTGAATTTTTTTTAGTGTGTTATGCTCTGGATCGAAGTTTCAGTGTGGTTGTTTGTGTAGAATAACATTTGTTTTAGGTTTGAATTTTGATTATCAACAGATGTTTTTTAAATTTTGTAATCTTTTGTTGGTGAGATTAGATTGTGTATGACCCTGAAGCAAGGTTTAACCAGTTGGCTGATGAAGTGGACAGGGAAGCTCCCCTTTCGAGGCTTACTTTGTTCTCTCCTTGCAAGGTAACCACTTTCCCCGTGCTTTTGCTTGGAGGCTACCCAAATTTGGTTATTTTGTGTTGACATTGCTACCTTTTCTTCTGCAGATAAATGTTTTCTTGAGAATAACAAACAAGAGGGAAGATGGGTATCATGACTTGGCATCCCTTTTTCATGTAAGAGGTTATCACATTTTGGCAACTACTTCAGTGCTCTCTTATTTGATTTACCTTTTAATATGGTTTATGCATTTTGAGCATGTTTTGCATTTTTTTTGAGTCTTTCAGGTGATAAGTCTAGGTGACATAATTAAGTTCTCTTTGTCACCTTCAAAAACCAAGGATAGCCTCTCAACCAATGTGTCTGGGGTGCCCCTTGATGATAGAAATCTGGTACTACTGTTTCCCTTCTCATTCTCTTCCTCTTCTGGTCATTTATCTGTTCACATTTCAGAGAATGTTATATGGAAATTCTCTTTTAACAGATTATTAAGGCGCTTAACCTTTATAGGAAGAAGACTGGTAGCGACAAGTTCTTTTGGGTACGAAGTTACGATGTTTATTCTCTTCCTAATTTTTACCATTTTTAATTAAAATCAGCATGCTTCTATCTTTTCATCTAAACTCATCTTACCCCAAGATTTCATGTGTGTTATGTATGGTCATGTTGTTGTCAGATTCATCTGGATAAACGAGTGCCTACTGGGGCAGGGCTTGGTGGTGGAAGTAGCAATGCTGCAACTGCACTATGGGCAGCAAATCAATTTAGTGGTGGCATTGCTTCAGAGAAAGAACTCCAAGAATGGTCAAGTGAGATTGGATCAGATATTCCCTTCTTTTTCTCTCAGGGAGCAGCCTATTGCACTGGTCGAGGAGAGGTTAGTCAAAAAATTAGGTACCTTCCATTCTCAAATTCATATTTGAGAAAACCGTAAGATGCTTACTTCTTATTTATTTTTATATCTTGCTGTCCGGATTCACCAATTGATAATATTTTACAATTCTGATTAGATGTTATAATTGTGAAGAGATTTATGTCACTTCCTAGAATACAGCTTAAAGAGTCATGGTATAAAACTTTGATAGTCATTCTGTGCTGATTAAATATGAGCAAAGTTATATTGAATGTGAAGTGATTTGTCTAACTATTGTGCTTGACGGTGACTACAGAACTCCCATGCATTTATAACCCTTTTAACCATTTGCTTGCAGCTAAACTCTTATTGAATATGATTTCCCTATCATTATATTTTATTCAAGATTTTTTCTTCACCTGTGCAGGTTGTTGAGAATATTCCTCCACCAGTTTCTCTGGACGTTCCAATGGTTCTCATAAAACCCCCACAAGCATGTTCAACTGCAGAAGTCTACAAGGTAATTTGTCTTTTCGGAGTAGTAATGAAACCATACCCCATCTCCCTCAACTTTTAGTCACGAATTTAACAACTTCTGATGATACAGAGGCTACGTTTGGACCAGACTAGTAATGTTGATCCTTTAACATTGTTGGAGAAGATCTCAAAACTTGGTATCTCACAAGATGTTTGTATTAATGATTTAGGTATGCTTTTAGCTATGTGTTTTCTCACTTTGGCTTTGATTTGATTTTATTGAATGCAAGTTCTACATAATTCTATGAGATGTCTAGAATGATGGTATATACCAGAATTGATATTCTACTATTCTATTCTCATTGTATAATTGTATGTACAACTTACTGAAAAATCAACTGTGTCCCTTAATATCTTGCACAACATCAATTCTTCTTATCATTGCCAAAGTTATATTTGATTCTCATTGAAGTTTGGTACTGTTCTGGTGCTTTTGGCTTTAATTTTCTTTTCATATTTTCCTTTTCCTTCATCTGCAGAACCTCCCGCTTTTGAAGTTCTTCCATCTCTCAAAAGACTGAAGCAGCGCATTAGTGCAGCTGGTCGTGGAGAATATGGTGCTGTTTTTATGTCAGGAAGGTGAAAACACTGGAAAACCTATAATTCTTTAATATCTAGACTGGCATTTTCGTAAAAGTCATATAAACATGCTAGAGCTGGCCCCAGGCACAAACATATTCTGTGGTTTTTACAAAGGTTTCTCTACACCCTTTGTGTGAGACTAATCCCTTCTACCACAGAGCAATGTTGTTAGTCACTCTTCACAATTATTGTCTCATCTTCCTCCATATATATATATATATATATATATATATATATATATATATATATATATATATATCGCTGTATATTCCATCCAGAAATATGAGAGAAGAAGGTTTTTCATTCTCTATTTTCTACAATTCCATTATAATTAATTCTATCAAAGGTTATACATAAAAGTAAACTGATGTTTACTCTTCCCTTTTCTGAATGGTATTCATTCTTCTGAAGTGGTCAATATTTGTCTTGATCCTCTTTCTTTTTGTTGGAATATGGAGTCATGATTTGAAAAGATGCAATCATCTTACATGCTGTCTGAATACATCTCATGCAGTGGAAGCACCATTGTTGGAATTGGCTCTCCTGATCCTCCACAATTTGTTTATGATGATGATGAATACAAAGATGTGTTCTTATCAGGTAAGCTTTGATAAATTAACCTTCAAAGGTAGAAAATTACATCCATGTCTGATATATTGAAGCTCTAGTTCCATATGCAGATATCCATTATCTAGAAGCAAAAATGATTAATTCTATGTTTCTTATGATTTGGAAAGTGGGAAATGAATTTACCAGTTCACATTGTTTAATTTTACTTATATTGCATATAAGAATGTGCAGAGGTTCAACATGCATTTGATCTGCAAAATATAAGTTGTCAGAAATATAAATCCTTTCAATATTATTTTAATTTGAAAAATTAACTAATTTCAATTCAAATGCCCCTATTGAATGAAGTCCTGATGGGGCAAGTACACTTCGGTGAGGAAAATGGCCTTTTTGGTGGAGTCTCCTTAAAAGTATTTCTCTAAGTGCATTAACTGAAAGGGTTAATTTTATTTCAGCATTCAATGAAGTATTACTTCTATTTCTAATTTAAACCATATCAATGTTAATGTATTTGCACAAGATAAAAGTAATACATTTACTGGGAAAAGGTTATTTTAGTAAAATTATTTCAACAAGTGTATGCATTTCATGTTACCAAGATGTTAAGTACTTATATTTATTAGGATGGTGCTTTAGAATGAGCTTATGATGGATTTTGATTTTGATGTGAATTTCTCACCTTCATTTGCAGATGCCTATTTTCTAACTAGAGAGGAAAACCAGTGGTATCAAGAACCTGCTTCAAATCCTTCTTCTGCCTCTGCTTCTGTTGTTTCAGAGTCTGTTTAACCATATGGTCTTTCAAGATAAGAAGACAATAATGCAAAAATGCAAAATTGCATTATCTTGTATTTTTTTCTCCTGCATCATTCAGTGGTGTAAAAATTAAGTTTTGCAATTTAACTGCTGGGAAACAATAAAATTAGAGAGAAAATCGATTGAATAAATATTAAGCAGGGGCATCTAAGAAGTAACAATGTCCGAATAATTTGTCCTGGTTATTAGCAATTATTCAGAGACCAAAAAAATAATGTTGCAAGTTAAAGATGATCTTAGTTCTGTTTCAAAGTTGGATGATCTTTTTTATTTTTATACCACTTAATGTAATTAACATTGGAATGTTTTTATGGCGAAAATTTGATTTTTGATATTTTACCTGCACAGAATACTTAGATAATTTTCTCCTTGATATCCCTTTTTGGTGGGAAGTAAACTTACGATATAAATGTAGAAATATTTGTCAAAAGGTGATAAATGGTTCATGAACTATTTGTTTGTGTCTAGTATTTGACTGCTTATATAAATATTTTTAATGAGGACCTTCTCTTCATTCATCCAGTCTAGAATACATTTTTTTATTATTTTAAATTGTATTATAGATTATACAATTTAGAATATAATTGTGTAGAAATAGATTTTTGGATTGAACAGTCTTGAAGGCATTTTTTAATTTTAAATTGTACTTTCAAAAGTTGTGGAATTGAGAATTCATTTTTGGTAATTGCAATTCAAAATATTCCTAACCTTATGGTACCTCATGTGCAATTGGACCTTTTGAGATAATCTGGCATCGTATTGAAATTGAATGTTACAGTATGCGGATATGTAGGTCTTCTATATTAACATAAAATACGCCACTAATAACTCATTACAATCTTCTATTGAACATATTATTGAAGAAAACTTATTGAAAAAACACCACATTATGCAAATATCTATCCTATATGAACATCCACAAAATTTTATTAGTGTTTTTATTCCAATGTGTAACGTGACTATATCTGTTTCCAAACCAGTTATATAAAACAATTGCCCTTGGCTTAAAAAGCTTAATTACACAATTAATATTGACCTATTACCATTTCTCGAAATTGACCACTTAAAATATCTCTATCAAAATTCTACCATCAAACATTCCATTTTCACTTTACTGATCCGTTTTGGGATAAGATGTTTCATAAAATACATGAAAAAATAAAAGTTGTAAAATTAAAAAAATAAAGTGATAAAATTCACAAAATAATAATAATTAAGTGATAAAATTAATAATTAAACCTTTTAAAAAAAATGTACCACTGCCACAGAACTGGGGAGTGATGGAATATTTTAGATGTTATCACACATTCCACGGCTCTACCCAGTTTATATGGTGTCCTTGAGGCTGCAGTATAAGTAAAATATCCGATTTTGTATAACTCGTCTGGTTTGGACGGTGAAAAGTTTTGGGTATGAAAGTGAATTGTGCATGGGACGGGGAAGTGTACAGTGCATGTGAAATTCGACGGCTGTTTTTCACAGAAAGCTTACGACCAACATCATATCAACTATAGCATCATAAGAACAAACATCAAATCCACACATTTTTTGGTCTTTTTTTTTATTCATTTGATTTCTCCCCTCCACTCTACAGGGAGGGAGAAGAAACAAACTGTCTCGGTAAACTAAAAAGATCTTTCCCTTCAAATGGAGAACTCCATTCCCGAGAACCTGATGTTTCAGCAGGAGATACTCCACCATCTTGCAATCCAGGCAAGGGAACAATGCTACCATTAGAGGGTAATGATCTCATTGCTGGCTGAGGAACCACACCAGAAGCATTTGAGCCGTATAGAGTACCACTCTTTGCAAAAGGTGAAAGCCCAAGCAATAATGCATTAGACCTAGGTGGAGATAAGCCTCTATCCAAGGACCAGTCTATGTTGGTATAATCAAATTGCATTGATCCACCAGTGCTCCAGTCTACTGGAGAAGTTGACCCTGAAGTTGCTGCAGATCCTAGCCCAGAAAAGAGTCCAAGAGAAGAAGCAGCAGCAAGTGTTGGAGACGCAGCCATTGTTCCATTCCATAGGCTACTCCCTCGGTTGGTTGCTTGCAGATCTACCGAACTGCTGTTGCCAGCCACAAACTGTTGAGGAGGCTGACCCTGAAGTTGGTGGTACATTTGATTAGAACTGAAATAGTTTGAACTGAGGCTTTTAGAGCTAGGAGGATGAGACATAAAGCCATTGGACCTCATGACTTCTACACTGTTAGTTGGATACCAACTGGCAGCTATTCCAGGAGGAGAAGAACTCAAGCTGGCAGCTGGAATCTGCTTTGTATTAACAGTTTGAGGCCGCTGCATCACAATTACTGGCTCCCTAGCTGAACCAGGTTGAGGGTTCTTATAATCACCTCCAACAGCCGCATAAGAAGCTTCTGTCTTAGCAGGTGTGGGTGACACTTGCAATGGTGATGCCAACGAGTAAGAAACCGAAGGATTAGATCCTGCAATTGGCCACCTCTTGTCAGCTGGTATAGAAGCTTGTTGAGGCTTTGCCCAATCAGACTTGGATTGGATTCTCTTAAGAGGCTGCATAGGTCTGTTGCTGGATTCAGCTGACCCTCCAGTAATTGCTTGCTTGGTATAGTTAAAATCCTTTTCATCTTTTTTTGGAGAAAGAATGGGTTTAGTCTGTGACCTAGCATTCTGATTCACAACTCCTGTCTGCTTACTACCAAATGAAGGAGGATCACCAACTTCATCTGGCTTTGGTGGACCAGATGGTCGATCCAGCTTCAATTCTCTCAAAGAATCTGCAGCCTTATCAAGATCACCCTCACAAGCAACAACTGCTCTTTCAACCTCCTGTTTTGAGAAACTGAACTTGATTTCTAGGTCTGCTATCCGAGCCAGTTCATCTGATATATCAATTTTCAAATTACTCCCACTTATATTTGCATCTTTATGATTATCTGCTTCTTCACCACCTTCAAACAGCCATGCTACTGATTCCTCAACCCTTCCTTCATTCAGTATCAATGCTACTGTTGCACGCTCGTGAGAAAACCCCATTGCCACAAGCTGTTGAGCAAGTGCCTCTAGTTTCCTTGACATTATATATCCACTGCAACGATCATGCAACTCTTGTGCCCGCCTTTCCTTCTGCCGTTGATGTTTCTTTTCATTCTTCTGGCGAATTTTCTCTCGTTTGTCATTATCAGCTCCCGGAACTGCCTCCAGTCGAGCAGGAGGAATAGAAGATTTCTCTTTATGGTCCTCAGACTCACCAGACCAACTACCATTGTTAGAAACAGAATCATACTCCACACCAGCTATCACTGAGCCAGCGGGATGTTCATCTGTCTCATCTATATTCCGAAAACGACCATTCGATTGTACTTGGGAAGTAGATGCTGGTTGCATCTCCAAAGTATGGAATGTTCCCAATAAAGGGTTGTATGCACTAGCTGGTACACCAGCTACTGCATTAGCAGATCCAGAAGACTTGGCAACAGACTTCTGAGCTTCTTTGCCAGCCTTTTTATCTTTAGACTTAGATTTGGAAGGCGACATCTTTTTAGTAGAAAATATGTCCCTGAAACATAAAAGAGAAATAATCAGATTAAATTGTTTTCTAGTGAACTAACAAATTACTATAGAAACAATATTATAGGCAACAACAAAAATTAAAAATAAATAAATAAATCATATCTACTAGATAACAATCTGTTAACATCAATACCATCACGGGTATGGATCTGTTTGCAAACAATCAAGTTCATAAAGGATTACAGGATGACAACAGAACACAGTTTAAACTACAACAAACTACAGAGGGAAAAGGAAAACAGGGACAGTAACCAATTAAAAAAATATAATTCTAGAAAACCAAATGGATTATAGTTATCCTTAAAAGAAGTTTCCTTCAGAAGAAACTGCTTTTCTGTCCCCTGAATGTTTGTGGCACAAACTGCTTCTCTGGAATAACTTCATTAATGTCCATGATGATCTCTGTAAATTTTAATGAGAACTAGAGGATTCATGCAATTGAAAATCTATTTGATTACCAAAAATAATGCTCTCTACAGAAGCACATTACAGAGCATGAAAATTGCATTGCTACCATTTAAAAAAGCAAGGATGAAAAGCAAGAGTCAATAATTTGTTTCAATCTAAGTATTGAATGAATAGAATGTAATAGTGATTAGTCCACAAATTGTATACAGATGCAACTACAGTGCTTTAATCAGGAAAAATTAAAACAATTAAAATTTTAAAACAACCAAAACAATACAAGGATCTCCCCACACTTTGTAACCCTTATCAAAACCAAAGTAGATAATTAGTTGTGCAAATTCCACATACACCCACTGAAGTATTTTAAAACTACACTAACACTCCAACTATTTTAAAATCCTACACAAACCTCCGCTTTGCTTTTAAAACATTACACTGACACCCCATTTTAATTACACATGCACCACTTAAATTTTTAAGGAACATTCAAACATTACACTTACACCCCCCTACAAGGGAGGCCATTGTAAGGATAAAAAAGAGGGGTGAGTTGATTCTAGAAAACCTGAGGAGATGTTACTACAATTTGTTTAATCAAGTACAGAACGGATGGAAACTGATACAGTTCAGGAATCACGTAATCCAACAAAACCTGACTCAGCTGTTCAGGAATCACGTAATCTAACAAAACCTGACTCAGCTGAACTCAAAATATACAGTAACTTAGGACATTTGAGAGGCCATGAATCGTTGCATCCATTCCTCAGACACTAATTCCTTTGCTTCTCTATACTCTTCTCCTCTTGTTTAATATTTCTCCATAGCTTACAACAGAATTTGCTTCCAATTCTAACCCATGGCCAAGCTGGCAGTTGGTTACGGCCCAATCAGGCCAATTCCCTAGCAATAACCCCTACAAATTCTTGCATACACCCTAACAATAGCAGATTTCCTAACAAATAAATAACTCTCCACACAGATACAATTACAGCACTTCAATCAGGTACAGGTACAATAATATCCAAATTTTCAACAGAACATAAAGAACAAATAACAAAGATCCACTGACCCATTTCTCCACTTATTTTGAAACCTAAGTGCAATAAATCAATTTTCCAACAGGTCATAATTCCCATATACCTAACCTTCCACCCCCATAAAGGATATACAATACCGGGTCAGTCACCAAACAAAGGAAGGTACAAATACAGCATACTTGTCAAGTTCAATAAATATCAACATTCATTGCAGCTAAGCTTTAGAAAACCCAGCTCCATTTCAGTTAGTCTTAGTCCTACAATCACTCAATATTACTAGTCTATTACCTGACCTTCCTCTCTTGTACAGAATATTATGATGGAAATGAGGAAACTAGCAATCAGAATAGGACTACATGTAGGAACACTAACTTCAACAAAAATAATAAAATCAGAATTATAATTACTTGATTCATATTCTATTTTGTCGTGCCCCCATGTAAATTTGGATAGACTAAATCAAATCATATACTTAACCTTCCACTCTTACTAACTATTTATTAGTTACCTTCAATCCCTTTTACTATGAGAATAGAACAAGACAATCTGTGCAGAAAAAAACATTACACACTCCTATTGCGGTAAAGTTCATCCAGAATTAAAAACGAAGAAAACGATGTTCCAACTTAAACAAAGATCATTACAGTCAACTTAAGCAACGATAAGCAATTAATTAATGCAGTAGTTTCAGTACTATACTAATGAAAGGCAGAAACCTAAAAATGTAAGATGCCTGAAACAAAGATAGCATTATCTGATACAGCAACACATACAATCAGTTGCACATAAACTCAACCACCAACATACTCATATTAGAATAAGCACACCCATATAGTAAGGAAAAATATAAAAAAATTCATATTATCAGCTAAGCACATCCAATGCTACTAATTAAAGCCATTATTGTTGTTTCAGTCTTCAGAACATATTGCCAACGTGCACCCAGTACAGCACAATCAAAATCAGCAACACAAGCCAAAATCCACAGCAAAATCACGACCAAGGATCCATCAACTACAAAACCAAACCCAGACCAAATCCAAACACGTCCCGGCAATTCCGATTCCAAAAATCCGAATGCGGAATGCAAATCGCGAAATTCCACAATTGCGAAAGCAAAAGAAAAATACAACTTAAACAACTGAAACCAAATAATAGAGTTTAATTGGCAAAATTTTATAATTGTGGTTGAGATTAAAAGCAAAAAAACTATGGAGAGAATTGAGAAGCAGAAGAAGAAGATGAAGAAGAAGAAGAAGAAAAAGGAGAAGAAGAAAGAACCTGAGAATCAAGCTGTAGAACGGGAAAACGGTCAGGAACTTAGAGCGAGAACGAGAGAGATAGGTTTCGATGTTGAAAAGTGAAATTGGGGGAATTAGGGTTTTGATTCAATGAAACTGAAGAGATCCGAAATTTTGCGAAAAGAGAAATGAAAAATTGTCCATATCCTAATAACGAAGCATATATAGTGAGGTTCAGCTGCTTTTTCCTTTCTTCTATTAAAAAAGTGTGTCTATCTTCTTTCACTTAAATCTCAAATAATAATTAAAAAAATTTGTATTTCCTTTTAAATTTTACATTTATTTTCTTTAACATGTTTTGTCTTATTATTTTTTAAGCTTAAGTCTTAAGCAAAATCATTTAAAAATCTTATACTATCAATTATAAAGAAGACATTATATGTAAGATTAAAGATAAGTTCAATTTAATTTATCTCACTTTAACACGAATTTTAATTTAAAATTTGAAATCAAATTTGGCTTAATTTAAGTTTGTGAACGCATGGTTAAGGTTGATAATTCCAATAAATTCAGAATTTGTATTTATCTTACATTATTATACAAGAACAAAAATTAATTATATAATTTAATATATGAAATATTCTACTATTATTGTTACTACTATTATTATTTTTAATATACCAATAATGATAGGCAAAAGTGATAGTAATTTATGTCCTATAATTAAATGGTTCACCCATAACTGTTATAATGAAATTGTAATTCTTAAAATTGTCCACATTCAAGTAACCGAAATAAGTTAACTCATTTTTGTACTAATATAATGTTGAACTTGGATCATTGAAATCGACCTAATTTCATCAAACTCACAAGTCATGCTACGAGTTGGTGAGTTCGCACATGGCCAAAAGTGTCACTGGTTTTAATGAAACCCTTTTTTTTTATATGATATATATCCTTGATTCATTTGTGCAACACGCGCTATATTCCAAATGGAAGCACTTTTTCTCTCTAATAAGGGCACTCCACCCTCTTCTTTATGGTCGAAATCACACTCGAGAGTGTTAAAAGTTAAGTCCTCCTCCCTATTAAGATAAAGATAAGTTAAGTCTTTCAAAAATACATGTGTCTTAATTTCAAAAGCCTTCTTTTTTTAACAATATTTTTATAATAGAAAGTAAGATAATTTTGTACGTTTTATATAAGTTATATAATATGAAATAGGTATTTAAGAAAAATAAAAGATGATATTTAATCAAACACAAGTTGTTGATAAAAAAGTAAGAAAAGCTTTAAGAAAAAACCGTGAAACAAGATCAAAATAGATACATGTCAAAGAAGAACGTACATGTACAAATAGAAATAAGGTTAAAATCCTAATTTCCTCCTCTAATTTTCATGAAAAATTCAATTATATTCTCATATTTATTTGGTTCAATTTAATTCTCTAATTTTTAAAATGAATAAATTAGGTTATTCTTGTTAGATTGACATTAAAATTCTTTTATAATTTATACATCAAATCGTTCCACCAATACAATAAAATAAATTTGAATATTTAGACTTTTTAGGTGAAGTAATTTGATATATTAATTTTAATGAAAATGTAACACCGATCTAACGAAAAGTATCTAATATATTATCTTAATAAAATTAGAGGACTAAATTGAGCACAATAAAAATTAGGAATTTAATTGAATTTTTTATAAGAACCAAAGAGCTAAAAAAAGTATTTTAACCTATAAATAATATATGCATGAAGTGTTGTAAGACCCAAGAAATTTAAATAATTATTTAATAAATGCGGGTAGTGGGAACCTTTATAGCATTTAATCATGGATTTTGTGACGTGGAATAGTACTGGTTCAAATGGTTGAGAGTACTTGATTATTATGAGAGCATTTGGGTTTGGGTCTTATGAATGTCATTTGTGTAAATTATTTTAATTGTTTGTTATTTTGACAATATGTTTGATCATGATGAGTGATAATATATTCCTAGATGTATAAGAATTATCATGAAACATGAATTGGCTGAATTAGTTGTGTACTTGCTTTGAAATTAGATGATTATGTGTTCAAATCTTGGTAGATGCAAAATAGGTTTGTTTTTACTAAATTCTTTTTTTTTTTTGCATGGATGAGAATGGTCAGAAACTCTAGCTGTCGTAGAGAGCAATTGGAAAGGCTAAGTAAATCAGTTGTTAATGGCATTTGATGGCCATTAACGCCTCTCTTAATGCATTTTCGTTTTTAGGTAATTAGGCCTAATTAAGTGAGTTTAGGGAGGGAGAGAGAAGAGACACTAGAGAGAAAAGAGAAAGGCAGAATGTGGAACCTTTGGTAAGGAATTTTTAGAGCAATAAAGTTGTACTTTAGAAAGGATTGAGAGTTGTTGTTGGAGGAGCAAAGGGAGGTCATTGCGGATCAAGAAGAGACTCTAAGATTTTTAAGTTTGAGTAAGGAATCCAGGTTAGGGGACTTGTTAATCGATTTTAGTTTACTTGTGATAATTTTGTAATGTGTTATATGTTGTGATATTTCTCCTCTAGTTGCTCTATTTTTCATTCGTATTTCTGGAAAATTTTAAGAAACCGCCTAGTAGTTTTGAAGGACCGCCAGACGACTCATATGAATTTCCCTATAATTTTGGGTTCTTGCGAAGAACTACCTAGCGACATGAATTGACCATTAGGCGACGCAATTAGTCTAACCCAATTTTTGGGCTTTTGGATGAACCTCATGGCGGTGAGGAACACTCGCCAAGCGATACGAGCAATGTTGGCACGATTTTGATGTTGTGCGAATTAAGATGTACTTGGGATTAATTGAACTAAAATGTATGAAGCTTTAGGGTGTTGGAAAAATTGGGGTTAATTATGGTGCAAATTGTGATGGCAGTGAATTGATAATCTAATAGTAAGAATTGAATGTAAACACATGTTGGAAAATGAATTAGAGTGACTTATTGAAGGAGAAATGGTAAAATGAAGGGATTCTAAGGTTAGGGTTCATGTAGGTGCCGATGAAATTTGGGAGATTCGAGGTTTGGATGCACCGTCTGATGACACCTAGTTTGCCGCCAGGCGCCAACATAGTAGTATATGCAGTAAGTGTGCGTGACGTGAATGAGTGCGAGATCCAAATTCTGTGGTGATTACTTTAGATCATACAGGGAAAATATCATAAAAGGTAAGGGTATGATGAATGTGGGTTCATACATGAAATGGTGAAGGTTAATGAGAGTAAACTTGGATTTACTTATGTATGGAATGGAAGGAAAGGTTAGCTATTAGCTAGAGATAAGTTTAAATGTGACCTGAATTGGAAGCATGATCATGTTCTTTATGAGTTTAAGTTATTGAATTGGACATTGGATTGATCACATATTGAGGTGGGTTCATAGGGAAATATTTGGCTATACCTATAGTGACTTGGAGGTGAAAGGTATTGTGAGGTATGGTACTTGGTTGGGGAAAAACATAGATAAATTGGCTACTATTTTATAGTTGGTAGGGGTAGAATTGAATATATGGATACATATGCAATGGTACAGAGGACTTCTTTGAGTAATAGAGGTTAAAAGACTATTGTGGTACTTACACGAAATTGGAAACATAGGGCTGTAATGGAAAATAACTAGTAAACTCGTTGTACTGGTGTAGCGACTGATGGTGATATTGGAACTGCCAGGCGATAACTACAATTCCAGACCCCCACTGGGACGCATGGCGCCTAGCGGTGAGGGTGCTTTTGCCAGGTGATACTTGTAAGGACAAAGGCATTAGAGGCGTAAAGCACCTGGTGGTATAGGGGTTCCGCCAGGCGGTATGCAATTGGCTTTCGCTTGGAGGCTCTAGAGCAACACTAGGCGATAATGCAGGGGCAATGGCATTATGTGTTATGGATGTGCGTGGTTTATAAGGCTTTGGGTGATACCTTAAAGATGGACTTACTAGAGCATTCATTGAGTTGTGGCTCAAAATGGTATCCCTTGAGTTGTGGCTTAGAACGGTGAGTGATACCGTTGTGAGTGTGTGAGTTGTGGCTTGTACGGAGGGTCTCCACTTGATTGAGCATTCGCATGTTATGGCCAGTGATGTGTTAATCTTGTGTTGAGAGTACAAATTGTGGTTTGTATTGGGAACTCCACCTGGCGTTGCGGAGCGTGGTCTGTAGCATGATATTCTCTCACGTGTTTCTACAAGTTGTGGCCTTTAGATGGTGGCAACAAAGGATATCTTAATGTTATCATCTAAAGATGTAGAACGTGAATAAACATGGTGGTGGTCATGTTTATGGAATAAGGGAATAGAGTTTCTATAATGTATGTGTATGTACATTTTGAATTGTGATTTTATATATATGTATATGTTAGCTCACCCTATATGCTTGTGTTTGGCGATGATCGTGTAATGTTTTACACAGGAGAAGATGATGTTGCAGGTGGTGCTGGTGAGGAATAGAGCCGGAGTGGGGACTAGCATGGGAGAACTATTTTATGGAATTTTTATTATTGTATTACTTTTTATGTAGTTGTAAACAATTGTTTTATTGGTTTATTGGATTTGTATTTTGGTGTTGGAACTTGAAGTTATAAATCCGGACAAGTTAATAAACGATTTAAATTTTTCCCGTATTTTGTGGAAAAAGAATTACCATAAATGCGATTTTGTATTTAGTTTCTATTTTATTTTATTTAAATTAATAATATTTGACCGGAATGTTACAAGTGTCATACGTCTACGTCAATAATAAATGATAAAAATTATCATGAAACACTTTGTTCTTAATAATAGAAAATATTGTGATGTGATCCTAGTCCTCCAAGACAAAAATATAGAAGGTACAAAATGTCTCCTTAAAGCAATTATATTAGAAGAACATGTAGAAGAATGGAAGTAGTTTAGAAACACATAGTAAGTATTGTAAGTGTCCTTTCATTCTTACAAAGTCACATCATCTAGTCTTTAAAAGTTGACTATAAACTATTATCAAGGAAGATTCTTACATAAAATACTATTTATAATTTGTGAAAACTCATTTTGGTATTATTAGTGATAAAAGAGAATGATTCACACGTCTCATCATTGTTAACTCGAATTTTCAATCGTTATTTTTTAGTTAAACAAACCTAAATTATTCCCCCTAACGAAGTATAGGGAAAATAACTTAGGATCGAATCCAAGAAAATTGTGTGTATCAAGTGTAACTTGCGTAATTTAATCTTGCTAAAATGAAAATAAAACTAAACAAAGGAGGAAATTAAACAAGTTGAGAAAAAGTGCATAAATTAACTCAATTAAAACTAAACTAAATGCATGATTGAAATTAAAAGAAGATATGCACAAATGTAATGCATGATATGTGATGTATGTGACGCTATGGTAGCAGAATTGGATGTGTAATAGTAGAATGCAAAATGCACTTAATCTAAGATGTTGGATATGATCTCATACAATGCCAAAGTAAACTGAATCACTAAAACCCATACAGAACCCATTCCAACAGAATAAGAACGCACATATCATGAATAAAGCAATCTTAGAATGGAATGAAGGTGAACTTAGATGAAATGTAAGTGGGGAATGCATATGCAAATCTTAGACCAAGTTAGGAATGATTTGAGATCATGAACATTGGTGCAACCTAATACAAAACGTGCTTGACACGAGGATAAGATAATATGCATGAATGAATGGATCTTATGCTTTAATAGATGCAAAATGATCAATGGAAATGGAAAATGGCAACAAAAATTACTGCAGCAACAGTGTGCATGCTAAAACTAGACTTGAATTGTGCACATGAATGAAATATGAGTGTGCGTGAATGGATTTAGTGTGTGTGAACATATTTGCCATGATAAATTACTACTGTAGGATAGAAACTGATATAGGTTTTTACAGCAGATAAATTTGGGTGCAAAGATGGTTTACCATGATCTCAAATGATAATGAATGAATGGGAATATAAGCACTAATGGAACTAGCTTAAAACATGCGCGACACCAAATGGCAGCAAAATCCTAGACTATGACAACAATGAATCAAGAAATGCTCATGCACAATGGTGAAGGCAAAGAACTAATTCAAAATGTTTCAAACGTGATGAGTGCAAAGTTAAGATGTCCGAAATAATTGGGACTTGCAGCCAATTATGGTTTTGCAACTAAACGCATATTAGAACAAAGCATGCAAGGACAAGATAAATCCCTCTAATGTGCCACAAGTATCAACCATTTAGAGATGCACACAAAGTCAACGACAAGCATGCCCACATTAATTCACTCAATTACAAGTTCAAAATTACAGAGAAAAAATAGATGCGATGTAGTGGAATAAATGAATTCAGAACCAGATTTATGCAGAAAACAAAAATGCTATGTGCAGGTCCAAGAATCACATTAACATATGGCCAAAGAAGTATTAATCTTCACACAAACAAGGCAAAATAACAGGGATGCATACAAGATTATGACAACCTAGTCTAACTTGTAGCAGCAAAATGAGAATGTGATGTTGTGCATATACAGGTTACAAAAGCTAAATCAGAAACTAGAACTGTAGCAACAACAACACACTCACACTGATTTACTCAAATGCAGGAATGCAAATGCAAATGCTTAAATTAACTATACATGTAGATGAAATTTACTACCAACATCATTAACAAGAAAACATGATCCTAAATTATCTACTACATGAAATTAAAGCAAGGCAGGAAAGCTGAACTTGGTGTATGTCAACACCCAATTTCGTCCGGACGAATAAAATTGTTTCTAAAAAATATTCAAAAAATAAGTGTTTAATAAAATAAATAAATTGTTTAAAAAATTTAAAAAATTAATTAATAAAAGTTTCTTTAATTTATGTTTTTAAGAGTTTAGTAAAATAATATTTTTGTTTTTTAAAATAATAAAATAAAAAAAGATAATTTCGTTTTTTTAATTAACTAATAAAATTCAAAAATAGAAAAATAAAAAATTGAAAATAAAAATGGTTTGCAAGATGATTGGAGGGAACGATTTTTTATTTCTATCTCAACTTCTACTTCAACTCCTACTCATGACTTCATATTCACATATTGGACACATCGTGAAAAAAAAACGGAAACCAACATCGCTCCTCATACACGGTTTTGTTCACATTTTGGGAGGCATCCTTTCCATTCACGAAGTACCCTTTCATTCACAAAACGGGATCTTACAATCATCTCTATCCTCGTTCACGGAGATAGCAATAGTGCAAAGGGCAGAGCATAAAACCCAGAATTACAACAGAAGATATAAAGAACATTCAGGGGGGTAAAAGTGGTAGCAAACACAAAACTGAGACATTAAATAAGGTAAACAATATTCAAATTTTGCTACGATGCTTGGCTCACTTTATCATTGTTGTGCGTTAATTGCATGAATTGCAAATTTTCTTCATTTGATGCTTCCTGAAATTGTTAATCAATCAATTAAAATTGGAAAATTGATAAAATAAAGGAGAATTGGGTTTAAGGAATTTGAAATAGAAGAGAAATAGAAAAGAGTTGATTTGCCGCTAGCAAATAGGGGTTCGGTAGTGAACATTGACAATGCGGAAAAGTTGGAGGCAATTTGAGTTATGGAGAAAGTTGGTGTTGGAGTAACTTGGGGTTTAGTTATGGAGAAGTGAAATTCTTACACAAGAGAAAAGACTATTGCAGTGGCTCTGTTCAGACGCTGACAGCGGTTGTGATAGCAAACCGTGGCAACACTGGCAAGCATTTTCGACAACGAAAATGTAAGAACGAACTAGAGGGGGTTGTTGTGTGTTGGGATTTCATGACTGAGAAATTAGAAGTGGAGTGGCTAGCACCACTATTAGTGGTGGCGTGATGGGGATGGCCTACGCCATCGAAAGTCGAGTCGTTGTTGACCTAACTATAAGTATGAACGTTGAATGGTGGCCGCATATGATGGTGTGGTGGCATAGATGGTTGTCGGTCCCATCGTGAGTCGTGTCGTTGTGAGCAGTGTTACCGACGGCCTCGTACGGGATGGGCAACGTTAGTGCTTGCGTGGTGGCCGTTAGTAGAAGGAAGAAGATGAACTTTGGGTGTTAGTCTCGAAAGATGCTTTTAATTAGGGTTGGGAGATTCATTTTTCTTCACGCACCTCCATAATTTAATTTGTGCACCCCTACTTTTAATTTGGGTTCTTATTTATTTACTTCATGCACTCCCCAATGTAATCACCACACACCCCTTACATTAAGTTTTATTTTACCTTATTTACATGCGTTTTTACTAAGCACACACCCCACTCCTTTAATTTCTTTTTTTTTACGGTAGGATGCGTTTACTTTATGCACCACACTTTTCTCTTTATGCACCTCGTTTCCATATGTGTAGTTTTTCTCATTGCACGTACTCACTTATGCACTCACATTTTCTATTTCAAATTTTACAATTTTCTAATTAAATCTCACTTTTCAAGCACATCATTTTCTAAAATAATAAAATATTTTTAATAAAAATTAAAATAGTTTTTGAAAAATGATAAAAATAAGAATAATAAATTTAAATTTATTTTCTTTATTTTTTCTTTTAGTGTCTAATCGACTGCTCGCATCACACGATACTCTTTTTCAAAATATAAAAATCATAGAAATGTTTTGGTGTCTAATTGGCCGCTCGCGTCACACGACACTCCTTTTCAAATATACAAATATAAAAAATGTTTTTGGTGTTAACCCGACCGCATGCGTTGCATGACACTCATTTTCAAAAAATGTCAAAAGATAACTTTCAAAAAAATTAAATAATTTAATCAGACCTTTTTTTATAAAGAACTACGTAGCCCTGATTTTTCATTTTTTAATGAGAATACGTAGGACCAAGGTTTTAACCCTTGTCGGGTCCCTTTCACTCCAAAATTAATTTTGTGCACAATTTTCTTATTTGTGGGAAACGTAAGTATTTAAAATAAACACATCTCTTTTGCAAAATTAATTAAAGGCATCGCCTTTTGGTGGACGCTGTAGGGTGCTAATACCTTCCCTACATGTAATCGACTTTATATTATTTTTATGGTTTTCCATAGTTTTCCAGAATAAATTATGGTGGCAACTTCAAACTTCTATTTTCAAAACAATTTTCTTTTTAATTCGTCGTCCCGTCGCGATTTAGGTTGTGACAGATGACGACTTCATTGGGGACACTAGAGAGTCAAGCCTATTTAATCGAATATGCGAAAGCGATGTGTTTAATTTAGATGTTTTGTTTTTTCCCTTCTCGATTTATGTATATTATATATTCCTGTTGGTGTATGACATATTTGTGGATATTGAACCTTAGGGTAGAAAACATGTTTTTTTGTATGGATCTTTTTTTGTTTTGCAGGCGGGGGTTTAGGTTTGCATTTTTCTCCCTTCACACACTCACATTATATTTTGTACATGAAATGAGTGCGGTCCTATACCTGGGTCTGAGTAGCTTAAAATTAAAAGGGGATTGTGTAGCAGTGTCACAATGGATGTACTTCCCAAGTGGTCATTGTGAGAACCCCAGCTAGAGTCTGTTTGCTTCATTTGATACTCTCACATCGTGTTGTTTACCAACTATTATGAGAAATGTCGGAAAGTGGGCCATAACTCTAGTGACCTTTTATCCTTAGGAAATAGGAGACTATCTTGGTGAGTGCATATACCTACCTTAATCCTATGACGCGCTTAAACATTATAAGACACAAAGGGAGATATGTATTCCTATAATTCCTATTTTGTTTTTGTTTTTTATTTTTATTTGTATTTCATTCTTTGTGTTTTTCTTTTAAGGTTGTAATAAGTTATGTAAATTATTCATAGCATCATGTAGTCTGTAATTTTTCTTTTTCTTGTACATTTTCATTGTACTCATTCTAGGTATAAAATTATAAAGTTGTGTCATTTCCTTGGAGAATAATGGAAATTAATAGGGAATCTGGAGTTGGAGAACATTCTGGTTCAGAGTCACTAAAAAAGAAGCAGTCAATTAGAGAAAAAGAAGGCAACTTGACTTATCTTCGAGAGTTGGTGGGGAAGATGAAGACTATCCAGAGAAACAGTTTTCGAAGGAAATATGTGAATTTACTGAATCTTCTAGAGATTGATACTCAAATTCCAGTTATTACTGCTTTGGTCCAATACTATGATTTGCCACTCCGGTGCTTCACCTTCAAGGATTTTTAATTAGTGGAGGAATTTGGGGATATTCTAGACCTACCATTAGAAGGCAAAGTTCCTTACAAGCATACAACGCAAAATACATCTGTTTCGACACTGGCAGAAATCTTGAAAATACACCCTACAGAGTTAGAAGGCAAAATGATTACAAAGGGAATCGTCAAAGGCATTCCTCAAGGGTTTCTAGAAGGGCATTTGCGCCAATTGGCTGACAAAGACATGGGGGAAACCTTCATGAATGTACTGGCGCTCATTCTTTGTGGCGTTATGATTTTCCCAAGCATCGATAATTTTGTTGATTTCTCAGCCATTAACATTTTCATAACATATAAAATCAATGCAGAAAATCCAGTCACAACAATCTTAACCGATGTTTATGGGAATTTGAATATGTGTTATGAATCTAAGAAGAAGAAGTTGTCATGTTGCTTGCCAGTATTATATAAATGGTTTATTTCTTATGTCAATCCAAATTACAAGTCAACTGCTAAAGGAGCACAGGAATGGACATGTTTTTTTGCTAAATTACATAATGGAATGATCAAACGAGAGGTCTCGTGGTAGCAGAGATCACATATCATACATTGTGGGGAGTACCCAAATGTACCTCTTATACGAACCAAATATTGTGTTAATTATAATCCAATATTAGCACAAAGACAATTTGGGTATCCTGTACGAGGTGCACCAAATCTAGAATCTTTAGTTGCACTGTGGAATTGTTATGAAGAAGGGACATCTAATGATTTACTTTGACGGTTAGAAGTGCTTAGGGCATCGTGGTGCGTGTAGAAAAAGACTTAAGGTCGTGGGTAGTAAATGAGAAGACGTCTTAGCAGCAATGGGTAATGGATAGGGTTAAAGTGGTGAAGCTACGGTTCAAACCAGTTGCCTTCATGCCAGAACAACAAAATGTGGAAAGTGAGGAAGTAAAAACCCTTAAGGGAGAAATAAAAAGGATGAAGCATAAAAATGTTAAGCTTGTTAATGATCTTCAAAAAGCTCATCATGAATATGTAGATCTTAAACATGACAATGAAGCCAAGACCAAAACTTGTGATGTATTGATAAAGAAGCAGAGAGAGGAAAGAAACCATCACTTCAGAGTACAACAAGATCTCGAAGCAACTAATAGAAAGCTAGCTTTGAGAGGCAAAGAGAAGAAAGCAATGACATTGCCCTGAACGTGAGAAAATTGCATTATGTTAAGAACTGGCAAGAGACAAAAGGGAGGCATTAAACAAGCTGCATAATGCACAAGTTTTGATTAAGGAGATGGAACAACAAAAAGAAAAAATGACAGCAACTTATGAGGCAAAGCTAGAAGAAGAGCGTTGGTATACAGTACAGGAACAAAGAGTTCGAGAGACATATGAAGGAAATAATATCGGCCTATGAAGCAAAAATGGCTGAAGAGATTTGGTACCAGTCAAAGTCGGAGGAGGAAAATCAAAGATTGAGAATTGAATGTGCTGAGTTAATGGGAGTTGTAGAGCATTGGAGAGGATGTTTTTCAAAGTTAGCAGTTATGGCTAATGGAGCAATTAAAGATGTACCCAAGATGTTAATTGATGCTGAGATTGCAATGCCTATATTCAATCCACCAAAAGCAATTGAAGATTTCCTCGGTTACTGCAGGAAGCTAGTAGGGGAAATGAAGAACATAGTGGCTAAAGCTCGAAAATGATGTTTATGCTTTCTTTCTGTTTCTTGGTATTATGAACTTCTGAACATTGTGGATTTTCTGATGTATCGACTACTTCATTTCTTGTTAATTTCCATTATTACTCGCAAACGTTATTCACACAACTTTATAGTTTTTAGCTAGAATGTTTGCATTTGCATTTGTCTTTTCTTTTCCTTTTTTGCACTTCTCATTTCATTCGAATTAAATAGAAGAGTGACAGTAAGTGATTACGGAAAAACTTCTAAGACACCCTTATAGGACTTGGGCCAATTCCAAAACGATGGAGGATTGGGAAAATGCACACGAGGAAGTGAAGGAAGAAATTAGCCAAGTGAAGGGTGAAATTAGCCAAATGAAGGATCAAATGGGTCAGATCTTGAAGGCATTGAAGGCTATGAAGAATTTAGGAGAAATTTCAGCGGTTGATGTAACATCCCTAAGGAATATTACTAATTTAAGTAAATAAATAAAGAAAGGAAAATAAGACGTCACAATATTACTATTTCCAAGACGCGGGAAAATTAAAATGTTTAAGCATCACGCCACAATATTTAAAATCGTAGTATTTAAAACTTTACAATTTCCAAAAATCCAAAATAAAACACAAATGATAATCATAAATATAGTCCTAGCTTAATCCCAGCTATCCCTCACTCCATCGCCTATGCGTTCTCAGAATCACCTGTATCAACATCTGCTCCCGTGTAACGAATCACACGATCATCGCCATACACAAACAGAAAGGGTGAGCTGAGAAAATAAAACAACAGATATATAATAAACAAAATAAGACATACACCCATCTTATTCATCTTACTTAGTTCTTGGCCAAGACCTTAACCCCAAGGCTGTATAGCCTTCAATTCACACAAAAGGTTAGCCTTGGACTCAGGAATGTGATGCTCACACGAACCTGCCCGCTCGTGGTCCTGCCTCTACGAACCTCCCCGCTCGTAGTGCTGCTCTACTGATGAAGGATTGACCCCAACCAAGGATGGAGGCACATGCTTAAGAAGACTAAGCATGTTTAGAAAGGAAGTTTACTAATCCTTCACCCCTTTCATTTATGTTTGTTATTTTTGATTTCCTAAGTTGACATAGTTGAATCAACTTTACTTGACTTGTTGACCTTTGACTAAGTTTGACTTGTTGACTATAGTTGACTTGACTTAAGCCAACATGCTAATCTATGTTTATTTGCTTTGTAGGTTAATTAGGAGTAAGAAAGCAATGCTAGGTGGCACATGGTGATTGGGGAGCATAAAT
>Ga0214543_1003840_pt1 | contig 28914 bp, 13 predicted proteins | sample CNSS2metaG_FD_160094 | JGI IMG/M metagenome (GOLD analysis project Ga0214543, IMG submission 160094) | Root nodule microbial communities from cowpea collected in UCLA plant growth center, Los Angeles, California, USA - CNSS2 | ecosystem: Host-associated > Plants > Roots > Nodule | place: USA... | reverse complement strand
ATTTTCAATAAGTAAAAACTACATCATGATAAAATATATTTTTAATGTTTAAACTACATTTAGATAAAATATGAAACATTAGTAAAAATATAAGATTTTCTAATTGCTTTATTTAAAATAAATAATACAGTTTATTAAAAAAAAGGGATGTTACACACACTAATTACCATCACCAAGAATTTCACTAGAAACTCTTTTACCAACAATTTCCACATGTCATCTCAATCATTCAAGTCTCATGCCAATCCACCACCAACCAAACAAGTCATGTTTTCCATTTCATACTCAACATAACAATATTTCATTTAATCTCATACTTTATAAATGCATACCATGACATACATATATCACAAAATAGTATTCATCCCAAATAAGTGAGTGCCAACATTTAAGTACCTACAATTCCATATAATCAAGTATAACACACAACCATAATTCTTACACCAAAATTTCTAAGAAAATTTATTATCACAAAACCAAAATCACTACAATAATATGTGACACATTTCTCAATCTACAGATATCTAATCGACTATCCAACCGGTCAAACCACAAAATAGCATGTTATGAACCAAATGTCCAAATTTGAGCTCAATCCAACAGTTAATGAGTCGGGAAATTCAATTTTACTAAAACTGCGCATATTAGAAAAAAGGCAAAGTCGCCTAGCGACCAAGGCACTCGCCCAGCAACCACTCGACGCTTCCAGAATAAGAAAAATAAATATCACAGTTTCATGAATATTTGAACCCCTAACTTGGAAATACACAAAAAAATAACGTTTTTCCCAATCTTATCTCATATTCCACAAAATACTAATCACATAAAATAGAAATAACGTGAAACCCTAGTTTCTCTTACCTCTTACATGAATAATGTTAGAAAACGATGGCAAACACTTAACAGAGAAACATTGCAACTCCATAAATCAAACAGCGAACTGAAACGTGGATACAAAAATAAATACAGGCATGAGGATGAACCCTAACCCAAACCAACGTACCCTACACGGTAAAAAGGGGAAGAAACGACAGACTCAACTTATTTGGAGGTAAAATAAGTTTGGCTAGCTCGTAGAGTAACGTGAGTGAAACCCTAACAGAGCTCCTTACTTCGGAAAGTAGAGAAAAGGAGAAATCTATTTTTAGAAATGAGACATAAAATAAGGATTAGGGGACCGGAAAGGGGTATTGGGGTCCCCAAATGGGTTGGTCTTAGGCTCACCAAAAGGCCAGACCCAAAATGTTTTAAAACTCAAAAAAAATGGGGCTTATACTTGGTCAATGTTATGATAAGATTAAAAAAGAAGAATAAATATATTATATTTTTATATCATATAAATTAATAAAGATGAAAAATGAATACCCATTTGACATGGAGAATAGCCGAAACTAAGTGTGAACCATTTTGTAAAAACAACATCGATCAAATAAATATTGTCGAACTAAAAATAGATGTTTCTTTTTATCGTATCCCTCTTATATTAGTGTATATACATGCGCTATAGTATATGTGTACATATTTTTTAGATATAAATAATAGTATGTTAGTAGGTGATAATAATGTAATGATATTAAGTTAATATATAAAATAAATTTATATTTGTTAAAAATAAAGTGAAATAAATAAAGAAATTAATTGTTGATGAATAAAAAAAAGAAAAATAATTTTATAGAAAATAAATAAAATTAATTGTTAATTTTAAAAATTTAATAAATAATTATATTATAAAGAGTATAATTAGTATGAAGGGAATCTCTTTGTATTGTTATAGATATTAATGTTTTTCATCTCCTTCCTATCGACTATGAACTTAGAAGTCCAGAGTTCATAGAGTTTGGGTGTATATATTCGGAGAAAATGGGTCGTTATTGTAATGTAGGTCCATAGAATAAAAAAGTTGGGCCAAAATGATTCCGAGCAACGTTGAGGCCCAGGGGGTGGTTGGTGTGAGTTTGCGTGAATCTTCGTCCTCATGTTGCTCTCTATCTGCGTAACGCGATCTGTGTTTGTTCCAGACAGAGAGAGATGATGATGCATTCACGGATTAGAAGCGTTGCCGGGAGCATCAAATGCGCCGCGAGACTCTTCTGTTCATCATCTGCAACCTCTCCGGCGGCGCCGTCGCAATTCTCGAATACTCTGGCAGGGCTCCGGGACCGGCTGGCGGAGGAGTCGCCGTCTCTGTCGGACTTCATTGCGCTGAAATCGGAGAGCGCGTACTCGGTAGAGGTTGGGACGAAGAAGAAGCCGCTTCCGAAGCCGAAGTGGATGAAGGAGGCCGTCCCTGGCGGCGAGAAGTACGTACAGATTAAGAAGAAGCTCCGCGAATTGAAGCTTCACACTGTTTGCGAGGAGGCTCGGTGCCCTAATTTGGGCGAGTGCTGGTCCGGCGGCGAGACCGGCACTGCTACCGCGACTATCATGATTCTCGGTGACACTTGTACTCGAGGTTGCAGGTTATAGTCCAATCATTTCGCTTTCTTTTTATGTGTTCAACTATTTATTTATTTTTGTAATTGGTGCATTTATTTGTATTTTGAAAGTGGATTTTGGGGAAACATGGATAAATAGGTAGAGTAAATAATCCATGGTGTGTTTTAGTTTGATTGATAAGTAGAGCACCTAGGACTCGCCCTTGGAGTAGCAAAACTGACATGGAATGCTGTACTTGCTTGAAGCAATAAGTATGTTTTACAGATTGAGCTGTTTACTTGCTTAGCACGAATAATTGACTGAGATTGTAATAAATTGCATGTACAATTTTGGTTACTCAACTCCATAAACTATCTCATGAAGTTCACCTGTCCCAAACTTGTATATATATTTTTTGTCATATCATTAGTGAACGTGAGATCTCGAATACATTCCTAAAATAGGCTCTAATATAATGTTTAAATTTGAGTTTGGAAGTATAACAATTTCATGTTAAAATTTAGTCGTTCAATCCATAACTATAACTGCACTTTGGGGTGATACACTGACTTCTCTTACGGGTAGTGCTTTTTACACATTACATCCTTTTGTTTGGGAAACTACACACACGATCATTGCTTGGCAAGGAAGGTAGGTGTAATTTCCCAAAAGAAGTATTGAATGTTATGTAATAAGAACTAACCTCAGGTAAGGTTTGAATGATTACCCACGACTCATTCTAGTTTTATGTATTGGGTTTTTCACAAGAACACTTCCATTAATTATTTGTTTTTAATTTTCAGATTTTGTAATGTTAAGACATCTAGGACTCCTCCGCCACCTGACCCTGATGAGCCCACCAATGTGGCTGAAGCAATTGCATCATGGGGTCTGGATTATGTGGTTATAACGAGTGTTGACCGTGATGATTTACCTGATCAAGGGAGTGGTCATTTTACTGAAACAGTGCAGAAGCTGAAGTTACTGAAGCCTAATATCCTGATAGAAGCCCTAGGTATGCATTTGAATGTTTATAGTTTCTGAAAATAGTATGGCATCTGGTTCTATCAAATAACAAACAAACCAAGCCAAGCCTAATCCTGATAGGTGGGCACCTAGTTCTATTTAAAAAATTAAGCATCTATTTAGAAAATGAAGTGTCGGATATTAGGTGGTACCTATAGTGCTAATTTCCCATGCAATGTCTATTGCTGAATTTCATAGACATAGTATTTTTATTCCTGAAATGTGATATGCTAACGGTATGGCTTTTAACAGAGTTAAAAAGATATCTTGTTTACAGGTCAATGAGAATAAATTTGTTTTGATTTTGCATTTTCATTTTTATATATCGGTATCAATCTTATTGTATATTTGTTGAGATGGAGAACTATTTAGGGTACTATGCTTGGTTAAAAACCTTTCTAAATACTAATCAAAATTTCTTCCTTTGATGACTTTTGCACTATTGCTGTTGTGAAGCTCCGGACTTCCGAGGAGATGATGACTGTGTAGAGAAGGTTGCCAAATCAGGATTAGATGTTTTTGCACATAACATCGAGACAGTTGAAGAGCTACAGAATGTTGTACGGGATCGTCGTGCTAATTTTAAGCAGTCATTAAAAGTTCTAATGATGGCCAAGGAATATGCTCCTGCTGGAACACTCACTAAGACTTCAATAATGTTAGGTTGTGGTGAAACACCTGACCAGGTTGTGAAGACCATGGAAAAGGTCCGAGCGGCTGGTGTTGACGTAATGACATTTGGGCAGTACATGAGACCTTCAAAGCGGCATATGCCAGTATCTGAATATGTTACACCGGAGGCCTTTGATAAGTATCAGACTCTTGGCATGGAAATGGTGAGTCTTTTTGTTCATGTGTTTGTATTTAACTTATTTTTGTTTGGAGAAATACTCATTTTTTTGGGAATTCATAGGAGTTGTTGAAAAAGATAGCATTAATATTCCATAATTAGTTGTTTTCTGTATCGGTAGTCACCCGCTTATTATAAGGGAATACTACTGATTTAAGTCTCAATGCCACTAGGCTCGACTGTGGGGGATAATTGGCCCGACCCCTTATCATAAGGAAATACTACCTCTTTAAGTCTCTACGCCACTAGGCTCGACACTGGGGGGCTGTGTTGGTAATTAGTTTGACCCTCTTAACACGAGGGAATACAACCTATTTAACTGGTTGGTTATGATGTTTGGAAACTGCTGATAGAGGAATTCAATGACACTATTCAGAATGTTAGGTGAAAATCTTGGGGATATCCAATCATGGTACTTGAAGTTGGTTGAGAAATATGAACTATAAGGGATAAATGATATCGGTTAACATATGGGATATTAGAACCACTAACAGAACAACTAACTAGGGCTTATAAAAAGCACCTATCACTATGAACAAACTAACGGCTTGATGTTGGGGGCTAGTATATTGGTAATTAGCCTAACCCCCATAGCATGAGGGAATACAACCGATTTAACAGGTTGGTTGTTATTCTGGAAACAGCTGATAGAGGGATTCAATGAGACTACCCGGAATCTTTGGCGAAAATCTTGGGCATATCCAATCATGGTACTTGAAGTTGGTTGAGAAAATCAAACTATAAGGGTTAAATGATATCATTAACATCTGGAACAGTACATCCACTAACGGAGCAACTAACTAGGACTTATAAAAAGAACCTCTCACTATGAACAAACTGACTAAATTCTAAATGCTCTAGCTAGAAACCCTAGGAATGATACTGAGGTACTTTTGGCCATAGCAGTTTCCAAAAGTAATTGATAGAATGTATGATGAATATCTTGTAACACTAAGATTGTATCAAAATATTTTAGAGTACCTTTGAGATTTTATCTTTAGATTAGTTTTTCTTTTTCCTTTGATAAGTATGATATGTGTTTTTGCTATTTCTTTGATTTCCAGATTTCCCTATATTTCATGACTTGACTTCTTATTTAGCTAGGGTTATGTTATAGTGTTGGCATAAAAAAAGAATTAGTGTTTTATCTTCTTAATCCAACTCCTTATTCTGATTCTTTCATTTTCGTCCCTCTGTACCAAAAATCCAATAATTTCAACAGTAATTAGTGATAGTATATTTTCTCATCAATTTTTCTGGCCTTCATGTAATCTTAAATATCAGTTATGTACGATACTAATTTTCTGTTGTTTCATGTCTTATCTCGGCGTAGTAGATATTTGAGTGGCTTTAAAACTTTCACACTTGAGCTTCTTGCCTGTATTTATTCTTGTCTCAAAATTTGGGGCATATGAAAAACATCTCCTGCATCATTTTTGCTCATTCAGTTTTTGTAAAATAATCGCATCTTGCTAATCCGTGGTAAATTCAGGCTAGTTATTACCTATTTATTCTTAGGAGTTAGCACACCCGGACCCAGGGGACCTGCCAATAGCAATATTTACCTGACATTCTATTTTTATTCATCACCAAGCGAGTGCAATCATGGAAGATTTCTCTCCTTTTAATTGTTGCATCCAGCATCATGATGATTTGTGGAAAAACTGTAATACTATAAAAGTTGCATATGGTATTTAATTATAGCTATCATGTGGTATGAATGACGAACTGATTCTACTTTGCATTAGGGCTTTCGATATGTGGCATCAGGGCCCATGGTGAGGTCTTCATACAAAGCAGGTGAATTCTATATTAAATCCATGATTGAATCGGATCGAGCTGCATCTCCCTCAAAGCTGACATCCTCTTGATCCATTATCATTTTTTCTTTTATTTACTCACTCCAATGTGCATTATATGTAAGGAGCGCAGGCTCAGTACATGTTGTTGATGCTCATGCCACGTGTAATATGAGTGAAAATCTATAAACGGGCATGTGCTGTCTGCCATTTTTTTTTCAGCGTTCTACCCAACCCCAACACCTATTATTTGGAAAGTGCAGATTTCAGAGTTGATTGTATATGTTCTCACATACGTGTACTCATTTTCTCTATTTAACTGGTACTCACTCATACCAGTTTCTGTAGTTATTAAAAGCAATAAATGTTTTCCTCTTATTTGAGAAATTGCCTAAAAGCTTCTGTTTATATTACTGTTGAAGTGTTGATTTTATCTCAATTTGGGTTTATTTGGTTGTTAACATTCAAACTTATCTCACTGAACTTTATAGCAGCGTACTACTGCGAGCCTATATAATTGTGCTGGCAAATTGTCCTGAAGCCATGTTTAGTGTAACCGTTACATTCATCAGAAGGATAGCCCAGCACAGCAATGACTGGCGAGGTATTCTTTTTTTGGGTTGGGACTTATGACAGGCTGGCTAGTGCCTGTCTCTCAACATCTTGTGGGGACTGAAGGTAAAACAATTGAAAGTTGGAATACTTTGAGTAATCAGTTTTGGTTACAATACATTCCTAAAGCATATAAAATCTGTGGAAATATGGAAAGTTTTGGGGTATCCCTTGTACTAGGGGGTTGTGTGTACATCGTGGTAAAATGCTTACTGGGGTAAATCTTGGTGAGGTTTTTGTTTTCATTGTCTATTAGAATTGAACAAACTGATGCTGATCAGAAGAGAAGGTGTGGAGAGGGTTGCAACCTTTGTTTTTATATGGAGTCCAAGGTATCCATTTAAGTTTGTTCAGTTTTTGGTGATGGAAAGCTTCATAAGATAATAATTTTAGCTATCAATAGAGGTGCCAAAAGTGGCAGCTCGACTAAACCACATTAATAAAATTTTGTCCCATTCAATGCCAATAGGCTATTTTTGTCATTTTTGTAAAAAAGAAAATAATTTAAATATAAAAAAATATGTATTTTTTATTTAAATTATATTAATGAAAATACTTTTTAATTTTAGATATAGTAACATAATTACAAAAACTATAATTATTATTTTATAAGTCCAGCTAATCCACAAATTCAATGAACTGAATAAAAATAATACTGATTTAATTTATGTCAAAATATTTATTTTACAGATTTTTCAGATTGGCTTATATTTTACTGCTCTAATAACAATTCGTTTTAATTTATATTGGCATTTTGGTTGCATATTGGGACAGTTTTATTGGTTTTTTTTTTTTTTTTTTTATCGGCCAGTTTTAGTGGTTATCAATATAGATATTAAAAGTTCTAGAATTCCGTAAGACCAGGATTTCTTTTTTGAAAAATGATTAAAAAGTTTCTATGAAAGTTTAAAATTTATTTGAGAAGTAACCCTTCTTAACAGGTTAAGGTAATTGTTTTCTCACGGGTTGCACCTTAAGATTGTACCATTTTGTGTAAAAAAGTTTATTTTTTAGTTATGGTAATTGTGATATCTTATTATTATTTTTTTCACCAGTGGGTAGTAAATAATAGAAAATATAATTAAATTATTTTAATAAAATAATGACGGGGAAACCAAAAATTTGCAATCTTTATACCTACAAAGCACCAATAAGTATAATTAGAATTCATAAAACTAATATCCTGCAATTGAGATGTTTAAGAAACAAAAATCAATATGTTTCTTTATTATTAGTCATGATTATGGTGCTTTGAAAATGCATTTAGAATTTTATAAATGTGAATATTGTAGACCGAAATGGGAAATTAATTTTTAATAATTACAATAATAAAATCACCCACTTTCTTCTCAGTTTTCTTATCAAATTTTAATTTGTATGAAAATAGAAATTAATTAGATATCAAATTTGAACATTTAACTTTTCTACAAATATAAACACGAGAACAACAAATATCAATGTAATATAATTTCATTTTAAGGATTAGGCTGAGTAAGATCTTGACATAATAACAAGAATTACTAGATTTGATGGTTTTAGTGAAATTTTGATTTCCCACCTTATATAAAGTATATTTATGCATGGATAGAGACACTAATAAAATTAGTATTAACACAAAATCAATTCATAGCTTACAAATTATTTAAAAAAAACCTACTCAAACAACCACCAAATTTTTTTCACAGTATTCATAGCTTTCTCTGTGTATTAGTTTTGTTGGATTTGAAATCAAATTACTATCTCTCTTAAGTGACAATTCAAAAGGCTTCCATCTTTATTTTCCTTACGTTCTTTAGCATGATATTGACAGCCTTGGCCACCATGTTTAGCTTTTGAATCATCTTTTCCCATTTTTGCATTAACTTTTAGTATTGCCTTTTGAGCTCGTCCTTCTCAATTTCTTGCATCAAATTTCAGAATTCACTTTTGAATTCAACTTTTCCATTTTCTGAAAGGGAAAATAATATGACATTTTCAGAGAGAATCTTATTTCATTGAGTGTCCTATTATGCAGGAAATAAGTGTTACCATTTCAGAAAACGTGCGAAATTTTAGCCTATTTAAAAACAGCGCTAAAAACTATATTAAATAGCGTAAAAATTCACTTTTCTTCATCGCGTAGTTTTCGAAGATTTGGAATTTGAATTCCTTCAGTTTAAAGGGTTGGCAAAAGCAGTTTCAAACTGCAATTTCCTTCTTTTAATAAACCCTACATTCGAATGGAGTTTTATAACCATGGTTGTATCATAAACTAGCTTTTATTGCAAAGCGTGGCCCATAAATATGATGTCATAAAATGAATTCAATATCTAACCGTTCCTAGAGCCAATACAAAAGTTTTTCTTTGATATTTTTTAATCAAATATCATTTTTTGCTTTGCAAGAAAATAATAATTGACAAGCTTTTGTGTAAGAGTGTTCTTTTATGCGAAATATAAACAGATACTAGTAATAACTATCTATGTTAACTTTATATACCAATATGTTGACTTAAGTAAAATTAAATTTGAATTACTTAAAGAAAGTCTCATTTTCAAATATTTAGAGAAAAAAATTATTGAAAAGAAAACACCATGATAAATGAAGTTTTGAAAATAGAGATTATTCATCATTCAAATTTTAAAAAACCTTATAAATTCAAACATTGAAACAAAACTTTCAAGTAAAAGAACTAAAAATGACCCAAAAGTGCTTTGAAAACGTAGCCATGCACTTATATATAATTTACTTAAAAGAATCCAAGGTAATACTTTATCCTTACTGATTTTTTTTTTTCTTTTTTTAAGTTCTTCTATATGGACAAATCAGTAAAAAGAATGCTCAACCTTTATGAATGTCATGGAACATTCATGCTTACTAATTGCCCCATGCAGAGCACGCAAGTAATAAACATTTACAATCACATTAAATTCAAAATATATTTTTAGTTAAAAGGAAAATATACAATGTTTAGATTAGATTTTATCCCGCCAAAGTTATGAGCAAATAATACCTGTCCATAGCAATACAATTTTTTAATACAAAATAAATACAAAAAATACAAACTCTTCTTCATTCGCTTGATTATTATTTAAAAAGCTCAATTATTTACTAGTTAATTATGTTGAACTTTGTTAACATTATTCGGTACACTATATACCGAATCATTTCTCACAAAAATTTGAAAAAGTAACAAACAAAAAATAATTTCTTCCTAATAATAGCATAGACAGAATTTAAGATTGTTGGATGCAAGTGTGTGATTGATCCAGAGCAAGATCAAAGCTATTTAAGAAGCTCCAACCATGTTCTTGCTTCACTCAATCTAAATTCACCTCACTAGTTACAACTTTTTTCTGTGTTCCACTTTTTCTCTTACAATGTCTATTCTCCTCTCACAACCTTTTTCCCCAACTCACCCTACATTTCAATAGCCGTTAATTCTCCACTTTTCATTCCCTTACCCATCAAAATTTTCAAAACCAAATAACCAAAGCCATGCAACAACATTCTACACTGCTTTGTTTCCACCACCACTACTCCAATAACGTTGTCGCAACTTGAAACTCAAAACTCTTCGCTTGTTCTGAAAAATCAAATGGGTTGCTGCTTCAGCACCAACCAACCCCAAAATGAACCTCAGCACCCACAACCCCACCGTGGATCCCTTCAACAAAACTGCAGAATCAGAACCCCACAACCCCTTGAAGAGGAATATGTGAAAGAGGTTCTTTCTGAAATACCCATCTCCAAACTGCAACAAATTCCAACTTTTAAGCCACAGATGAAGACCCAATTGCCCGTTATTCAGCCCCCAGAGGTGCCCGTGAAAAAAGTTTTGGAACCTGAGGAAGTGTCTCTTGTGTCGGAAACATGCAGCAACGGTGAGAGTTTCTCCACCACCACCACCGCCACCACGACGACGGTCACAGAAAACCGAGAAGATGAAGCCACAAGCAAGAGAAGCAACGTAACTCGGAACCGGAAGCGTTCCTACGCCGTGAACGGCAATAGAATCAGCTCCGGGGACCGGAGGCAGAAATCTCCGGCGAGAAAGCCAGAAATTCCGGTGAGGTCACGGCCGGTTCCCCGGAGAGATTCTGATCAGGTACGCCGTCTTTCCGGCCAGGGGTCCATCCGACGGTCGAGGTCACCATCGCGTGGAGGCCGGAGTAATATCCGGTCGCCGACGCGGAAGGTTCCGGTGACTAAAGATGTCGTGCAGAGAAACGACGGCGGTTCGATTAAGGAGTCATTAGAGAACCCACACGTGTCATTGGAGTGCTTTATTTTTCTGTAGGTTCAGCAAGCAAGTTTCTTTGTTACTTGTTTTTCAAGGGTTTTTGGTTTGGTAGAGAAGAAGCAATTTTGAGTCACATGACATGACATGTTTTGCATTTTTAGTGGCAGTTTCAAGTTCATTCCTTTCCTTGTTTATCGAACATGTTACTCACAAAATTGCTTCTGTAAATACCTGCAACTCCATAGATGTTTTCTTTTTTCGTGTTCTAGCCTTATATTTGTGGTTAATTTGTATGGAATCTTCAGCAATAATATGTAATGTTTTGTTCTAATTCTATATGCAATCTTTCATTTATATTATGAATAACTAAATAAAATGCTAAAAGTATGCTATGTATAAAACGAAAGTGTTAATTGCATGGACTTGATTAATTGTGGAATTAATTTTACTTGATGAAAAAACTGTCATAATTTAATGTTGTTAAAGTATATTGTATTTAATTACATGATTTTGAACAAAAGCAAGAAAAAATATGTGAAGCTATTAAGATTGAAATATGATTGAAATCTGGGTCCAAAGCTGTAAAAGAATTGACAGCACACTGTGCTTAGTTAAAGAAAATTAAATTATATTAATATGTTGAATGAAATTGTATTTGTATGGATATTTTATAATGTATGATAGTAATTCCTGGGAAGAGTTTAATGCAGTGAACCAAGAATGGTCCTGGAAGTTGAACATCCTCTTTAATTACTTTATGGGAGGAGAGAGAAGAAACACAGAGACAGACACAGAGGCTTCTTTTGTTTCTGTGGATTGTCTTCTTTCGTTTTCTTTTTTCTATTGTGTTCAAGCAAGCGTGTACTCTCATTTCAAGCGTGCGAAAAAGTGACAAATCATGAGACAGTTTTCTGTGAAATGTTTTACACTTTACTGATTTGATTGTTAATAAATAGTTTGTTTATTATTCTATTGGAACAACATATTGGTTTTATTTCATTCAAAACTTATAGAAATAGTAAAAGTAAAGTGGTTTTCATTCTAATAATTGTATATACCAGTTTATAAAGAAAAATAATTGTATGACATTTTAGAAAAAGAAAAATCAGAGATGAAGATATATTAATGACAATAAGTATTTACATGATAATTATCCTTCCTTCACCTTTATGTAAAAAATTGGTGACAAAGGATTAATTTGGCTTCACGGGAGTGATGAGTGTTGCTTTTGTTCTTTCTACACGGAATAAGTTTAAATGTATAAAGTTTCTGTGTAAACTATTTCAACGGTGAAAAAAAAAACAAATACTCATGGTTAAAACTACAACATCAAACAGAGAGAGAGAAAGAGAAAAAGAAAGAAAAATTATTCTTAATTTTTTTAGTGAAGATTTTTGAAGTGTAATTAGAAATTAACTTACCTTTGAGTTTGATTTTCTTACAATAAATTTTGTAATAAAAAGTCGTTGACAACATCAACAAAATAATTTACAGTTTTTAAAAAAAATATTTATTACGTAAGTTTTTTTCGGAGGTCAAGTTCGGATCTAACTTGACTGATTCAACATAATTTGAGTATAACAATTTTAAATTTAATTCAACCATTTATTTTATGGTGTTATTTGGATTTGGATAATTCAAATTACAATTAAATACGAATGGATTATTTGGATTTAATTCAATTATTTTAAAAATTTAGAGGACTTAATTGTACTAAATAAGAATTATGAGTTTTTTTTTTGAATTTTTTAAATAATTAGAGAATTAAAAGTATAATTAAACTTTAAATTAACTTTGAAAAGAAAGTTATGTCTCTCAAGTTTATCACATTAAATTTTTGGTCAATGATTATTTGAAAAGTTGTTTGAAAGTTTAGAGAATTTATCTTAATTAGATTTTAGTGATGAGCAGAATACCCACCTTTACATTTAATTTCAAAACAAATACCTATATTCAACTAATTAATCATCCAAAGAGTCTTTATTGTGCACTCACTACTTTTTAGTTGGAGAACTTCGTTTACGGTTGTAACACCCCATTTAATTTAATAAACGAAACTAAAGGAAGCGTCACATAAAGATAACATAATAGCGCAATCCTGGAGTTTAAAACTTGACTCCTTACAACCCAAGGCACACCACGATACCCAAAAGGAAAATTTAGTTAAAAAGTCTAACATAATGTATATAAATCAAGAGACAGTCAGGTATATGGGCCATAGCCCTATAGAAAAGCCCATTAAGAAGGTAAAGTCCAACCCATGTAGTCTAAGCAGCGGAATCATCCCTCCTCTGTTGACCTCGAGTACCTCCCACGTCTGCTCCCATAAATAAATTGATGATCATCGCAAGGATAGAAGAACAACATACAAAACAATCAAACAAGCAAAAAGGGTAAGCTAGAGCCAACAAGATTTTTATCATGCAATCAAATATATCTTCATAGTCCAATATACAAATACCACCCAAGCATGTTATGACCTTTCAATCAATACACTAAGACTCGACTCGACTGATTCAGATACATATAACCTGGTCGGATTCAGCGGATGCTTGCACTTGTGGTGGATACCTGTGCTCACCCCCGAGCTATGTGTTACAAGTGTTACAATGAATCAGTTCACTCACACACAAGGTTAGCCCTTAATGAGTTTCAGGCCTCCTGTTACTCTCATCATAGGAGTCAATCCGCTCTAAGTGAGACTAACTGACTCCTTAGAGTGTCAGATGCAATCCTTACCTTGAATCCTTACCAAGTTATATAGATGGGACACCACCATGGACACCCACTAACAGGGGCCATGGAATTACGTCATGACCACTGAAGCACGACCCTGGAATCCCACCTAGAGATTTCCAAGGAATTACGCACTGACACAGACCAAGCATACCAGACCAATCAAGAAAGACTTATCACACACATACATATGCATCACATACCAACTCTTGATAATTCACCTCTTTCGTTTCTTTCCCAGTGGTTCCATACCCATCCATTTTTCCCAAACCATAGATATGGGATTTTAGTTCATGCCAATACCATGCCACTTTAACACCAACCATCTCATTTAGTTTACATGCCAAGTTCATACCATACCCATCATTCATCATTCATGAATCATATCACACATATATATAACAGTTCATCACATGTTTTTCATCATAATAATCATATCCAAGCAAGTGCCAATCATCCAAGAATAATAAACAACCAGTGTCACACTGCCTTGCCTAGCTCCTCGCTCAGGCTGAAGGGTCTCGTTCAGACGAGCCCCATTCGCCTAGGCGAGGGCTCAAAAAGGGGAATAGTAGCCCCATGCGGGATCTCGCTTAGGCGAGACCCCTCTCGCTTGGGCGAGTTGCTTGCTCGCTCAAAAAAAGGACGTGGGTCGCCTGAGCGATCGTTCGCATGAAGCAGCTTAGGCGAGCCCCTGTTGATCTCGCCTAGGCGAGACATGCTCGCTTGGGCGAGAAAATCAGTGCCCACAATGTTCTCTCGTGCAACAGTCCAATATTACCACCAAACCAACGCAATATCATCTCATAAACTTACAATAGCATACCATCCCATCAAATCATGCAATATCATCAAGCAATCACAAAAGAAACATAGATTTGGCAAAAACCCTAACTTCCCTTACCTGGAAATAAGCTAGTAGACTATCCTTGCGCGACCTCGACACCGAACAAGAGTGCAGCAACTCTAGGAACAAGGATCAGTGGCTGAAAGGAAACAGTGGGACAAACAGAACAGGTTACTAAGATTAGCTTCACGGAAATGTCAAAAATAAAACTAGAGGAAGGCTACTACGAGTTCAGAAGCAACTTACATGGAGAGGAAGGGCTTAAGTTCGCTTCGGGAAGTTGACGGCCAACCCTAGCAGAGCGTTCTAAAAAGGAAGGGGCAACTTCTTAGGTTCTGTTTTCGTAAAAGTGAGGCTGAAAGGGAACCCTAGCAACTTTAGGGCCTTAGCACCCTATGGGCCAACCCTGAGGCCCAACAGATTAAGGCCAACCCTTGAACTTTATGGCAGAAAATAAAATTGGGCCTTACAGCGGTTTGAAGAGTATAAATTAAATTAGTCTTTTGATATTTTTATTTGTTACATAGTGACAAATTGGTTTTCTAGTTTTTTCTTTCTTAATTTGGTTATTGTTTTTGTAAAAATGATTCAATTTGTTCATTGTCGTTAGTTTGACCAAACGAGGTTAAAGTCAACATCACATGTTAATTTATGATATATTTTTTTAATTTTTTTAATTTTTTACACATGTCACTTCACAATTATGCCACATGTCAAAATGATTTAATTTGGTCCCTATATTTGTTTTTAGTTTCAATTTAGCCTAATTTTTATAAAAATAGAACAATATTGTCCCTCCTTAAATTTATACTCAATTTACTCTTTGTATAGATCTTATAATGATATTCTTGCTAAAATTAATATTTTTTTTAAAATATTTTATAAATATTTTTAAATCAACTTTAAATTCTATAGAAAACTTTAAACTTTGTTTTTTTTTAACTTGAAATTTAGTTCCTAAACCTATGTGTGACAAATTATTTAATTTTTAATCTTTACTGAGTCTGTATAATATGGTACATTGATGCCTTTATATATTATGACAAAATAGTTAATTATTGAAATTAGGTTTTCGATTTAATTTTGTTTAATAATAAAACTAAAAAAAGAATTTGTTTAAAAATATTTCTACAAATATTTAATAAAAATGTCAATTTTAGTAAGAATATCATCATAAGATTTACATAAAAAAGTAAATTGAGTCTCAATTTAAGAAGAAACAATATTACTTCATTTTTACAAAAAATTGGGACTAAATTGAAACTAAAAACAAATATAGGAACCAAATTGAATCATTTTAACATGTGATACAACTGCGAAGTGACATGTGTAAAAAATTTAAAAATAAAAAAAAAAACTAAAAAAATCATAAATTGACATATGACATTGATTTTAGTACCGTTTGGTCAAAATTGACGGTAAATACCAAATTGAATCATTTTTATAAAAATAATAATCAAATTGAGATGAATAAAAGTTAGAGAACCAATTTAACACTACTTGACAAATACAAAGACAAAAAAATTATTTAACTTATAATTTAATTTATTTTGATGTAAATGATCAGTTATGTCCTATGTTATTTTTACAGTAATATGGAAACAATTTTCTTCGATATTCTTAATTTCTACAATATATATATATATATATATATATATATATATATATATATATATATATATATACTTATATATATATTATTTCATTATATAGTTGCAAACTTTATAAATTATGGAAGACACTTTAAACTTATATTCATCATGTCCATTATTAAAGTTTTGAAGTACCTATATAAGATAGAAACTGTGTCAAATAAATCTTGAATTTATTATCATTATTTTAAATATTTAAATAATACGTGTTCTAAATTAATTAATTTTATTTCTATTTTAATATAAGATGACTGTTTTTCAATGGATTGATGAATGTTACTTATTTCGATTATTAAATCTAAAATATTTATAAAAGTAAGAGAAAAGTAAAAGAGTACTAAATGTGTGCTGATTTAGAATTTTATATTTTATATTTTATATCATGGATCAAACACATATACCGTGAGTATGGGGAATGAAAGCATGGCATAAGTTTCGGACAGACAAATGAAGATAAAGTTGTCGTCTAAAAGTTATCTTGTTTTAAATAGAGTTTCTCATATTTTTTATATTAGAAAACATTTATAAGGACTTCATACCAGTCCAACAAGATTATAAAAGTTGTTTTTCTAGTCCAGTGGAATTATCATTATGAGCGTGGTGTTTTTAAGAGGATCGCTTCTATTTATATACCGGAAATTGGACTTATTTTTAATTGATATGAGACTTCCAACATATTTTCTTATGCTGAGGTATATTCATCTCGTGCGTGGGATAAAAGTAGACAAAAATCTAATTTTTATGATCTAATCCATCTTTTTTATGATCCAATCTATTTAATATCCATTCTATTAAAATTCCAATCCATTTAAAATCCATTTTATTGGATCTGGATATCAATCTAATCTACATTTTATATATTTTATGGATTGGATATCCATTCTCGAAATCTAGATTTTCAAAAGGGATAATCAAAAATATCCAATCCAAATTTTTATTTTATATTTTTTATTAGGTTAGGCTAAAGGTTGAGACAAACTAGCCCAAATTTAGTTGTATTTGATTGAGTTGGCGTGACCATGTACAAAATTTGGCCGAATTAGGCCAAATTATGTCAAGTCGATCCCGATCGAGATTTGACCAAGTTGCTCCTGGACAAAATTTGGAAGTATTCAGCCAAATCTGTCAAATTCTTTGGTGTCAGCCCTATGGACACAAATTTGGATCCACATCCATTATTTGGATCCAAAATGGATGTGGATTAGATTTTCGATAGAACTGACACCATAGAATTTGGCAGATTTTTTGTCGACGCCAATGAGACCAAATTTCAGCATGGGATGAACTTGGATGACTTTCGAACGAATTTCGGTCGGGGACGACGTGACCAAATTTGGGTTAAGGTCGACTCGACAAAATTTCAGTCGAGATCGACTTGATTGAATTCGACTGAATTTTGGCCAGGGCCGATTTTGCCTAATACGACCAAATTTTGGCCAGAGCCGACTTGGTCAAATATGGCCACATTTGGGTCAGGTCCTGATCAGTCAAATTTCAGTCAGAGTTGACTCCACTAAATTCGTCGACCGAGACCGACTTGACTGAACATGACCAATTTTCTATCACAGCCGACTAAGTTGAATATAGTCAAATTTCGTTTAGGACTTACTCGATCGAATATGGCTAAATTTGGACTAGTGCCGACTCGACCAAATTTTGGTCATGACAAACTCGATTAAATTTGGCCAAATTTAGGTCAGGACCGACTCGCCTAAATATGACCAAATTTTGGTCGCGATCGACTCTGCCAAATACGACCAAATTCAGGCCATGACCAACTCGGTCAAATTTTGGTCGAGGCCAACACGACCAAATTTTGATCGGAGCTGACTCGACTGAATTCGGCCGAATTTCGGTTGTGGCCGACTCAGTTGAATACGGCCAAATTTTGATTGTGACCGACTCATTTGAATACGGCCAAATTTCACCGTAGGTCGTCTCAGCCAAATACGACCAAATTTGGGTCAGGGCAGACTCGGCCAAATCTCAATCGGGGCCAACTCGATTGAATTCGACCAAATTTTGATTGGAGCCAACTAGGCTAAATACAGCCAAATTTTGGTCGCGGTTGTCTCGGCCGAATACGGTCAAATTTTGTCTAGGTCGACTCAGGCCAATGCAGTCAAATTTGGGTCGGGGTGAACTCAACCGAATACTTCCAAACGTTGTCCAGGACCAGTTGGGCCAAATTCTATCGAGACCAACTTGATAGAATTCGGCCAAATTTTGTATAGGGTCACGCCAACTCAATCAAATACGACTAAAATTGTACTAGTCGGTCTCAACTTTTAGCCTAACCTAACCTAAAATATAAACTGAAAATTTGGATTGGATATCTTGGATTATCCATTTTGAAAATTTAGATTTAGAGAATGAATATCCAATTCATAAAATATATGTCAGATTGATATCCATATCCAATAAAATGGATTTTAAATGGATTGAATTTTTAATAAAATAGATATTAAATGGATTAGATCATAGAAAAAATAGATTGAATTATAAAAAATGGATTTGTTGCTCATCCTTGATTAGAATTTTGTGACACATCTCTTTGCATATTGAATGTCAGAACAAAAAACCAATAAAAAAATATTGTCTGCCAACATCTAAACAATTTTTTAAAATCATCCATGTAATGATAGCATACATCTGCAAAAGCTTCAAATTATTGTTGTTGCATAAGGTTCGCTTTCCTATTTCCGGTAAAATAATATTTTTTCTCTTCTTTCGATCAATAAGAAATTTGAAGAAGGATAAACAGCAAATAAAAACCTCAGCTATACTGCAACCAGTAAACCAAAGCACCATTATTTTATGAAAGAATCAAGTATTTTAGTGCAATAATGTGAGACGTGCGACGTATGACGTGAGACGTGGAAGGTGAGACGTAGGACGTGGAACGTGCGACATGAGACGAGAGACGTGAGATGTGAGAGGACATGCGACATGAAACGTAAGACGTGAAACGTGAAACGTGAAACAAGAGACGTGATACAAGAGACGTGAGACGCGAGACGTGAGACGTGAGACGTGAGACATGAGACGTGAGACATGAGACATGGAACGTGAGACGTTAGACTTGGAACGTGGGACGTGAAACGTGAGACGTGGGATGTGGGAAGTGGGACGTGAAACGTGAGAGATGTGTGACATGCGACGTGCGACGTGAGACGTGAGACGTGGGATGTGAGACGAGAGACGTGAGACATGAGACATGAGACGTGGAACGTGAGACGTGAGACGTGGGACATGAGACATGGGACGTGGGACATTAGACGTGAGAGACGTGCGATAGGCGACGTGAGACGTGCGATATGAGACGTGGGTCAAAGAACGTGCGACGTGAGACGTGAAAAGAGAACCGTGAGACGTGAGACCATAGACATGAGACATGAGATATGGAACGTGAGACGTGGGACGTGAGTCGTGGGACGTGAGTCGTGGGACATGGGACGTGGAAAGTTGAAAGTGAGACGTGAGACGTGGGGCGTGGAAAGTGAGACTTGAGACGTGGGATGTGAAACGTGAGACGTGAGAAGTGGAACGTGAAATGTGAGACGTGAGAGATGAGAGTCGTGAGACATGGGATGTGAGAGACGTGGAACGTGAGATGTGAGACGTGAGACGAGAGATGTGAGAAGTGAAAGACATGCGACGTGTAATGTGAGACGTGAGACGTGGGACGTGAGATGTGAGACATGGAACGTTGAACGTGGGATGTGAGACATGAAATGTGAAACGTGAGACATGAGACGTGAAACGTGTTACGTGAAACGTGAGACGTGGGACGTGAGACGTTAGACGCGATACGTGAGACGTGGGAGACGTGGGAAGTGAAACTTGAGACGTGGGATGTGAGAGACGTGGGATGTGGGATGTGAGACGTGAGACGTGATACATGAGAAGTGGAACGTGAAACGTAAGAGGTGATATGTCGGACGTGGGAAGTGAGACTTGAGACGTGAGACATGGAATGTGAGAGACGTGGGATGTGGGATGTGGAATGTGAGACGTGAGACGTGATACATGAAAAGTGGAACGTGGAACATAAGACATGAGAGACGAGAGACGTGGGTCGTGAGACGTGGAACGTGAGACGTGAGAGACGTGGGACGTGAGACGGGGACGTGAGACGTGAGAGACGTGGAACGTGAGACGTGAGACGAGAGACGTGAAACGTGAGAAGTCAAAGACATGCGACGTGCAATGTGATACGTGAGACGTGGTATGTGAAACGTGGGACGTGGGATGTTGGACGTGAGACGTGAGACATGGGACGTGGGACGTGGGACGTGGGACATAAAATGTGGAATGTGAGACGTGGAATGTGAGACATGAGACGTGGGACATTAGACGTGAGACATGAGATGTGACTGTGGGATGTGGGACGTGAGACGTGAGATGTGAGACGACGTGGGACGTGAGATGTGAGACATGAGACGAGGGACGTGCGACGTGAGACGTGAAACGAAAGGCGTGAGATGAGAGACGTGAGACGTGGAACGTGAGACGTGAGACGTGAGACGTGGGATGTGAGAGACGAGGGACGTGGGACGTGAGACGTGAGACCTGAGACGTGCGACGTGAGACATCTATAAACACTAAACCTGTAAATTTATATTCATAAACTTTAAAGCTTACAATTTAATTAAAAGTTTTAGAAGTTTAATAAAAGAATTGTTAATGTATCCATACATTTGTACTAACAAATTTAAATTATACTTTTGTAAATAAATGTATTAATAAAAAGAGATTAAATACATTCAAAATTGAAAGAATAAAAAAATGAGGGTAAAAGTAATAATTAATGTTTATTTAACACATAAAAATAAAAATTATGAGTATAACAACAATAATTTATATTTATTAAACTCTTAAATGAGTGGAAGGAAGCAGAGGATGATCTAAAAAGTTAAACTAAGAATGGGAAAAAAATCTAATTTTCATGATCCAATCCATTTTTGCTATGATCCAATCCATTTAATATTCATTTTATTAAAAATTCAATCCATTTTATTGAATTTGGATATCAATATGATCTACATTTTATGAATTGTATATCCATACTCTAAATCTAGATTTCAAAATGGATAGTCCAAAATATCCAATCCAAATTTTTAGTTTATATTTTTGGTTAGGTTACGCTAAAGGTTGAGACGGACTAGCCCAAATTTAGTCGTATTTGATTTAGTTGGCGTGACCCTATACAAAATTTAGCTAAATTAGGCCAAATTCTATCAAGTCGGTCCCGATCGAAATTTGGCCCAGCTAGTCTTGGACAGAATTTGGAAGTATTCGGTTGAGTTCACCCCGACCCAAATTTGACTGCATTGGTCTGAGTCGACCTAGACAAAATTTGACCGTATTCGGCCGAGACAACCGCAACCAAAATTTGGCTGTATTTAGCCTAGTTGGCTCTAGTCAAAATTCGATCGAATTCAATCGAGTTGGCCCGAATTGAGATTTAGGTGAGTCGGCTGAGACGGCCTAGGATGAAATTGACCGTATTCAAATGAGTCGGTCACGATCGAAATTTGGCCGTATTCAACTGAGTCGGCCACGACCGAAATTCGGCCAAATTCAGTCGAGTCGGCTCTGGTCAAAATTCAGTCGAGTCAACTTCGATCAAAATTTGACCGAGTTGGTACTAGTCTGAATTTGGTCGTATTCGACAGAGTCGATCAAGACCGAAATTTGGTCATATTTAGGTGAGTCAGTCCTGACCTAAATTTGGCCAAATTCAGTCGAGTTGGTCATGACCAAAATTTGGTTGAGTCGACACTAGCCCAAATTTAGCCGTATTCAATTGAGTAAGTCCTGAACGAAATTTGACTCTATTCAACTTAGTCGGCTGTGATCGAAAATTGGTCATGTTCAGTCAAGTCGGTCTCGGTCGACAAATTTAGTAGAGTCAACTCTGACCGAAATTTGACTGATTAGGCCCTAGCCCAAATGTGGCCATATTTGGCCAAGTCGGCTTTGGCCAAAATTTGGTCGTATTAGGCAAAATCGACCCTAGCCGAAATTCAATCGAATTCAGTCAAGTCGATCTCGACTGAAATTTTGTCAAGTCGACCTTGGCCCAAATTTGGTCATGTTGTTCCCGACCAAAATTCGTTCAAAAGTCATCCAAGTTCATCCCATGCTGAAATTTGGCCTTGTTGGCTCCGACAAAAAATCTGTCAAAGTCTATGGTGTCAGCCCTATGGACACAAGTTTTAAAAAATTTAATTTGAATTTATTTTATGAAAAATGGATTTTGGATTTTGAACTTGATCCAAATATTTAGATCTGGATTTAAACTTGATCTAAATATTTGAATCTGGATTTAAAAAAAATCCAATCTACTTTTTTTGAAAAAATGGATTTGGATCGAAAATCTAATCCAATTATTTGAATCCAAAATGGATGTGGATTGGATCACTAAAAATTCAATCCATGATCACCACTAGCGTGGGACAAGAAATTAGTGGATGGTCCGTTAGCGGCCCGATATCGGGTGGAACATAATGTCCAAGAAAGTTCGCTAGAATAGGCTTTAACTTGGTTTTGATACCATGTTAGATATGTATAAGCCATGAGAAGAAGAAGAAAGAATGCGTACAAAAATGCCCAAGAAAAGTTTGGTGAAAAACAACTCAATGAGAACTTGCTTGCTTATTGATTTATTAGAACATTTGTTCAATATATAGAGTGCAATGTCCCATCATAGGGAAAAGTAAAACCAAATAAAATAAAATATTTGATAATAATAAAAAAGAATCAAATATATAAATATATGATATCTCTATCAATTTAAATAAAAGCAGGATATATATATATATATATATATATATATATATATATATATATATATATATATATATATATATATAATATGTTTATCAAATACCATATTTTGTCATGGTTTATTTAAATTAAATTTTATATCCTTTTTATTAATAAATATCTAGACATCAATCTTTAGTTATTGAAAATATTTAAAGTTGTAATACGTAGTAGGCTAGATTTGGTATTTTGAATTTGAATTTTATTCAAATTATAAAGACTCTTAATCTTATTTGGTTTAATTACTCGTATAGTACCCATTTTGGTAGAGATGTGTCAATCTGGTACCTGATTTTTAAAAGTATCAATTGCATCCCAATTATTGAAAAAATGCTTCAATTAGGTCCCTTTCAGACGGAGTTGACTAACACGTTAAGGACGTGCCACATGTCAGTATGTGGTTTTTTGTTGTTTTTATTTTTAAATTTGTATTTTTATTTTTTGAAAAAAAAATAAATGTCACGTGTCAGGTTCCTATGTGTAACACGTGACATTGTCAGTGTCACGTGACATTGCAATGCCACATGTCAGTGTCATTATCAGATGTCATTGTGTTTATTTCAATTTAGTCCCCATATATGTCTCAATGATTTAATTTAGTCCCTACTTATGTGTTTTTGATTCAATTTTGACCCAATTTTTTTTAATAATTAAAATCTATTTTTTATAAAATTAGAAGTAATTAAGTATAAAATTTTTACAAAAAATAAGTATTTGATATTTATATTAAAATTTAGTGGTAAAAGTCATTTTATTAAGTCATTTTTAATAAAAAAAATTAGTATAACATTCATACAAATAAAAATTTTGGTTTAAAATTAGTAAGAGAAATTATTGTTCTATTTTGGAAAAAAAAAATAATTAACAAAACATGAGTACTTAATAAAAAAGTAATTAATAAAGTAATATGTTAAAAAGTCATTTTTAATAAAAAAATATTAGTATAACATTTATACAAATAATAAATTTGGTATGAAATTGAGAGAAACAAAATAAATATTAGTACTTAATTTTTTGTAAAAGTATTTATACTTAATTAGTTTTAATCTTATAAAAAATGAATTACAAAAATATTTTAATTATTAAAAAAAATTGGGACAAAATTGAATCAGATACAAATAAGTATGTACTAAATTAAATTAAAAAGAAATATATGGGGACTAAATCGAAATCAACGACATCTGATAATGACACTGCCACGTGGCATTGCATTACAATGCCACGTGGCACTGACAATGCCACATGTCACACACATGGACATGACAAGTGGCATTTTTAATTTTGTTTTCAAAAATTTAAAAAAAATTAAAAAAACCACATACTGACATGTGGACGTCATTAACTGCGTTTGTCAATTCCGTTTGAAAGGGACCTAATTAAAGCACTTTTTCAAAAGTTGAAAATTGGGATGCAATTGACATTTTTCTAAAACCGAGTACCAAATTGATACACATCTACCAAAGTGGGTACCATACGAGTAATTAAACTATTTTATTTATAGGACTTTTGTTAATTTAAAATAAAATATGAAATTTGTATCCAAGCGAAGCGAAGAATCAAGAAAAATTTTTCATAAGTGCATGAATACAAAAACTAATTTGTTTCATTTGATCCGTGATGTATACTAATAACGTGTTAACATGTGGTCATAAAATATATTTTATTATTTTTATAAGTAATTTCTCTTAATACTATTGTATATTTAATTAATCACAAAAATGAGTTGTTTGATAAATTGAAAATATACAAAGTGGTGGTTGAAAATTAATTAAATAAGACTTAAGACTTTTGTTTTTATAGAGATGAAAAAAATATATGTCTTTAGCAATAATCAATTTTTTCTGTGAAATACAGTATACTATTTATGAAGTAACACTTTCGTATGCTTCCCAATATAATAACAAATATAATAGCATAGCAGAAAGAAAAAAAAACAAAAAAAGAGAATTGTTTGATATCGCGCGACTTGTACGCATAAGTTTTGATTTACTGAAATTTGGTGGGGATGAAACTTTATATTCCAATTGTCATTTACTTGATAAAAGTTATTATAAAAATAACGATAAACTTCACGAGTTCCGGAAAAAGTAAAGAGAAACGTATTTGAAATATTTTTAAAGTATAAGATATTTTATAATAAAGAAAAATAAGACCTACAGCTATTAATTGTGTTTTGTTATAAAATAAAAGAGAGAAAGAGAATAAAGAGTAAGAACTGATTTTCTGTGTATTATTATCAACGGGAGAAGTCCCTATTTATAGGTACAAAAGACAATCCAAGAGATACAACTAAATGGTTACAACACTAATGATAACATCAATAACAATCAATCATAAGTAACTGCTAGCAACTCAATGGACATTTATACATTTCATAACATTCCCTCTTAGGTGTGCATTGATCATAGAACGTGCCTCGTTAAAATCTTACTAGGAAAAACCATTTGGGATAAAAACTTAGTTAAGAAAAAAGAGTACATCATTCTTCATTTTTCGATATAATATTATTCATCACATCTTCTATTTCTCCCCCTCATGTAAACTTTCATCTTTAAGATGTTGGAGCCCAAACTTGTGAAGAAATATCTTGTTTGTGATCAATTGTTGTGAGGATCAGATAAATAACCTGCATCTACATAACTCATTTGATTTTGAATCATTTGGATAAAATAAGGCTATACTCAAAGTACCCTTAAGTTGACGAATTATATGTTTTACACTAATTCAATGTTTTTTGTAGGTGAATAATTATATCTTGCTTAACAAATATATAACAAATACTATATCAAATCGAATATAATAAACAAAATACATTAGTACTCTTATAACATTAAAAATATGGTATTTCTTAACTAAGAAGTTCTTCATCATTGTTAGGTCTAAAAGGACATTTATCAATATCTAACAACTTCACAATTGAAGTGTAAAAATGTATAACTTGTCCATATAGAACTTTTTAAGCACCTTCATTATATAAACCTCTTGATGTACAAAAACATTTGTATTTAAATACTCAATTTGTAATCTTAAACAAAACTTTGTACTTCCAAAATCTTTGTGAACTCATTAGAAGTTCCAACGATGTTTATATTATATGCATAAACAACAATTATGACAAATTCATTTTTTGATATTTTCACATAAAAATACAACGATAAGTACCTTTCTTTTAACAAGTACTTATACATCTTGATTGCTTTAATCAATAAAAGGGACTTGTTCAATTTTATTGAATAATCCACTTTAGAATTTGCATTGTTGGGTAAATTAAACCCTTCAGGGATTTTCATATAATTATCATTCTTTATAATATTGTTTTGCGCAAAAATCCATTTGTACTCAATGAGTTTTACACCTTCAGGTGTGCGGACTACAGGTCCAAAAACCTTTTATTTAACAAGCAAATCTACTTTTGCTTCTATTTCATCTTTCCATTTGGCCAATCATTTATTTGTCGACAATCTTGATCTTCATTGTTACTCATAACATTCATTGTTATATTATATGCTAAAACATGTCAAAGTTGACTCTTTGGTTCCATATTATCTTATTTATGACATAATTTATTGAGATCTCATCATTTTCAACAATTTCATGTACATGTGATTCTTCTAGAACCAAGGTTCTTCTAGAACCAAATTATTAATTATGTCAAATGATTTTTTTGTGATTTACACCTCTTCGATTAGGTCATCTTGTCTTTTTAGCTCCTTTTCTCATTCGAGAATTTTTATCTTTGGAACCAATAGGCTTACCACGCTTCAATTGTGTTATGAATAAATATCAATTATATTTGGAGTATTTCGCAGTTGGTATATGTGATTTAATTACCCTATTTGTGTCAGTAAAAAAACATCTGATAATTGATTGACTAATTTGTGAATAAATTATCATTTGAATTTCAAGTTCACATTCTTTTGTATGAAGATCAAGAGAGATAATGATAATTCATTCCAACCAATATGTTTATCCAAATGTTTTCTTTCTCCCTCAATGTTGGAAAAACTTATTCATCAAAAATAACAGTTGATAAATCAAACTGTAAAATATGTCTCATATCCAACATATATTCTCAATCGTCTCTAAAAACTCATCATAGTCCCTTTTGGTGGGAAAATTCGATCATATACAAAACTTCTTAAATGAGACAATTAGGTTACTGACCAAAAACCAACTACATAATAGAATAATTATGATAACTTGTTGGCTTGATGCGAATCAATCCTGTAGCATGTAAAATTACATATCTCCAAGTAGTCATTGGAAGATTAGCTCTCATAAGTAATAGTCTTGCAACCAACTTTAGACATTTTATTCATAATTCTACAAGCCCATCTTGAGCATGAACATATGTTCTACTGGATGTTCAACAACAATTCCCATTGACATACAATACTCATGAAAAACATAAGATGTAAATTCACCAGCATTATCAAGACAAATTTTCTTAAATGGATAATCTAGGAAGTGATCTCTTAACTTAACTAATTATGCTAATACTTTGTAAATGCTTGATTGTAAGTTGATAATAAATAAACATGTGACCATTTAGTTGATGCATCAATTAAACCATGAAATGTCTAAATGATCCACATGATGGGTGCATTGGACCACAAAATCACCCTGTATTCATTCCAAAAGATGAGATTGACTCATTTCTAAAGTTTTTTGGTGATGGTCTTATTATCAACTTTCCTTGTAAACATGTATTACATGAGAAATCATTGGATTGAATAAATTTTTGACTCTTAAGTGGGTGTCCACAAGAATTTTCAACTATTTTTCCGCATCATGATAGATCTAGGATGACCCAATTGATCATGCCAAACAAGAAATTCCTTTTTGGTTCGTAAATTTCTGGTTTATAATGATATGCATCTCAATTGTACTAATACATGTGTAGTGCAAGCAATAAGAGAAGATTGATAATTTCTCCAATACACATTTTTTTTTCAACCCAAGTCCATTGATATAAAGATATTTCATATCTCCTTTATTGTTTGTCTCAATATGATATCTATTTAGACAACTATCTTTAGAATTTAATAAGTTTCTATTAGACTTCTTTGTAGAAGTGTAGTAGCTCTTCTGAAGCCTTTAAAACATTATTTGTGATATAAAAATAATGCTAATATTGACTTCTCAAATAACCACACATGAGAAAAATAAATTAATAATCTTGAGAGTTTAATTCTTGCACTATCAACAAAATACAATATATTTAGTCTATCCAATATTACTCCATATCAAAATGATCATATATATAAATTAAATTTTAAATTTTAATGAACTTAATAACCTCAATTTGTTGCAGGTACCATCTAAAATTAATTAACTTCGCAAGTCATATATTATCAAATAATATCAGATAAAACTAAAAGTACAAAATATCATATCCAAAATCTTTGAACCTTTATATATGTATAATATAATAAAATTATAACCACAAATCCATATAAAAACTATTCACATTCTTAAAAAAAATGTATTTTATTTTAATATATCATTTAATGTAATCTTTAATTTACCCATTATATTTTAATACTAATCAAGTTCAAATTTATTACCTTCCAAAGCCTAAATTTTCTGCACCCAAAAATGCATGATCCTTTTTATTTACTTTTATTTACAAGTTACTTCATTTCCCCTTGTTACGTCAATTTGCTGTACAAATTCAGTTACATCCTCTAATTCAATTTCAATCAGTTAATGCACCATAAATCTATTTTTTTTTTCATTTAATTTGTACACGTAAAGACACAAATGATGACTTTTTGTATTCAACATTTAAAAATATACAATTAATAAAATTCAATATTTTTATTTCTATCATGGGACATATTTTATATATATATATATATATATATATATATATATATATATATATATATATTTATTAAAAAAAAATTTTTTTATTATCATAC
>Ga0214543_1003835_pt1 | contig 28931 bp, 14 predicted proteins | sample CNSS2metaG_FD_160094 | JGI IMG/M metagenome (GOLD analysis project Ga0214543, IMG submission 160094) | Root nodule microbial communities from cowpea collected in UCLA plant growth center, Los Angeles, California, USA - CNSS2 | ecosystem: Host-associated > Plants > Roots > Nodule | place: USA... | reverse complement strand
TTAATCTTTTTATTTTCAGTTACTCTTTTTACTTGTACCTCTCTCTATTATAAATAGATTACCCTATGTGTGGTTTATACACAAGGGAGATTAATCTCAATCCCTATCTTCTTTATTCTCAACATGGACCAAACTCAAAAATGGATGCATAAACATACACAAAGTAATAATTAAGATCAAGATAGAAAACACCAATACCCATTTTAAGGATGATGGTATCCCATGTAGACACATTTAAACAATCAAAGAGAAAGTATATCTGAACCACGTGTGAGGTCATGTACCAAACTGCATTGAGGGAAATAAGGAAAAAGACCAAAGTAGGGTACCCCTTCATGAAAGATGGCAACTAATTGATGAGATAACATGTTGTAAAGATAGCATCCCCAGAAATAGTGAGTAAGATGATTTGTGAAGAAGTGTATGAGAAGTTTCAAGAAGAGCCTTGTTCAACTACATTTGGTTGAGAATTATGAGGACATGATGTTTGATGAAGAATACCATTGGATGCCATAAATTGTTGCTATTGTTTACATATCTAAGGACATACCATTGTTTACCAAAGCATACCCACCAAAGTAGTTACTAGTTGATTGGTGTGTCTCACACCATTTGCTAGTGTTCATATGTTGTAAGAGTCATACAAAGGTAGATCAGCCAGTAGCATAGGAGCAACAATTGGCTGAATAATAGATGTCTAGGCAATATTGGGTGATCAAAGGAGGTTTTCCATGCAATTTCAAATGCGATGTGAAAAAGCAATCGGCTAATAGACAGCAAATTGAAAAAACAATCAGGGACCAAAAAAAGCCAACCGTCAAAGATAAGAGCGGTTTGACGGTACTAATGGCACAAATTTGTGTAGTTGAACCATTTTGATCAAGGGGAAATTGGTAGTGGTAGCAAGGAGCGGAAAAGAGAACGATTACAAAATATATTATCTATGTGTCCAATGTGTTGACAATGTTTACATTTTGAAGTGATTGTAGAATTACATGTGTGAAACAATCCAAAGTTACTACTTTGGGATAAAAAGGCAATATTTTACCCTACAATTGAAGCATGTGTCCTTGTGTTCATTTTTAAATAAATACAGAGGAGCATATATGACACAAAAGTCAATTGTAGACTTTACTAGTGATCCCAAATTCAAATCAAAGGTAGTAGCATACTCTTCCAACATGTCATACAAGCCCAAGGCCATAAAAACAGTGGTGTCGTTCTCAAGTTCCTTCTTTACAACTACAGATGGTGGAAGGAGATAACTAAAATCATGTAAGGTAACATGAAATCAATAAAGATAAGAACGCATAAACCCCTCAAAATGTCATGGAGCAAAAACAGTCAAGAGATTCAGACACACTATGAAGGCAAGGGCCCCACTCCAACAAACTGACACACATGCTTCATGGATAAGGAATATAGGTTTGAGTGCGGTGTGAATACCCTACATAATTGAGCATCAAAGTTTATCCATTGTTCAGATTGTGCTATAGGAAAAGATTTCAGATTCCAAGTTCAATAGTTAGATCTATTCATCTTCTCAATACTAACAATCTGATTTAGAAAATATTTGTAAAATTTGTTTCAGATGGTGTAGTACAGAATGACACTTTTTTTCTGTTTAAATAGAGAGACAAAGTAATAAAATAATCCAAGGAAAGATAAAATTAGATTGGACCACAAAATGAACTCCAAGGAATCGCGACCTAGGCACAAAGGAGGCAACCTAACACAGTTAGTCAGCCGTTAAGCCTTTCATTGCATGTGCCACCCTCGCCGATCAGAAATATAAGAGCATGTGGATGGGTAGTTCCCGTCACTGATTGGAGGGTAGGTTCCCATCACCAATCGAGGGGATGGATAGAAATAGACAGGATGATCCCAACCCAATGTTTGTTGGACCAAACTGTAGTTGACAGGATGATCCCAACCCGATGCGAACCTGACATAATTAGGTCTTTACCTACTTTCTAAGAATATGGCTTGAGTGCATAGTATACAAATACAATAGTTAAAGATCCAAAGCTACAAATCCTTTTCATGCTTGTTCCAAACACCTTGAAAGAACGAAACAAAATGAGATCAATCCTGAAAATGATATCAATTTGAAACTCAAATACCTCGCCTAGCCGAGCCCGTGCACCAATCACACCACCAACAATTGCTGACATGACAGTGTAAAAAATGAGAATATCCATGAGATAAATCTGTAGAACGAGAATGCATTAGCAAGGTAAATCATAGCCAAGTATGCATGAAAACAGAAAGTAAAAAATTAAAGAAAAATCGTAGTTGTTAGCTCCTAAGATCACGATCTTCAGAGGAGATCATTCAGACAACAAAGCATCATGTATATAGGCTACTTGGAATAATAAACATCAGAGAAACTTTCATCTCCTAAAAAGTTCCAATTTATCAACATTTTATTATGAGATAAAAGGGCACCAGAGAATAAGAATCCTCTCAGTCAAGAACTAAGGAGAAAAAGTTTACTGATGTAGTTAGAGTATTGATGAGTTAGTTAGTTTGTTAGACAGCTTAGTCAGAAATAAAAAGGGGAAGAAGTATATAAGAGATGCAGATTAGTTAATTTTAATTAATAATCTATGAAATTTAAATTTTATTACAAAGGTACATGTTCAATTAAATGATCTTTTTTATAATTTATTAGTCTTCTCTAAGGCTACATTTGGTTTCAGCAACAGAAAGTCAACATGCGAAGAAGTGCACTGATTTCACTAATAACGAGGAACAAAATTACAGAAATCGAAAAGTAATTGTGCTGCAGACTTTCCTCACTCCTATGCGAAGAAAGTGAGGAAAGTTGTTTTTTATCATCTTATATTAACATTTTGACTTATAACATAAACTAATAATCTATTGAAAATTTAATCAATTAAAAAGATATAATCTATAATAATACATTTATTCTTTTATTATAATATAATAACTAAAGCAAAAGTTTTATATTATTTTTTATTTGAATTGTAATATATATATATATATATATATATATATACACACACACACACACACATGGTTATCAAACTCGCAAGTTAACTTGTTTACTCAGACGAGTTTACATTTCTATACACCGCTTTCGAGTTAACTCGGAAGCAAACTCGCGCTTGGTGTAAACTCAGTAGAATCGGGAGTGAACTCGGTTCACTGAGAGTTTGCAATCGAGTTGGCGAGTTTAAAGGAGAAAATTTTTGAACCTAATACGATATCAACAATAGTCGTTTGGTGTGTGAAACTGGAAAAGAAAAGAAAAACTAGTTGTGATTAGATTAGGGTTTCAACACACATTTGTCTCCTCATTGTGTCACCATCGCTCTCGCCGCTCATTGCACCACTGCTTGCCAACTGCGTTGTCGCTCGTCGCACAGTCATTCGTGTCGCCGGTCTCCATTTTCATTCTTCTCCAACTAAGTGCCAGGTCTTGTTTTCTATTCCAGAAAGGTGGGTCTTTTTCTTGTCAGTTGTTGCACCACACTCTTTTGGAGAAAGGGATTAAGGGTTTTAATTTGTTAGGTGGTGTGCTACAGCTTTTAGGAAAGGTAATATATATTATATTATATATTAGATTTTTTAATTAATTAGGACTTTTAATTTCTTTTTTTAATTAAGAATTAGGGATTACTTTTAGTTATTTAATAATTGTATAATATGTTTTTTAATGTCGTAATTCAAAACTGAAATTAGCAATCAATTTAAAGTACATCTAGGAATGAATCAAATTTAAATTTAATTGAGAGCATTCTATGTGTATTCCATTTCTTACAAATAGAAGTAAAAATGCTACTAAAGTAGTTAAATATCTAGAGTACTTTGTATTGAACTTGTATTTGTATGAACTTATTTTCTTTAACTATTTTGCTTAATTATTTTATTGTAATATTTGATTTAATATGATATTTAAAATTTTTTTATAGAAAGTAAACTCTTGAGTTTATGAGTTAACTCTATGAGTCGAGTTTACTCAGCTGTCACGAGTCTACGTAAACTCTCGAGTCGGGTTTATGTATATATATTTCATTTTTATCTATTAAAATATGTTTTTAATCTATTAAATTTATCGCATCATTCACTAGCTTGCATAAACTTTCATCTCAAATCTCCTCACTTATCACCATCTTTCTCTTAATCCAAACACCCTTATATTCACCTCCTTTTCCCCTCAAATCTACTCTTAATAACGAATTTAAATAAATACTAATTTCTTATTTTTATCAATTAAAATATGTTTTTAATCTATCAAATTTATCACATCATTTACTAGCTTTCATAAACCTTCATCTCAAATCTCCTCACTTATCACCATCTTTCTCTTAATCCAAACACCCTCATATTCACCTCATTTTCCATTCAAATCTACTCAAATTCACTCTCCCAAATCTATCCCTCCATCCAAACAATGCCTTAGTCTTGAATATATGATACAATTTCAGATTCAGTTATAGTAGATTCAATTATTGTAATGATATTAGGTGGTTATGTTGGTTTTAATTGTTGTTTATTTTAGTCTTTATAATCATTCTTTCAAAGTCTCTTCATAAGACTCATTTGTGTATATTCACAAGTGTTGAATAAACCAGTTCTTCAGTTTATTTCCCCATGTTTATCAGAAGCAAATTACTAATCCGTGATGGGTAATCCTATTTACTACCCATCTGCTTACCCATTCTTTTCACATTCCCAATCCGACAAACTTGATGACTTCAATTACCTCCATTGGAAGTAGCATATTGAACCTGTTATTAAATCCCATAAACTTCACTTTGTTGTCAATTTGTTATACCTCTAAGATTTCTCTCTGAAGAAAATAGTGAAACTAGCACTAGAAATATAACCTAAGAAGAATAGGAGGTTCAAGATCCACTCTTACTTCCATGGCTTCAAACCACATTATCCATGAATATTTTGACTCAAGTCATTGGTGGTGTTCACTCTTACCAGTTTGGGAGCAAATACATGATCATTTTTTTCACTCAAATGAAGGCATGTTCATCTCAATTACACACTGATGTACGTGCTAGAATCTTCACAACAAAACTATGAATGAAATATTCAGTAAAATGCAGTCTATTGTAGATAACGTTACTAGAATTGGTTGTCCAGTCAAGCTTGATGAACATGTTGATGCCATCCATGAAGGTCTTCCGCTTGGATATGTTACTATGATTTCCATTTTCGAAAGCAAATTTGAGACATCTCCAATCATTGAGGCTCTCCTTGTATATGAATCCCGGACAACTTGTCACCAACAGAAGTTTCTTCCACCTTCAACTCACTATTCACAACCACCTTCCAATTTTGCATCTTCCAAATTGTTTGGTTATGGCAATTCCTTTAAAGCATGCTCAAATCATGGTGGTAGACATATTAGAGGCCGTGGTTCAGGAGTTATGCAAATTTTCTGTCAAATTTGTCTCAAATATGGTCATACAGCCAATGTATGTCTCTATCGGGGTGCCTCCACTTTTCAACCCCCTAATTCTCTTGGTCTTTATGCCCAACCACCAATTAGCCTTTGCCCTTTTCCATCCCTCAATCTGGTTAGTCAAAGTCCCATGCTTGGATTAATTCATCCACAAAACCCTTAGTTGATGTTCCCAATGCTATGCTTGCCAATTCAACCCTTAAACCATGCTCCTCTAGTTGGATACCTGAGTCTAGGGCTTCGTTTTATGTGAGACTAGAGACTCTCCAAATATTCAGCATTACATCTGACGAGCCTAAAAAAATTTATGTTGGCAATGGTGAAGGTTTGCCTATACTTGATTTCTCCTTACATGAATTTCTGCTAGTTCCCTTCAAAATAAATTAGTCTGTGATAATAAAGTTTACTTTGAATTATATCCTCACTTTTATGTTGTTAATCTAAGGCCACCAATCAAGTTCTTGTTAAGGGCTTTGTTGGTTCCAATGGGCGCAATTCCTTTTTGCTTTTTCGCTTTCTACACCCTCATCTCCTGTTATGTTCAAGACTCATCAATTTCATACTACGACTAGTTCATTTGTTCCTACAACTAGTATTGTTTCTCCATCCTCTATTGTTTCTAATTTGTGGCATGATAGGTAAAGCCACCCCAATGTAAACGTTTTAAAACTTATTCAGAACAAATGTAATGTTTCCACTTCCAATAAAGTTGTCGATTCTTTTTCATCTTGTGTCGAAAAATCTCATAGGTTACTTCTTCTTTACCAGAAACAATTTATGATTCTCCTTGATAATTAATGTTCAGTGAACTTTGGAGTCATCTTTGGGGTGCTTCACATGTTCCATCCTCTCACGGTTATTTGTATTAGGTGTTTTGTTGATGCTTTTTCACAACTCACTTGGTTGTCAAACTAAAATCTGAACCCTTCAGTGTACTTCAGTGTATTAAAGCTACGGTTGAACTTCAATGCAATACTAAGTTTAAAACTATTCAAACTAATTGGGGAGGTCAACTTCGGTCATTCACATATTTTCTTACTACTAATGGTATTCTTCCCAATATTATTGGTTTTCATACTCATCATCAAAATGATGTTGATTGAAAACATAGGCACATCACCTAATTGGGTTTAACTTAATTGCATCATGCTTCTCTCCTTTTAAAGTTTTGGGATTTTGCCTTCCAAACAGCATTTTGCTTAATTAACATGTTACTTGTGCCTTATTACAGTTTCGGGTCCCTTTCATTTTCTCCACCATAAAACCATCACTAACTCGATTTTTCAATCCCATGAGTGTGCTTCTAGGTTATTTCCCTTCCACAAAGGATATTTAAGTCTTTCTCTGTCTACTCGACTTTACACCTCTAAGAATGTAAATTTTAATACCCTTATTTTGATCCATTCTCTCAGCTTGCTATCCTCGAGTCTAATCTCAATAGATATTTCACTCTCACACCACATTTGTTTTATCCCCTCTTTGATCTTAGCGTACGATTCCGGATCTTGTTCCCCTCGTGTCTGCTCCTGTCTCTAAGCCAATAAATACTCAATCCATGCAAACCCGATTCAAAACATAATGGTCATTATTGCTACTAACTCATATTGAACCTTTATTTCTCTCATAGGCTCTCAAGAATCAACATTGGGGTTGTTGTTGTTATGCGGCAAGAGTATGATGCACTTCTTCATATTAGCACTTTAACAAATAGTTGGGATTTGTTTCATTTGAATTGTTGCAAGTCCCACATCGACTAGAAATAAGACCAACTCACAATATATGTGGGTGTAAACCACACCTTACAAGCCGGTTTTGCGGGGTTCAATTAGGCTTAAAATCCACTTCTTATCATGGTATCAAGACTATGAGTTAAAGCCTATCCTGGTGGGATTAGTCGTTTGTTTGGCCTATTGCGCCACCCGTTATCAGGAATTTGCAGTTTGTTGGATCGATTGTTTCACCCGTTATTGGACCGCTATCAGACCACCCATTAATGTCTAGTCCCACGCACGACATGTGTATGCCTCAGCGTGAGTGGGGGTGTTGAAAGTTCCACATCGATTAGAAATAAGGTCAATTCACAATAAATAAGTAGATGCAAACCTCACCTTACAAGCCAGTTTTGCAGAGTTGAATTAAGCTTAACGACTTACTTCTTAACATGGATGTTAACAATGCCTTTTCGAATAGGAGTGTGGATGAAATTATTTATATGTTACAGCCTCCCAGATTTGAATCTGCAGACAAAACTCTGGTTTATTGACTCAATAAAGGCATCTATGGTCTTAAACAAGTTTCGAGGCAATGGTTTTTACAAGCTTCAAACTGCCCTCTTGAAACTCGGCTTTTCTCCCAGCAAAGCAGATCCATCTCTATTTGTTTATATACATCTTCAAACTGCCCTCTTCAAACTTACATTTTTTACATCTTAGTTTGTGTTGATGACATTATCATCATAGGTTCATATGCTCCTCTCCTCCATCAAATTACTCGTAGTTTACATTCTCACTTCTCTCTCAAGAAAATGGGCAATTTTGAGTATTTTTCAGGCATTGAATCAATCTGACAAGTCTTTGATGCTGACTTGAAGGAAGTACATACGAGATCTTCCCAATAAAACCAAAATAGTTGAAGCTCATTATGTTTCTTCTCTTATGGTGTCCTCAAGTAAACAGTCTAAAAATGGATTTGATACCTCTTTTGATCCCACTCTATCGATCAATTCTTGGAGCATTGCAGTATGGTACTCTCACTTGCCGTATATTAGTGTTATATTTTAGTCAGTTCTTGTTTACAATCTTCTGGTGAAATTTATGCACGCAGGCATTCTTCAAAGAATTATTTATTTCTTATTCCACTCTTCTAATGCTTTGTGATAACCAAAGTGCAGTTCCATAGCTCATAAACACGTTTTTTACTCTAGAACAAAGCATACAACAATTGATGTCTTTTTGTGTTCAAGATCAGGTGTTGTCTAAAAACCTTGTTCAACATCTTTATTAACATCACACACTGAATCATATGTTTCAGTGACTTATTTACACGTCAGTAACTGACAGCTGTTATACTTGACAGCTGGACAAGAAAATAAAAGAGATATACTACAATAGCCTCCAGCTGTACAATACAAAATAACTATAGTATACTAACATTTATTTCAGTCTTTATATTCGGCTCTGTATTTGGGTTGTGCATGTCTCTTGTGGAATCCATTCTTTCAGAGTCTCTTAATAAGACTTATATTTCTGTACATTCACAAGTGTTGAATAATCCAGATGTTTCATTTATTTTCTAATGTTTATGTTCACTTCTCCCCTCAAAATATATCTAACTAAACGATTTTAGTTGTGGAAATATTTCATGACACTAACATAATTAAAGAGGAGATTTTCTTTAGACCAGTGAATGTGACTTATGTTGTTTATAGGCTAATAAATGCATCGAAGAGTAGATGGAATTAGTGGGCATCTCATTAATTAGGTTAACAATAAACTATAGGTATAAAAGACAACTAACAACTAATACATCTCAAAGACATGCTTATTATAATTAGTACCAAAAAATGGAGACATTTGTGTCTAATGCAAACATAAAACAATCTCAAAATCAATTATAGCATGATCGAGTACCACTTTGTTCAGATTGACACAAATGAAGAAAAAAGAAAACTCACAGCCACAACAGGCGCCCACAAGCTAACAATAGTAAAGGCATTGTTATTGTCTGCAAATTTTAAAATCATAAATCAGTAAAAAATATATTTCTGAATATTATATTACTTATAATACAAGCAAAGAAATTAACCGAGATAAAATTAACATCAAGGACACTAAGAAAGAATATTTAATAATGAGAAAACACCTTCAACATACATTAAGAAGGATGTCTTCTTTTAGACAGAAGAGGGACGTACAAAAATATCTTCATATTGCAGTTACGTTACCATCTATAATAGCAGAAATTTGCTCTATCACCTAAAAGATTCCAGTTCCACAAACCTTCCATTTCATATTTTAATCAATTAATCTATAATTTAAGAGAATCAAATCAAATTGTAAAGGAAAAAATACATTTAAAAATACATAAAACACTTTGTTGCCAAGGTTCATAGTGATCTTTAGTAAAAAAAAAAATGCTGTACAGAAAAGACCAATGCCTTAAAATTAACCCACTAAACCAAAATCAAATAATAAAATAATATACTTACTCTTTGAGATAAAATCATGCCATGAGTAAGTCAAAGACGGAAGATCAACAATAATATTGGTAGGTTCAACAAGAGGTTTAATCTGTAATATCAGGTAGAAATACATGACAATTAGTAATGACTTTTTTTTATTTTTACACATACAATTTACTATACAAATAAGATGTTATTTACATACTTTATATTCATGAGATTTTACCCCCAATCAAATTAAAAAGGGCATTTCGTTATACGGCCATTGCTGTCAAATATGCCCAGTAACACTATTCACTTTTATTCGACTTTTCAATTATAACCTCATCTCGGTGTCTCTTTCAAAATAGAGTCAAAATCATTTTAGTTTAATCTCCAAATCTCATGGTGAGGCTATACACACACTCATACCTATTCATGTTTTCAATTCTTTTCGTATATACATTATATGGGAAAAAAAACAAAAGTAGAAAACTAGATTATCTTAAGTTATAAAATGAATTAATAGCATACCCAATAAATGCAAAATGTATTTAATTAAAATATTAGAAAATTAAATTCAGAAAAAAAAAATGTATTTATAGAAAATATTAAATTTAATTTTCACAATATAATAAAGAAGTACAATACATAATAAAAAATCAATCTTATAAAGCTAAATAAATTAAATTAAGAAAAAAACACTTTATTATCATTTCAACGGTTCACTAAATAACATTCATAGTAACACACTTCACCAACTTATGTTTTGTACAAGTTTAACCTTCTTGTCAGTTGTATTTTATAATTTATTTATTTTAAGTTTTCGAATTTTTTAAGAATATAAAGAAAAGTCAAAATCAAGTGAAGTAAAAAGAAAAAAATGAATTAATTTCCCTCTACAGTTTTCTCTGCTCCTGATATTGGTATTTTATTACCAAAATTACATCAATATCTTTATAATAAATAAAAAATGTATTTTTTCACTGTGAAAAAATAGAATACTTATTTACTAGAAAGGTTATTAAATTTGTCCACTAACAAAATAAGTTTATTGCAATTATCATATATTTGTCTTGTAGTTATGAATAAATTGAGGTTATGTTTATTTTTCATGTGTACAGTCGTACGAAGGAAATGAATTTGAATTCGAAAATAGTAGAAACAAATGCCATGCCTGGAGAAAGTAAGCAAAGGTGAATTTGCAGGCAAGTACCACCAACCAAAACGCCACATACCTGCGCACTTAAAACAGACGTGTTAAATAACAATTGAAATATCAATAGCACAGAAGCAGCACTGCTGACAACATAAAAGGTGACACACGTACCATAAATAACAATTGAGGAAATTCTGAATAAAAACTTCGTATTCTGTAAAATTATACATGTATTCTACACAGTATTTATAGATAAACAGATAGAGCAACTATGTTCTAAATAACCCTAACTCAACTAGTGGCAAATTGACAAGCTTCAAGAGCAGTTCACATGTTCTTTTAGAAAGATTTTTTGAAGGCTCAATGCATTGAAGTAAAAACCCAGCAACAAACAATTAAATAGGTATCTCTTCATATTAGTAACTGTTTTTCACAACAAGATTCCATTTTCAGCAAGAAAACCTACCTGCAGTAATCACTTATTCCTTCATAAAGACCACGTCCAACATAATATCGTTCCTGAATTATGTCATCAAAAAGGTGTCAATACCAAGTCATAACATAACAGAAATAACTCAAAATAAATAAGTCAAAAGTAAATAGTAAAATAACCCACTTGATAAATCCACTTAAAAAACTGAAAGAATGATTGATCAGACATTTCCGAAAGCTTATGACAAGCTGGAAATTTGAGCAACAGTGCAAAGCATAGTTGTAATGCGGCATAAACACCAAGAACAAGAAGGTATATCCGGAAATAGAATGAATTATCAGAGTTCCGACTATTTCTCTCCTGCAAAACTTTCCTGCAATTAAGAAAAATTATGACCAATATTAACATAGCTGAGATGTACTCCAAATTACCAGGTTTTTTATATGTGGTTGATATAGCCACCTACGTGCGGAGGCAGGACAGGAAACAGACTCATTGCTCCAGATGGTCTGAGAGCAAATTTGGTAAGGCAGCCACATCAGGGCATAGTGGTTCATGCAGTTACATCATGCAATTTTGGTGAACTAGTTTACCCAAAGTTAAAATGTTTTGAAGCCAATAGGTTTATCTAAAATTGTATTTCAATCTACTATAAAAATATATGAATACCCCAACATTAGGGCATGATTGTATCTGTCATGCATTACCTGCAGTCCAGAAACTGAAGCTCCCTTTATTCTGTAATACTTCCAATATATGTCTAACTTGGCCATTACAGTTACATTGGGTTGGATGCGCACTTACATGGTGTTGCTCAAAAAGTAAGAAACAAAGTGTTCAATCTAGTGCAGAAGCTAAATATCTATCTATGCACCTGGCTACATGTGTATTTGTGTGGATTAAACAACTTCTTCAAGAGTTGAAATTTTGTGAAAATGAACAGATGAAGTTGTATCGTGACAACTAGGGAGCTCTTAATATTGCATCCAATTTGGTGTTACATGAGAAAACAAAACATATAGAAAATGATTGTAATTTTGTTAGAAAGAAACTACTATCCAAGGATTTTATTACTGAGTTTGTCATCTCTAATGAACAACTTGCAAACATTCTGACTAAATAACTAAGGGGGGCCTAGAATTCAATTTATGTTCCAAGCTTGGTGCATACGATCTATATGTTCCAACTTGAGGGGAAGTGTTAAAATGTAATGTTTTTCATTTATTATTTTTCATGTATGAGAACCCAACTTTAGGGTTAGGGTTTTAGGAAAGTACTTGCCCCTTCTTTGTATCCTATAAATACATCAGTAGAAGTGTAACAGTCTAAGGAAAATATACACTGTTTTGCTTCATCTCATTTATTCAAGTATTATGACCACAAAGTTGTCATTCATAGCCTCTAATCAAGTATTTCAGGCAGTAATAATCCAGTATTTTTTATGATTGAATCCATCAGCTCAAACAATCAACTAGCAGAGATCTTGACAAAGCCACTGAGAGAACCACGCATTAGCTTATTTGTTCCATTCCATGTTTGGTACATTAAATTGTGTTGTGCGTGTGTCTGTGCGTATATGAATTCTGCTGCTGAGTATTATTTAGCACACTCAAGCATGTAAACAAGTTTTTAGTCTTAACAACTGAAATAGTCTGCTTAGTTTGCATTTATATTATATCTTGGTTGTAGTTTGTCAATAAAAAATGGAATCAGCATAGTCTCATCAAATCAACACATTCATGCAATCACTGCCTCATCAAACCAAAAAAATGCTGAACAGCTAAACCCGTTCATTGCCACAATATAACTCTGTTAATTACATGACAAAATAGTAAAGGGAGAATTATAAACTCACAGGTAAAGATATGTTACAGCAACAGAAGTCAAGCCGCCCCAAAAAAACCTTATAACTAGTCTTGAAACAGCCATCCCCCTTGCAGTCGTGTATGCCCCAAATGTAAGTAACACATCTAAGAAACCTATTCATCATAACATAACAATAATATTTTAAGAAACACTTGCCATTTGAAAAAGTAATAACTGCAGAAACAGAAACATCTTACTTTTGGAAAAATTCATGATTGCAAATGATGGCCCAATGCTAAGTATTGTTTTAAAGGTATCCAAATTGATATGTCCATGATTGAAAGCAATGATAGTCAAAGCCTGCATAAAACAGGAATTAGGCATGACCCAACTAAATCTGTTGTTTGCTAAGTAGAGACTGGAGTGTTCAAGCTAAAACAGTCTTCCAAGCAGCTATTTACACTATCATTGCTTTTATTTAGCAATGCAGAGATTCCATTCAAATTGACAATAAGAAAATAAGGTAAATATTTGGAACAGCAATTAGCATTGTGATGCAAAAGCATTAGCATCTTTTATTTTAGTCCAAAAAAAATGAACCTCAAAATATTGTGTTAAGCAATACTCATAGAACAAGTACATTATTTCATTTTTTTTTATTTAATTTCTTCACGATAGCAGTCTTTAATCAATAATAGGTGTTGACTAGGTCTATTAAGTCATAATCAAGCCATGTCGTGAGATGTCCAAAATGCGTCAAAGTGTCTACGAAAAAAGAGATAAATAAATAAATAACTTAATTGCAACATGGTTGAGGTGGTGGACATGTGTCGAAAGTTTGTGTTGTATCCTAAAAGTGTTAAACACATCCAAAAAGAATTAGACACATACACACAACCAAAAAGGTGATGATGCTACCTATATCCATAATCAGGGTTCAAACTTCAGAGTAACAACTATGGATGACAAAAAAGGAACCTGAAACATTAGTGCCAAGAAGATCCAAAGTCGATGGAAGCTTCGATACAGGTGAAGAAATGTCCTATGCTCAACAAAACTGCTTTTACCAGTCTGCAAACGACAATTGAACATACAAGAAAAGACATAATATAAACATCATAATTATGAAGAAAAATCAATAAAAATAACAGTTGGAAAAAAGTTATAACTAACCCTTTTTGACCTTTTCGAAAGTGTAGGTTTCCGCAAGAACGGAGAATCTGTTCTCATTGGCCAATTTAATTCAAAACAAGCAGGGGACCTACATATTATTGCAAATTAGAATAAGTCCAACTAAAAGGAAAATCATTTAGCGGTATCAAAGTGGCTACCAAAAGTATTCATTGAAGTCATCATAATTCCTCCATGCTGAATGTGCAGCTTTGCCATTGTTGTTTCTAGCAGCTTCCTGCATAACGTTTTATGGGGAGTCAGTGCCAAGTGATGGAATACATAAAAAGAAATAAAAAAATGTATATAACCGTAACAATTCCTACGCATTAGTGATAGGAAAGGTTGTTCTTGTTAAAAGCTTGCATCACCTTGAAATCTCAAAGTCTATGGTTAATTGACTTAGGTGTTTCCGATCACATTTCTAATAACACTTCCTTATTTTCTTCCATTTCTCATCTAAAATTCCTTATGTTATTACTTTAGCCAATGGGTCCTAAGTCTGCCAGAAAAGCACAACCTTTCCATAACAGTTAAAAGCTTGCATCACTCAAACCTTGGAATGTCAAAATCCATATATAATTAACTCAGGTGCTTCTGATCACATTTCTGACACGGCTTCCTTATTTTCTTCCATTTATCATCTAAAATTCCTCATGTTATTACTTTAGCCAAGGGCCCTAAGTCTGCCAAACAAACACAATCTTTCCCCAACTAGTTAAAAGCTTGCATCTCTCAAACCTTGGAATGTCAAAATCCATAGATAATTAACTTCGGTGCTTCTTATCACATTACTGACAAGGCTTCCTTATTTTCTACCATTTCTCATCTAAAAATCCTCGTGTTATTACTTTAGCCAATAGGTCCAAAGTTACTTCTCAAGGAATTGGTCAAATCTCCCTTTTTCCGTCTTTGAACCTAAAGCATGCTATTTTTGTCCCTAATTGTCCTTTTAATCTAATTTCCTTAAGTCAATTAACTAAATCTTCAAATTGTTCTATAACCTTTGATGCAATTTTTTTTGTTATACAAGAGTGCATTATAGGTTGACAGATTTGAGAAGGACATGAATATAGGAAAGTCTACTATCTAGGCACTAGACCAGCAATGTTATGTTTAGCATCCCCATCTCTTAAGCTCCTACATGATTGCTTGGGTAATCCATATTTTCAAAATTCAAAGGAGGATAGCTAAAGTTAGAACACTTCAAGTCCTAGAATGTGAGTCATATCAATTACAAAAACATATGCAGTGTTTTTTTTTTCGAAAAATAACTTAATCAAGCTGCAACGTTTCTTTTCTATAATTTATTATGATATTTGAGTCCAAGTTGAGTCTCATCCTTTGGGTTTCATCATTTTGTCACTTTTAATGATGAGTATTATCATTGTACATGGGTAAACTCAATGAAAGATTGATCTAAACATTTGAATATCTTTGTGCATTCCTTAATGAGATCAAGAACCAATTTAACCAAGTGATCAAGATCTTAAGGAGTGATAATGCAGAATACTTCTCTTCTGGTTTTTCCACTCTTTTAAATTCACATGGCATTTTATACTAGTCCATATATACTCAAACACCTTAGCAAAATGGTATAAAAAAAATACACAATTCAAACTAATTGTATCCTACTATTTGGAGCAATTTACTTGTGCATCACTAGGGTGGTGGCATTCTTATTACCAGCTATGTTCATAATAAAATTCCCTCTTCTTCTTTGAACTGAAGTTCCATATCCCATTGTGTTTCCAAATGAACCTTTGCTTCACATTTCTCCTCAAGTCTTTGGTAGTGTGTTCGTACATGATGTCTCTCCAGGTCAGATAAACTTTTAGCCCGGGCTATCACATGTCCTTTTTGAATAATTTTGTCTTCAAAAAGAGTATTGATGTTATTCACCTAATACTAAAAAATATTACATACCTACAAATGTCACCTCTTCAGAAGAAACTCCTTTATTCTCTTTGTTGAATATAAGAAAATATGGTTTGAGATTAATCTCCCTTGTGTAGAAAATACACATAGGGGTTGTATTTATAATAAAGAACATATGGGCTAACCCAAAATATATAGAAAGAATAATAACAATAGAAACAGAAAATAAGATATTAAAGATATCTTAACACTCCCCCTCAAGCAGGTACATACAAATCGTATGTTACAAATATAACTAATTCTCAGTCCCCGTAAAGACTTAGTAAAAATATTTACTAACTGATCACTTGAGTTAACAAACTCAATCTTAATGTCTTCAGACATAATCTTTTCTCGAACGAAATGACAGTCAATCTCAATGTGTTTAGTCCTCTCATGAAAGACAGGATTAGAACTGATATCAAGAGCAGCTTGATTGTCACATATAAGTATCATTTGATTAGCGTCTCCAAACTGTAACTCTTTGAGCAACTACTTAAGCCAAACAATCTCACAAGTGGCTGAAGCCATGGCTCTATATTCTGCTTCTGAACTGGACCTTGCCACAACACTTTATTTCTTGCTTTTCCAAGAGACACAATATCCGGATATAAACCTTCTATCAGAAGGAGATCTTACCCAATCAGCATCTGAATAACAAACAACTCTTGTATGGTTATTAGAACCATATAACAACCCTTCACCAGGAGATCCTTTAATATACTTCAATATACGAATGACTGCATTCCAATGATCTTCGCACGGAGAATTAAGAAATTGACTTACCACACTGACTGCAAAGGAAATGTCAGGACGAGTAACTGTAAGATAATTCAATTTTCCAACTAATCTTCTATACTGTCTGGGATCTGACATAGGATTTCCTTGATTTGGTAGAAGTTTAGTATTGAGATTCATGGGTGTGTCAACAGATTTTGAATTCATCAACCCAGTTTCTTCCAAAATATCCAGTGCATACTTTCGTTGAGAAATAACAATACCATCTTTGTCGGACTGTGCCACATCAATACCCAAGAAATATCTGAGTTTTTCAAGATCTTTGGTCTAAAAATGATCACAAAGATGTTGTTTCATCTAAAGAGATGTCATGGTTATCACTGCCGGTAAGAACAATATCATCAACATACACTATCAAGTAGACACATCCAACACTTGAGTGACGATAAAAAACTGAATGATCTGCCTCACACTGAGTCATACCAAATTGTTGAACAACATTGCTAAATTTTCCAAACCAAGGCACAGGAAAAAAAAAATCCTTAAGCTCTAGATACCATGTTGAATATATAGAAAATATGGTTTGAGATTAATCTCCCTTGTGTAGAAATACACATAGGGGTTGTATTTATAATAAAGAACATATGGGCTACGGCCAAAATACATAGAAAGAATAATAACAATAGAAAAGAAAATAAGATATTAAAGATATCTTAACACTCTTCCTTCACAAAAAGTTGTTAACTATGTCAACAAGTCTTGCCCATGCCTTTAGTTGAGCCATTTGTGTATCCTACTCCTGACATTGTTCCAAAGTCTCTAAATAATTCTAACTATTCTTCCCACCCCAATTCAATAGACCACTTCCTCCTCCTTTTACAACCTCCCAACAACGGACTCCAATGATCGGTCCAATGCCACACGGTGACGCAACTGCATCAAGGCCTTAACCATCATGCTTCCATACTACGTCTCCTGATAATTTAAGATTCCATTTAGCCTCTTGCCATTCCAAAACATACTCGCTCTATATGCAAACATAATTCATTTGACAATTTTTTAAACTATCATTGTTTCTCCATTTCTTATAGTTCTTTTATCCCCTCTGGATCTTCACTACCATTCCCAATAAAGGGAAAGAGGCACTTAATCATCTTGGATGGTAATAAGCATGGTAGTTGAATCGTGAATCGTATCGTGTATCGGAGAGCTTAAATTTTGAATCGTGAATCGTACGATTCATAAACATTAAAAAAATTGTAACATATACTTAAATATATAGGATATATAAATATGCAAAGAGACAATTAATAACAAAACAACCTCATAGTCAAATAAAGTAGTTGTATCTATGTATATTTTACCACATAGATTCACAATTTCAGCAACACAGCCTTCAAATGACATTGTGGTTGCTGCCTAAGATTCCTTTAACTATGGCTATATGCTACTAAACAAGTATTGCATTATACCCATCCAAAAAATAAGTGTTTTTGTTGCTTGTATCCAAAAGAACCTCAAAAAAACAATCTAGTCTAAATCATTCATATTTCATCATCATCATCTCCAAGATCTACATCACTTAAGTGATCTTCATCTTCTAGTGAAAGTTCTTCCCCTTCATTAATGTCTTCAAATTCCTCCTCATCTCCTACTATGGATTTTCCTTTTTTATTGGTCTTGGCATTTAAGTTTCTTGGCCCTATATTAGCAAAAGAAAAAGAAATAAAGTTTAGTTCTAGTTTGTTGACTTTCAAATTTCAACTTGTGAATAGAAATAATTACCTCTCTTCCTTTTTTTATTTGGAGCTCCCTCTTCATCATCAAAGCACTCATGTATATCCATCCATGACGAATCAATAGGCAAACAAGGATTTTCTTTTTCTGTAATCCATTCATCATCTGATTCAATATCTGACAAACATATGGGATCATAAGTTTCCCCCTTCTCTTCTCTACTCTTTTGTCTCAACTCAAGTTGGAGATTGTACTTGACATAGACAAGAGCATTTAGTCTTTGTTGTTCCAATCTATTTCTTCTCTTAGTATGAACTTGGTCAAAGGTGCTCCAATTCCTTTCACACCCTGTTGCACTACATGTGAGACTCAAAATTTTCATGGCTATCTTTTGTAGCTCTTTACCTTCTCCTCCATAACTCTCCCACCAAAGAGCTATCAAAATAAAGAAGTATTGAATTATAATTTAATGTAATTAAAAATTATAAATCATATAAAAGTGGTAATGAGAGTAATTTCATTACCAGGTTGTTTCTTGTTTCTAGTAGCTATTGCCATGTGCATTCCAAAAAGCCCCTTAGCTCCCTTGAACTTTTCAAGTTGTTGATCAATTGTAACTCTTGTGCTAACATCCAAAACCATTTTTTCAAATGTTTCATATAAACCAATCAAGACCTCCCTATCCGGATTGAAATTTTTGTCATAGTGATATCTAACACAACAAAAATAAATTGATGACATGAGAAGAACGAAAATAGAGGTACTTGGTAGGAAAAATTTAGGTGAAATATGCATTACCTAGGATTGAGATAATAGGCTGCTGCATGGAGAGGCCTATGTAGTTGCAAATTCCACCTAGTGTCAATAATCTTCCACACTTTTTTATACCTTGTTTCTATCTTTTGGAAATTTTCAGCAATTTGCTCCTTTGCTCTATCCATTGCTTCATAAATGTATGGCATTGCTGGTTTTGCATCACCATCTACAAGCCTCAACACTTTTACAAGTGGAATCACACATTTTAAGCAATAGGTGATTGATCTCCAAAATCTACCATCACTCAACACCAAATTCATAACTTGCTTACCCTCACTTTTATTAGCATGTGGACTAGTAGCCCATTCCTCTGAAGCAAACATTGATCTAAGAGCATTCTTTTGTTGCTTAATACAATTTAATGTGAGAAAAGAAGTAGCAAATCGTGTGACAGCGGGTCTTGCTAATTCTCTTCCATTAGAGTAGCTTCTATACAAATTAAGGACCCATGTATGCCTATATATGTATGTGGTGATTTTCTTTGCATTGCTAATAGTATTGTAAAAGACTGGAAGCTCTCCAATATCTTCAAGAACCAAATCAAGGCAATGTGCTGCACATGGGGACCAAAATAATTTGGTTCTTTTTTCCATTAACATTCTTCCCGCTGCCACAAGGTTAGAAGCTCCATCAGTAACTACTTGGACAACATGGTCCTCTCCAATTTCCTCCACCATGCTGTCCAACAACTCAAACATTTTCTTCCCATCTTTAATGACATCACTAGTATCAATAGATTTCAAAAAAACAGTCCCACTTGGACTGTTAACAAGAAAATTAGTCAATGATCTTCCTTTACCATCCGTCCATCCATCACACATCAATGTACATCCCCATTTTTCCCAATCAGTTTTATACTTTTGTAGACATTGTTGAACATTATCCACAGCTTTTTTCAAATATGAAACTCTTACCTCATGATAAGAAGGAGGTTTTAATCCTTTGCCATACTCTCTAACAGCCTTCAGCATTTGTATAAAAAGAGGGCTCCTTACAAGGTTAAATGGCAATGCATTGCCATAAATACAACTGCAAATTTCTCTAATTACATCTTCTCTATTTTTATATGATGCATTGATTGTCATTTGTTGAAGATCATTTTTTCCCTTTGTCACTTCTCTTGCTAATTCTCCTCCACAATCAAAGCTGCCATCCTTTGTCTTTTTTTCTTTTCCTTTTAGCATCTTCACAAATATTTCGTTCACATCGTCAGGGACACTACAACACAGAATGACATCTTCTTTTGTTCTAGCAAGGTGTTGTTTCATTCTTGCTATACCACCCCAACAAGTGTGAGAACAAAACTTGCATTTAACCTGTAGCCTATTTGGTGGAACACTGTCACAGTAATTCCATGTAATGTCGACCTCCCTTTTTGACTTACTCATGCAAATAAATCCCCTACACAGAAATGTGAAAACAACCTCCCTGTCCAGAAACGTCACAAGGAGAAACGTCAGAACCACCACGCAACCACCACGCGACCACCACAGAATCATTGCGCGACCACCACAGAACCACCGCACACACGAACAGAAAGACAAACAGAGGCGTTCACGAGACGAAACGCAACCACCACCGGGCGACCACCGCACCACCACCTCGTGACCACCGCACCACCACCTCACGACCACCGTGCGACCACCGCGCGACCACCACAGTACCACCTCGTGATCACCAGAGTGAAGCAAAAGTCGAAAGTCGAAAAGTCGAGAGTCGAGAGTCGAGAGGTCAGAACAGCTTTGTTCGTTAACGTTAATATGTTTTTAAGAGAGAGAGTTTCAATGTGAATAAAATAAAGGGGGGGGGGGAAATTTAGGGTTTTAAATTGGGGATAAATTGGCAGGGGGGAAATTTAGGGTTTTAATTTGGCGGTAATTTTGTATCGTGAATCCAATCATGATTCTTACGATTCGCACTTATATCGTACGATACGTTTACAATTCGGGAGTAAAAACGATACATCTCACGATTTGTACCGCGGAGGGGCTGTATCGTATCGTACGATACTTACTATAATGGTAACAAGCCATGATTGATGAAATGCAGACTCTTGAACGTAATGGTACATGGGACTTAGTTCCTCTTCTCGTTAGGGTTACACTATTAGGTTTACATCAAAAGTGTTTTCCTTCATGCTGCTCTAAAAGAGGATATTTACATTGAGCAACCTACTAGTTTTGTTGCTCAAGGGGAGTCGGACTTGGTTTGCATGTTACATCACTCTCTCCATGGTATCAAGCAATCTCCTCGTGCTTAGTTAGGAAAAAAACACAGTGATGCACATTATTCAGCTTTTTATTTTCATACTTCACTTGGAAAATGTGTTTACTTAATTGTGCATATTGATGACAAAGTTATTGCAAGAAACGATACTGCAAGAATCTCACAGTTAAAGGAACACTTATGTAATCACTATTCAGCTTTTTATTTTCATACCTCACTTGGAAAATGTGTTTACTTAATTGTGCATATTGATGACAAAGTTATTACAAGAAACGATACTGCAAGAATCTCAAAGTTAAAGGAACACTTATGTAATCACTTTCAGAGTAAAGATCTTGGAAGGCTCAAATACTTTATTTATGGGCATTGAAGTCGCTCAATAGGAAGCCATTGTAAATTCTAAAAGGAAATATGCTTTAAATATCATAAATAAAACAAGCATGACTAATTGTAGATCTATAAATAGCCTTATGGATCCAAATATAAAATTAATAGCAGGTCAAGGTGAACATTTCTTAGATTGATAGAGATATAAAAGACTTGTTGGGAAAATTATTTCTCACGCTATTAAGAGACCTTATGTATCTTTTGCAATGAGAGTTGTTAATCAGTTCATTAGAATGCTATCATTTGCATCTTAAGATACCTCAAAAAGGCTCTAGGACAAGTTTGTTGTACAAAGATAAAACGAATACCTAATTTTCTTGTATTTTGGTGTTGATTAGGCAAGATCTCCTATGGATAGACGTTGTACTATAAGAGTATTTTTTTTCTCATTTTAAATAAGTACTAAAAAATGAAAAGATACAATTAATAACAAACAACCACATAGTCAAAAAGAGTAATTGTATATTTGTCTATTTACTACAAAGTATGTCCAATCATTGACTTTAATAAGCAGAATATTAATTTATTTTACCAGTTTTCCTTCTATGACCTTGACTTATTATTAAATAGCCACGACTTATTAACCAAGAACCCTAACAAAATTTTGTACCCCTTAAGTTTTGTCTTCATGTATATTTTTTATTAATAGAAGGTCTTACTCAAGAGGTAAGTAGTAATCTATTCTAATCAAATACAAAAAGCTAATTCATAGTCATCGATAATATCTCTTCAACCCAAATTAAATTTACCTATATATCTATAGATTAATGTTCTACATAATCGTTAGTTATTAATTATATCTATTTAAGTTATTATTGCCTAAAATTAAGTCAATTTCACTACATAGAAAATATAAATACAACATAAATGGGTTACAATACAAAGCACTAAGACCAACTTATAAACTACTAATATGGGACAAGAATTAGTATAGAACAACTATTTTGAGCCAAAATCAACTAAACTAACAATGATAAGACCACTAAACCTATTATTTTGGCAGCAACTACATCCAGTTAACAAACAATCCTGTAGTTCCACAATTAGAAGGAAATTCCTTAACGTGAGAAATTTTACCACAGTAGTTTGAATGGCCAAAAAGTGAATACCGGCATGGATGCTTTCTGTTTACAACCAAATGGCAACATGCTACCATTTCACCAAATAAATTAACGGTTGTGCATAATAAGATTTGGAACATAAAACTGCATTATAATAAGAGAGTGAATAAAGCAACTCACTTTAGCTAGCGTGTCATAAATAGGACAAATTATTTTCTCAAGAAATTTTGCAGAACCGTCATCAGTTACGCAGCTGAGAGCAGGTCCAGCTTCTCCATGATCCAAAATAGCATCCAACTCTTTGGCCATCTATATAACACATCATGGCTAATTAGCATTAAAAGTGATTGGAAAGGTTTATAACTAAACTTCATCTACCTAAAATATTTAATATTAGGAAAATGGGAATAACCTCAGTAAAATCAAAGCACAGAGCGACACACCACATATTCATCAGAAAAAAAGTGATCACTACTTTGATACAAGGAAGATAGAACCTCACAATCTTCTTGTGTCTAACCCTTTTAATTCAAAATATACATTTTAATTTTAACAGGTAGATCACAGTGTCAATTTATTTAAAGATTTTAATAAAATGTGACCAAAATAAGGAGGTTTGAAAATAAAACCCTTCTTTTTCAAGAGGGTACCAGTAACACATACCTATTAATTTACAACAAATAAAAATAAGTCCCTAATAAGTGGAAGACAACTAGTGTTGTCGATATCGAATAATGCATATAGATAATTAAGAAAACAAAAACATAATGGTAATAGTGTTAGTGGCGGCAAGAGCAGAATGGCCAATGGTGGCAAGCGGATGTGTCATCGGCGGCCGGTGGTGGCAAACAGTAGCACCAGCAATGGCAAGTGGCGGCATTGAATAACAAGGTTGCTGTAATGTAGACAGGATATTAGGTTAAATTGTAATATTTTTATTCGGTCTGGTATGGTCCAACTTTTAAGAAAATGATAATTTGGGCTGATAACCCAACAAAAGACTAAGAGAAAAGAGTTGAAATTCCAAATTTGTGGGGTGTAGCTAGAAATTGATGGGGTGTAGGGGGTGTACGAAGCAATATCCAATAGGTTTCTCTCATTGGTTGCTGCACTTTAGGGTTTATCTAGGGTTTATCTCATGCAAGCTGGAATGATAGATATACATTCATCATTTTATCCAAGCATACAGTCCAATGCCATTGGATGTGAAAGGGTGTGTCAAAAATCCCACATCGAATAGAGATATGATCAAATTATAGTATGTAAGTAGGTACAAACCTTACATTAAAAGGCTGGCTTTCTATGTAATATAAGGCTAGTGAGGCAATGGAGACACACAAAGCAAGGTTAGTAGTGAAAAGAATCAAACATACCTTCAAAATTGATTACATAGAAACCTTAGCCGGTGCTGTGAAGATAACTCCAGTAAGGGAAATAATCTCTTTTCCTGTCAACTATGGTTGCGAATAACAGCAATTTTATGTGAAGATTGTTTCCTTTCATTGGAATATTGAGGAGAAAATTTACAAGGAGGTCCCACTGAGATATGGCCAAAGTATTGCTGTCAATTTTGTTTGTACGCTAAAAAAGGAATCATATGTTGATTACATAGAAACCTAAGCCCTTGTTGCAAAGATAAATTGTTGCAAGTAGGATTTTAACTAGAAGTTGGTAGAATATTAAATGTGTTACAAGAAGCTAATAGAAGTTGTTAGAAGGTTCTAGAGATCTCTTCGTAATTATTACTTTAGGAGTAGAGTTCTCTATATATAGAGACTGATGTACTGTTTCAGAGGAACCAATTTTGAATAAAAATCTTCTTTCATTCATAATTCTTTCAAGTTAAATACAGTCAGGGAAATAATGTCTCTTTCTGTCAACTATGGCTGGGAATAACAGAAGTTTTATGTGAAGTGTGTTTTCCTACATGGAAAGATTAAGGAGGAAATTTATAAGGAGGTTCCACTGAGAAATGGAAAAAGTGTTGCTCCAAATTCTGTTTGTAGGCTAAAAATGGAAACATATTGGCTGCTCCAAGCGTGGTTTAGAAAAATCATAAAGGGTACAACCATCTAAGGGTACCAACAAAGTCAAGAAGGCCACAATTTATTCATAAAACACTCAACGACAGGGAAGTGTCTGTGTTGCTAGGGGTATGTAAGGCTCAGCATTTCTTTTCTCCTTGAGAAAAAGTTGGGCCAAACACTTTTTATAATAAGTTCTTAAAATATAAATAGCTTACTTAACATGAGCTATACTAAAGAGGTCCCCGCAACAGCTAACAGGAGCTAAAAAAGAGCCTTGTGACATTTTTATAAGCCTCTTTATAGCTTATTTCAATGAACTTCACAAAGAAACTAACCAAATATGCCCTTTCCACATTATTTCAACTAGTTTCTCAATCAAGTTTATTGTAAGCTCTAATAAGTGCTTACTTGAATCGTTTAATCAAATGTAGCCTAAATCCCAGCAGCACGAGAGAATCACATAAAAAGCAAGATCAAATATGAGAAGTAATTCTAAAACTATTAGCGAAAATAAACTAACAATGCTAATGGAGGAATGGCCTAAAATATAAAGAGCACAATTACAGACTTACATTGTGGAATATATAGCAAATACACTCAGGAAGAAAACGAACATTTGCAGCTTCACCCCAAATAAGAAAATACAAGGAAACCAAAAAAAGCTTCCGATCCCGGTTAATAGCTTCTAAACTGCACGAAGCATAAAATGGAATGCAATCAAATAAAATGTGAACGAGGAAAGCCAATCAAAAAATGAGTGAGTTGAAGTAATAACCTATTCCAAGCAAGACGAATTCTCAAGTATCTGCACCACCTGATATAGTTATCTAGCACCTTCAAGAATACTTCATTGATTGTTTTCTCATCTATTTTCTGCACATTACAAAATTCCACAAAAAGAAAGGAATATCACAAAGCAATGAATTGTATTATTGTACATTTACCATAGGACCATACTGAGCATACCTACAATGTAGAAGTTGTAAAACACCTATTATGCAAGATTTACATTGTAATGTCAAACTCAAGAGTTTAAGTAACCTTGTAAAGCTTCAATAAACATGACTAGTATACTTGACTTACAAACTTGTAAGAGTTTATCAAAAAGATATTGAAAGTACTATATAATCTTCAAGCATAAGGTACAAACTCATCATAAGTCATAATAAAGAAACAATGAATAATGGACCAGCATGTCTCCATGCATGATCAGTAAGGATAAGAATAATAAAGAAAAGATAGAAAGAAGTGTATATAAAAGTTCTGAAGTGACTTTGAAAAAAACTCAACCCTAACTCCATCAAGAGCTAAGGCCCACCAACTAGATGTTAGTCAGTTTTTGCTAAACCCTAAACTCTAAACTAAGGCTTGTCTTAGAGCCTTTTCAAGATATTTAAAAATACATATTATAACATTCCAATGATCAATTCAAAGATTTTGCATTAGTTGACTCACAACTCCCACTAGAAAAGACAAATTTGATCTAGTAATGGAAGATAAATAAGTTTCCCAACCAGCGTTATATATCTTTCCAAGTCAAAGAAAGCTTCTCCTTATATTGCCATTAATTTCTGATTTCAATCCATAGCATAGGACAATCCATTGGTTTACAATCAATCATGCTCGTCTCTTTTAAGATGTCAAAAGCATATTTCCTTTGACAAATTACAACTCCATCCTCTGCTTAAGCTACTAGTATGCCAAGAAATATTTTAGACTTCCAAAATCCTTGGTCTAAAATTGATTACATAGGTGTTCCTTGAACTAAGATATTTAGCACCATAAAGACTATTGTCAACATACACCATTAAGCAAACACATTTTCTAGGGGAGGTGTGACAATAGAAAAACAAAATGACCTGTTTAAGTGCATTTCAACCCAAGTGTTTGGACGTAGTTGTTTAATTTTTCCAAACTAAGCACATGGAGACTGCTTGAGACCATAGAGAGAGCGCCGCAATTTGCAAACCAAACCAGACTCTTCCCTGAGCAATAAACCCAAGTGGTTGCTCCATGTGAACTTCTTCAAGATCGTCAAGTAGAAAAGCATTCTTAATACCTAATTGATGAAGAGGTCAATGACAAACGGTTGTCATACCAAGGAAAAGTCTAATAGTATTCATTTTGGCCACTGGAAAGAAAGTATTACAATATTCAATCCCATAGATATAGATATATTCTTTGCTACCAATCAAGCTTTAAGGTGATCAACTTCACCATTAGGTCCACTTCTTATTGAACAGACGCAACGAAAGCCAATTGCCATCTTTCCAAATGGGAGAACCAACTCCTATGTATCATTTTGTTCAAGGGCCTGCATTCCAACAATCATGGCTTACACACAAGACAATCAAGTGCCTTTTTCATATTTATAGAAATGGTAATAGAAGACAACGAGGAGATAAAAGAACAATAAGGAGACAAACGATGATAGCTTAGAAAATTATAAATAGGATGATTGTTTCATGCAGACCGAGTACCTTTGCGAATGGCAATAGACCAGCTATAATTCTCATTATCAGGTCTTGATGAAGAGCACTCAACATATAGCATTAGACCAATCACTGGAGTAAGTTGTTGGGAGCTGATAAGAGGAGAGATGGTCCAGGTGATTTAGGCTAATTAGAAGAATTTGAATTATTTGGAGACATTGGAACATTGTTAGGAGTAGGATACATGAAGGGCTCAAATAAAGGCAAAGGCAAGTCTAGTTGAACAAACACACATTTGATAGCTCGAACTAAGTTTATCCAAACCTTGAGATACACCATGTACAAAACACACACAACAAAAACTCAAGGAGAAACATGAAATAAAGGTGCATTTAGAAAGACAATGGAATATGGAACGCTATTGTCCAAAGAAGAAAAAACAATTTTATTAACAAGATAACAACCACTAAGAATGGGATCACCTTAGTGAAAGAACATTGGCACTAAGCACTGACATACGAACAATTTCACCAAAGTGTCTATTCTTTCACTTTGCCAGACCATTTTGCTAAGGTGCATGAGGACCAGTGGACTAGTGTAAAATGCTTGTTGAGTATAAATGAATGGGAAAAAAAAGAAAAGTATTCTTTGACATTATCACTCCCCAAGATCTTGATCACTTGGCCAAGTTAGTTCTTGATTTCATTAAGGAATGACATGAAGATATTCAAAAGTTTAGATCGACCTTTCATTAAGTAACAAAATATTCATCCAGAACAAAATAACTAGAATATTTATCAATAAAAGTAACAAAATAACGAAACCTAAAAGATTAAACTTGACTTCGACCCCAAATATCATGAAGAATTATAGAGAAGACAGAGTTGCACCTTGATTCAACTCTTTCTGGAAAAAAAAAATGTTTTCCTAATCGACATGACTCACTCCAAGACTTGGAGTTTGATAATTGTGGATGAGCCAAACTATCATGTAGTAGCCTAGGAGATGGGGATGCTAAAGCAGAAATTGACGATCTAGTGCCTAGATAGTCAAGTCCCCTAGATTCATTTCCTTCACCAATCAATTGACTTTTATTGCGCTCTTGAATAACAAAAGAATTTGCATCAAAGGTTATAGAACAATTTGAAGATTTAGTTAATTGCCTAACTGAAAAAGTAGGTTAAAAGGACAATTAGGGACAAAAAGAACATGTTTTAGGTTTAAAGACAAAAAAAGGGAGATTTGACCAACTCCTAGAGAAGTAACGTCGGATCCATTGGCTAAAGTAATACTTGAGACTGAGACTTTAAAATATGAGTAGTGGACTACAGTACCACTCTCTTCCTCTCCTATTTATAATGAAGCAAGCACGTACATATGAAAAGATATGAAAAGACTACTCTAAGATACTAGGCAT
>Ga0214543_1003832_pt1 | contig 28942 bp, 23 predicted proteins | sample CNSS2metaG_FD_160094 | JGI IMG/M metagenome (GOLD analysis project Ga0214543, IMG submission 160094) | Root nodule microbial communities from cowpea collected in UCLA plant growth center, Los Angeles, California, USA - CNSS2 | ecosystem: Host-associated > Plants > Roots > Nodule | place: USA... | reverse complement strand
TTGAGACATGCAAAAGCTCACAAAGTGTACCTGAACGATTTTTCCTTTTTCAGCTACTGGACCTTTGCCCTCAATCAAATCATAGTATTTCAATCCATCAGCTGAGTTAAACATCACAATTAAACATTGTATTTAGGATAAATAAACTGAACTTGTTGTTGTCTAATTAAGTATAACTACAATTAAACTTCGTTTGGCGAAACAGATAGAGATTTGAAAGAAAATTGACGGTAATAGAAAAAGAGGAACTAACGAGTAGTGAGGTATTCCTCTTGGGGAATTGTCTTCTTGTTGCGTCTGGCCTCCGCCGGCGGAGAGAGCAGAAGGAAGGTGAACGGCAACGATGAAATGAGAATCGCCGTGGATCTTCTGGAACCAGAAACTGAGAGTGGCATGGCGATTTTCGTTGACCTGATTCGCTTTGAATTTGAAAGCATTACACCTCATAATCAATGCTCCAATTTGTTTAATATAAGAGAGAATATATATATATATATATATATATATATATATATATATATATATTAAAGTGGAAAAAAAAATGGTAATTGATAATGCAAGAAATGGACCTTTGAGGTGCATTGGGTTGGGAAAGAATGAGAAGCCTTGGATAGGAAGCTGGTGTTTGTGGGGATCCTTGTGGAAGCTAGAGCAGAACGAGAGGCCATGCCTGCAACAACTCTGTGTATTATTCTTTGCAGATTGTCACAGAACAAAAGGAAAATTATGGTTGCTGGGGGAGTAACGGGAATGAGTGGTGAATAAAATATTATAAGAAAATCTATGTGATAAGATAATGTTTGGAGCTCAAAGTTTTTCACAATACAGGGAAAAGAGAAGTGGCATCATACAGGGAAAATTTGGAATTTATAATTGATTTTATTAGTGAAACAAAATCATTTTATTAATATTAACCTTATAATGTTTTGTTTGAATTTGAAGTAAAAAGAAGAAGAAAGAATGTTAAAAATGTCATTATTTAAATTATGAAAAAGAAAATAAAAGATAAATGAACAAAAAGTTTGTATTTTGGTTGATGCAATAGAATAATTTTGTTAAAAAGTTTATAAAATACACTTTATAGAATATAAATTAGAGTTAAAAAAGATCAAAATAAAAAGCTAATATCAAATTATGTTTTAATATAACAAATAATATGTTAAAATATATCATATTGTAACATTATATTTTATTTATTATTTGAATATTGTTTAAGTATTTATTTTATTATACTTTTATATTAAAAAATTGATATTTTTATATTTGATATATAATCTTATAAAATATTAACAATATAATTATTATAAAATTTTTCGTATCCAATCTTCAACAATAATAAAATATTTCTAATTAGTCTTTTCATATAATCCCCGACCGTAAGTATCTTATCATGATTTACTTATTTCTTTACAAATCATAACAATACAATGTGGAAAATTTACTGACAAATATTCTCTTTTTTTTTTTCGTGTTTTGTGTCTTTCTTTTCGTGAGAATGGCGAATGAAGCACAAAGAAGACATGGTAGTAGCTGTAAAAGCGAACTCAAACCAGTTATGGCGATGTCAGGGAGAGAGTGAGTCTTATGGTGAACACTGAATTATTCCCAATTTCCCATCTAAGTTACAGCAGTAATAATTGGCCTTGTTTTTATGAGTTATGTAACTCTGTCACAAGAATTAAGAAATGCAATATGAATCAATATATATGGGTGGTATTCATGAACATGAATCACGCCAAAACTTATTATTGGCTGCAGATAAATTTAAAACTTGGAAAATCTGCCCTCAGACACTGTCTGTCTGAACAAGATCCTTCTTTTTCACATGATATGTTTAACACAAGGTAAAGGTAAAGAAAGAGTAAAAATGGGTTGCTTCTGCTAATGGCGATCCTCTATTCATAAACTTTGCATTCCTCATCAGCAGGGTTTGTCTCGCAGAATTCCTCCAATGGGTCTCCACTCCCTGCTTTTGCTGTTCCTGGCCACTTGCTTGCTACTAGATCTGCCAAATCCACCACTCTTTGGCTGCGATCATCAAAACACAATGATGTTAAGCTTTTATGTTGGAGATTCATATCAAACAGAGATAAGACGAGTTTATAATATATAACTGGGTGTAAACTTTATGTTATAAACCGATTTTATAAGATTGAGTTAAACTTAGAGTCCAATTCATAACACATGTAATTGTATGAGTCTAAAAGTGAAGTGACTAACCTGTAACCCCATTCATTGTCATACCAAGCAACCACCTTAACCATGTCATCTCCCATGACCATGGTCAAGGAGGAGTCAATGGTGGAAGAAACATCAGAGCAGCGGAAGTCAATGGAGACCAGTGGAACATCACACACATCCAAAACACCTTTCAGTGGCCCCTCTGCAGCCTTTCTGAATGCTCCATTCACATCTTCAGCAGTGAGACCCTTCTTCTCAACATTCACGACAAGGTCAACAACTGAAACATTGGGTGTAGGCACACGGAGTGCAATTCCATTCAGCTTCCCCTTCAGCTTTGGCAGCACCAGAGACACAGCCTTCGCAGCTCCAGTGCTGGTTGGGACAATGTTCAGTGCTGCAGCCCTCGCTCTTCTCAAGTCACGGTGTGAAGCATCCAAAAGCCTCTGCACAACCAAACACATGCACATTCCTTTATCAGCAAATGTTAATTCTTAGTTTTGTTAGCAGGCAGAGTTGTTGATCCTACAACCTCTTCCATTTTTCCTTTCAAACTCAGACATGTAAATCATTGTCATATAATTACAAATGCATAGTCAAAACTAGTGGTTGATCGATCTTGTACCTGGTCTCCTGTGTAGGAATGAGTGGTTGTCATGGTTCCCTTCACAATTCCTGAAAACATAGACCAAAGGGAAGTGAGTTTGATTTGAGCATGTCACATCTCTCTTAAATAATAACTTCCAGTGTGATCAGTGTTTGCTTACCAAACTCTTCATCCAAGATCTTCACAAATGGAGCAAGACAGTTTGTGGTGCAAGAAGCATTGCTGCACATTGAAGAAACAATAAGAAAAAACAAAAAAACAATGTTTCATTGACAGGGACAGAGCAAAACCTTGGTTGCTGTCACAGACCTTATAATGTTAGAGATCTCATGAGTGTAGTCCCCTTCATTTACTCCAACAACATAAGTTGGAATGTCAGCACCCTTTGCAGGAGCAGTGATGATAACTTTCTTAGCACCTGCTTGGATGTGTTTGCCAGCACCAGGGCCATCCACAAACACTCCAGTTCCCTGAACAAAAGTTCTTCCATTTATTAGTAAACAAATTTTCACTTCATTACAAGATGTTTAAGGTAAATCAAGTAATGGAGGTTACCTCAATGACAATGTCAATTCCTAGTTCAGCCCAAGGAAGCTTCAGAGGATCCCTGCTTGAAACAACCTTGATGGGCTTGCCATCAACAGTGATGGTTTCATTGTCTAGTATCTTCACATCTGCTTTAAAGGTTCCCAGCATAGAATCATATTTCAACAGGTGTGAAGCCTGGATCATATGTGAAGCACAATCAGTGAAATTTCAATATCTCTGCCAACAAAACCAGCTAAGCCAGGACAGTTAAAGACTTACATTCTTGACACCACCACTGTCGTTGACAACAATAACATCAAGGGGCGAGTCTTTTCGGCCGTGCCAGCAACGAAGAAAGTTTCTACCAATTCGTCCAAAACCATTGATTGCCACCTTCAACTTGGCCACTGTTTCTCCCCTCACAGGAGTTGATCCATTGGTCTGCTTTTAGTTTGCAAATTAGAAGTAGAAACATACACAAAGAATAATTAAGAAGCCATGCATTTTGAGCAGCGTTATTCACACAACTGTTACATTCTTCTATTCAAAAATACTTTTCATTACTAAAGATACCAGTAATACCATAAAACATGTACGACAAAGTCTGGTTAAGAAGTATTTATTATATCTCATATTTCTCACTAGCTTAACATTTTTCGTTCATCTTTCACGGTTAAGATAACAAATTCTCTAAGTCAATCTTACAAAACTAACTCGTAAATTAAGATTTGTATTCAATTATATGTTCTGAATTGGCCTCATCTGATATTGTTCCAACAGTTTCTACAGTGATAAGAGACTAACCTTGGGAGTGAGTTGGGCAGCGACGGTATCAAAAAAGGAAGATTCCCTAGCATTGTTAGCGTAGGTGACACATGAAGAGGATCTCAGCCCAGAGAATTCTGTGACCTCAAGTCTCTGCAGAAGGTAAGTGAAATGTATGAGTGAAATGGTATTAAAGTGAAAGAAGCAAAGATGATAATTGATAATGGAAGAAATGGACCTTTGAGGTGCATTGGGATGGGAAAGAGTGAGAAGGCTTGGATGGGAGCCTGGTGTTTGTGGGGATCCTTGTGGAAGCTAGAGCAGCATGAGAGGCCATGGCTGCAACAAGGGTGTGGCAACAACTATGTGTGCCAATGCATATATCAACAACAAAGTTGCATTTCCTCCTCTTGTTTTATTCTTTGCAGATTGTCACAAAAGAAAATTATGGTTGCTGGGGAGAAACGGGAATGAGTGGTGAATAAGATGAGAGAAAATCTATGGGATAAGATAATGTTTGGAGCTCCATGTTTTTTAATATTGTCACTTCATATTTTCAGCCACGTATCGTTATTGTGGCCGTTCATTAATTTCCCAACAGTGTCCCTTGCTATATATTATAAGGAAAATGTTTTTTTTTTTCTTTTTTTGGCCTCAAGAGAAGGGAAAAGAGGGTGCCATCGCAAAGCGTACTTTGCATCCACACGTTTCCGTGTACAAACTATCTGCTGCTAAGTATCTCCTGTTTTATATGGGAGTTTTAAGTTTAATTATTTTTCGAAATTAAATAACTTACATAGATAAAAGTAATTCAAATTAGGATACAGAAAATTACAAGTAATTATTTTTAACCTAGTGAAATTAGTGAAACATAAAATATTAAAAAAAATTGAACCGATAATGTGAGACTTTTTTTAAAAAATATTTTTAAACAATCACGTGAGAAAAATACTTTACAACAGAAAGCACTATCACTTTTAAGAGTGGGGATTTTTAATTTCATTGTATAGGCACGAAATAAATCAAACAGTGTAACATAAGAACAAGGTGAAAAACTATAACTATTTTTTCTTTTTAATTTAAGATTAAAGTAATTTGGAAATATTAAAAGATAACTTATTTAAAAAATGACAAAAATAAACTTGTATTCCCTCAAGACTAACGTAAAATGTGTCGAGGTATTTCTTGTAATAAAAATTATAATTGGAAGTAGCAACAAATTGTTCAACACTTCAATGCTGCCTTGTAGCCTTATCTCCAATTTATACTGTATGTATTTTATTTTACTCCTTGGTAAGAAGACTGAAGCAAACACGAAACAAAGCCTTAATTAGTATTTTCAGTAAATCACCCATAATTTTCAGCAGCATTACCTTAATTCATGAGTAACAAGAATTTGTGAAGTAAAAGATAACAGGTACCGTTTTATTAGCATGAAAAAGTCAATTTAATTTTGATGCAGTATAGAATTATATCAATTTTTATTTCAGGATAATGCTTGTTTAAATGTTATTGTCTAAGTACGACTAACAGCATAAACCTATAGATCAACATTATCGAATTCATGGTGACAGCAAATGTGACAAGATCCTAGTATTGTGTTCACTATCTAGAACAATCATCAAACCTGGATTATTAAAAGATCCGACCACAAAACGACCAGCGTTGCTCCAGTTCCATGCCCATCATGGAAACTTTTCAATATAAATAAATGGCTGATAGAACACAAGAAATCAGCCATAAAAGCGTACTTTCCCACAGTAGCGGCAGTCATTAGCAGAAAACCAGTGAGTTTATTATTAAGAAGAAAGAGAAAGATATTACAATAAAATCAAAATACATTTTGTACCAATAAAAGATTTTTTAGTGAACAGAGCAATGGCACATTGTATACTATGAGATCACAGCAGTCTCATGTGGCAGCTTCAATTTCATCAGAATTAATAGCTACTCCATTTGTGGCCTCCTCTGAACGTAGCTGTGCAGAAACATCATCTATGGCAGCATTCAGTTGTTCAATCTTCTCAGCCAGAACTTTCCTGGTTTTCTGCAAATCAAACAAGCAAATTTTGCTAGTCATTGAACTGATAATACCCTCTCTTAGAATCAACATGTTGCAGTAACTACAGATGCAATTCCCCACATAGTATTAGGACATAATTGAACAGTAGAACGCCAAAGTAAAATTGATAAGAACTATGAAACTAATCAAACGACAGTTATGGCCTCCAAGCACAAGCCTACAGCAATATTGGCAAGTGTCCTTTATAAGATAAACATGATGGATGGTATCAAGAGCAAGCAACTGCTCACCTCTAAAGCCTTTTCCTCATCATATATAAACTTTGGCAATTTTCTCATCAACTCCTTCCTGTCAGCTCCAGCTATGGCCTTGCTGATCTGTGGAATAATAAAATAATAATAATAATAATAATAATACTCAAGCAACAAAAAGAATACCGATCTCCATCATATAAATTTTGAAGAAAAATTTACAATGCAGGTCCTGGTATCTTTAAATTTTAAAACATGTGCATATCCAACTACTTATATTTATCCTGCATACATTGTTGACCGGATAAATAAAAGCAGTTAACCAATTTAATTTCAGTATGTAGTCACATAACATAATTGAGGAGTTTATGAGCAAGAAAAACATCTGAATGTATCCCGTTAAACACCAATATCTAGCACCTGAAAAAGTATATTTCAGCAACAAATACTACCTGAGGTGCATATACGCAACCAAGAGTGCCAACTATTAATCCTCCCAAGACAAACCCACCAACAAATATACCAGCACTGCTGGGCCTTCCACCATCACTGCAGTTCCACAGGAAGCAGAGGTCAGGTTAATAACAAATATTCAAACAACTTCCACAGTCAACTCTTTTTCTCATTCAAGAATATTTATGGTGTTCTGTTTCTTCCTCTTTTAGCTATGTTTTCCTCTTAGAGTCATGAACTTGTGATTATTATTTGTGGCAGTGATGTGAAGGCATATATCAGATAATAACAATGATTATAAATGTTTAAAGGGTTTGATTTTCATGCTTTGTCAAGAATTTTACACTGTGGACCAATCAGAAATCATTCTAGATACAGCTTTTAAAGTAGTTATCAAGTCTATATTTACACGGTTATAATTGGACGAAGTATAAAACTCCTTTTAAATTGTTAGTACATTTAAGTTAAATTAATATTTAAAATAATACTCTTGATCAAACATTCATTTATTTGAGTCCAATTGTGACCAAACAAAAGTTCCCAAAAAAGGTTCTTAACCATGTTTCTGTTCACAACTTTATCTAATCAACACTATCATGTATTGTTTGCATAACAACTACTCCCTCTGTTCCTTTTTAGGCGCTTTTCTTACAAATTTTGATTTTACAAAACTACCACTTTCAAAGTTCAACATGGCGTTAATTGATCTTTTTCTTTTTCATTTATACCATTATATTTCACCTAATATTTAATTAGTTTACACATTGTTATTATCTACAGATGAAATGGATTGAATAGAAATCTTATAAATATTATATTAAAATCAAGAAATCTATTACATTTATTGGTTAAGCAGTCATAACAAAGTCACAAGAACAAAAGAAATACCTATATGTAGCTTGGATTGTTGGGGGCCTTCTTGCTAAAGACGTTTGCATTCTCCCTTGACGATTTAGATTCAGACATGAGTTGTATGGTTTAATCTTGACCAGAGAGTGGTCCACCTTGTTTATGGACGATGCTGGTAAAAGTTTTTGCAACAGTAGAGGAGTTTTAAAACAAAATGCTCGATTAGGAAAAAAAAACACACACACACAAACAAACGTAAACGAGTCTAGTTCCACAGTATAGAAGCTAGCAAGCGAGACATGTTCTTTCGGGTTAAAAGAATAATAAATGGAGGAAGCAAAAATATAGAAAGCACCACTAATGTCGTACAGAAATATGCCAACATTGCATGAAACAAATCCACAAAGCAAATCTTAAATATCACGCATCTCCCCCCCTTCCCCGACAAACAAGAAGCAAGAAAAACAAGAACCGAATAGATTATCTTAACAGGTAACAGACAATTTGCGGCATGGTGAAATCCAAGTCGTTTCAGAACACAGACCCCAAGAAAAGCTCGTGATAAATCAGTGAGACTGTGATACCCTAATGAGCCTTGGAAAAAAAAAGCATACAAATTTAAAGAAATTTGCGGTTGTGATTGTAGTGAGATCGAAAGGGAGTAGCAGAATTGTAAAACCCTGGATTAAGTAGGCGAATGTGCAAAGAAATAAGGGGAAACGCTTTTTGGGTTATTTATGGCTCGATTTTGCTATGAACAGGTAAAAATTTGAAATCTTGGAAGTGATTAAAGAGAGATAAAGCGAAAAATGAATAATCTTGAAAAGGAAAAAGGAAGGATCGGAGAGAAAGAGAAAGAAAGATACCAGATTTGGTTAGAACGAAGGAGGTGGGAACAGCAGCAGCCATGGAATTGGTGAGTGAGTGTGATCACGAAGAAGTTTCGATAATATCAAAGCTTCGATGTAAGGTAAGTAAGTAAGTAACACTTGTTTCTTTCTTTTCTTTTTCTCTTCTCTTCTCTTCTCTTCTCTTCTTCTCTCTTATGTATATATCTCAAATCACTGCCTCGTGTTCGCTTCAGACAACTGCTTCCGGATATAACCATCTCTCTCTAATTTTTCTTTTCTTTTTTTCTTTTCCTCTAAATATCCGCTCATAATAAAAATATTTCACTGTTTTTTTCTAATTGTTTTTATGAAAAAATACGTTTAAAATTAGTTGACAGCATGTTTTTTAAACTGAAATTGAAACATGTTTTAAATGGAATTTATATATATTTTCTTTTTTACACATTTACAACACTGTTGGCATAAAAAAAAATGTCCATTTCAGATAATACTTTTTTAATTTTATTTTAATACTTTTCTATGTTTGGTTTTGACATTTAGATTAATGTGTTGTGTAATTTGACGTAGAAAGTGAATGATTAGTTTGAAAATAATGGAAGAGGAATTAAATAAAAAGTAAAGTATTGCTGTTTGAATAGAAAATGTTTCTAATTTGGTTAAATTAACGAAGGTTTATAATTTATTTTTTAATATATTATCCAAATTACCTTTAGGTATACTTTTAAAATATAAAAATTTCAACTCAAAAAAAGTAAAAGGAAATTACTTTTTTCAATATAATTTATTAATTGACGTAATAATTATAAAAAATCAATAAAAAAATTACTTTGAAAGTCAACTGTTTAACCTAGAAAAAAAACAAAATCATAATAATCAAAATAATGTCAAATGCATAATACTTTTAACGTAAATTTTTATTTAATAAAATAAATATTGACATATTTTATTTTAAATATAATAAAAAAATAGTCGCTGTCTTAATCTAAAAATTTAAATTTTATTAATAACTGAGATAATTAAATATATATTTTTATTTTAATAATAATTTGTTAAACATAATAAATCAACATCAATATATAATTAATTTTAACAAATGTTTTTCACTTTTTGTAAATTCGAAATCTTTGCATATTAATGTTACTTCTGTTTTTAATAAACACATTTTTCAATTACAAAAAATCAAACTTATATTTAATTATATTAATTATTAGTAAAATTAAATAAAATTAACAAAATTAGAATTGTTATATTAAAAATATAATTTTTTATTAAACTAAATATAAAATGTATCAAGTTATTTTTTCCAATTAAAAATGTAACTAAATATTTTTTCCAATTTTATCATTTCTTTTTAAATTTAATGATCTTTTAATTAAAAATTATTTACAAAATAATTAAAAATTATTTTTAATTACATTATAAAAAATATTCATATTTAATTTTATAATTATAATAAAAAAATATAATTACAAATTTTATTACCTTTTACTATAATAAAAAAATGAATATATATATATATATATATATATATGCTAGTATATAATAAACAATGTGAGATTTATAATTAATTATGATTATAAAACAAATAATTTTGATTAGGACACGATCAATTATAATTATAATTATATATATATATATATTTGATTATTTCTATATTATAATAGATTAACATAAAGATTTTGTTGATTTTTGACTTTTGTATCAATCTTTATCCTAAGTTGGTTTGAATTAACCTTCGATTCGTGTTGAAAATTTATAGTAAGTATATCTCGATGGTTGATTTATCTAGAATTTTGAACTAAATTAATTTGTTTTTATTCTTAACTTAATTTTTCTTGTTTCGCCTTTAAACTAATTTAACCCCTTTTCGATCTTTAATTAACTAACCCATTTTTATCTTGGTCTAGATTAAAGGTATTGCTATTATGAGTTAATTGAAATTAAATTCACTTTAACCTTTATCCTAACCCATTTTAAAGAGACTTAAAGATGATAGGTTATTTTTCACCTACTCATTCGATGATCTAATAAAAAGGAATTTTTTAAGATGCTACTATGGATCCATTGACCATGGTCAAGTTAATCTCTCTAATCACAATCAAGGATGTATCTTGAACGATTGAGATTTTATTCTTCTAGAAAATCTAGGTTCGCAAAAATTACTTTCTTAACTACCATTATTCGTCATTCATTATATACTACTAAGTGTAAAAATGTAATTCACCAACATTCTTCACAACTTCACAACATTTCTCATATTCTTTCCCTTCAACACATGATTTTCTCACTCTGTCCATCATAATCTTTAATAAACACGTGTAATTCTCATATATCAACTCAAATTCATCCTTATAATAAATTGTCCCAGCCAAAAAAGGCATACAAATTTGTAATATATGACTTTAACCAAATTTAAACTGTTAATATTAGTTAAATTTAATCAAGAAATTAGCTCGTTTAACTGATTTAATTTTTATTTATGAAAACTACGAACACATTATTTTAATTACACTAACATGTTTTATTATTTGATCAGTGTGTCCTAAGATCCCACTCGTCTTCACTTAATGCGATCAAGAATTGTTCATCACTAAGAATCGATCGAGAATAAAACTCCACGCATAATCTTCCAGGGCCGGCTTTAACGTTATTATTATATATTATGTTTATTAGTTAATTAATCATGTTCTGTCTTCTACGAGGAAACTGCGTAGTTCCTGCAACAGTAATACCGTTACGTTCTGGGCGGATAAACCATTGAAGCACATGACAAAACATCGTTCTCCACAACTTCAATTATACCAATAAATACACTCTGCTTAACTTAATTAATGATTATTAATATTAATTTTATGTTGTAAACTAAGCTTGTCCCAGAAAATTTTTGTTGTCAGAGAGAATGGCCGGTGGAGCTTCTGGCGGAGAAAGAACGTTGCAGGAAACACCCACATGGGCAGTGGCTGCTGTTTGCTCAGTCTTCGTCATTCTCTCTGTGTTAATCGAACATGGAATCCATTTACTTGAAAAGGTTCATTTTTTTTTTTTTTACTTTTTATATACTATAAACTGCTACTGAGAAATTGGATTGGATTGTGTTGTGACCAAGTTATGCGTTAATTCACATCACAGTGGTTTAAGAAACGACATAAGAAAGCCATGAGTGAAGCCTTGGAGAAAATAAAAGCAGGTGAAGAGAATCAGACCGATGTGAATTCAAATTTTGATGCTACAGATACACACATATATATACATTTGTTGATTTTTGTTTGTTTGCAGAATTAATGTTATTAGGATTTATATCCCTGTTACTTACTTTTGGTACACAATACATTGCAAAGATATGCATCCCTGCATCAGCTGGTGATATCATGCTTCCATGCAAGAAGGTTGAAGCGTCAAAGAACCCAGATGATTCAAATGGCGGAAGGAAGTTACTTTACTTTGAGGAGCGTCGAGTTTTAGCAACTGCGTCTTCTGGTGGTGACTATTGCTCACAGAAAGTGAGGAACATCATCACCTTTTATGGTACTCCTTTTTTTCACTCATTATTATTAACTATCTTTATTGTGAGAAATCAGGGTAAAGTGTCGTTGATTTCTCAATCCGGGGTGCACCAGTTGCACATATTTATCTTCGTCCTCGCTGTTTTTCACATATTCTACAGCGTAATGACCATGGTACTAGCCCGAGCAAAAGTAAGTTTCTGGGTCCATTCTACCTAATTTGTTTCCAAAAAAGAAAGGGATAACGAAAATGGCATTGCTCTATTATAGATGAAGAAATGGAAAGCTTGGGAAGCTGAAACATCCTCTCTCGAGTATCAATTTACAAATGGTAACTTAAACTATGATTCTGTCAGTATATTACGTTAAGAATCGAACTTTAAAACTAATTGAACCGCACAAATAAAATGAGGTTTGATGGCAGATCCTTCGAGGTTCAGGTTTGCGCATCAAACATCGTTTGTTAGGCGTCACTCTGGTTGGTCTAGGATGCCAGGAATTCGATGGATTGTGAGTTTCATTCACTGTTATGGTTCCGCATGAAGAAAAATAGTACCCAAAAGATATTTTGTAATTTGTTGTTGTAGGTAGCATTCTTCAGGCAATTCTTTGCGTCTGTCACTAAGGTGGATTACATGACCATGCGGCATGGATTTATTAACGTGGGTGCCAAAGTTTTACTTGTGTACCTTAAATAAATGATGTTACTGTTTTGAATTAATTGAGTTGGTGAGAAAAACTTTGACAAACGCAGGCACATTTTGCTCCCAATAGCAAATTTGACTTTCAAAAATACATTAAAAGATCGATGGAGGACGACTTTAAAGTGGTTGTGGGTATAAGGTATCAATCAATCATCAAACCTCAAAAATCTGCAACGCATTAATAATCTCACGACACAATTTTGGTTTTTTCTTACCATATCAGTTCTTGTTTTGCAGTATTCCGTTATGGGCTTTCGCTATCGTCTTTATGCTGGTGAACGTTTACAGTAAGTTTTCTCTTCTCGGTCCTCTCTTTTAAGTCTCCAACTCACACACGCAATGCTCAAAACCGTGTTGTTATTGAAGTTCTTGACTTTGTTTTGTTTTGTTTTGTTTATTGCTGCAGAATGGTACACTCTCACCTGGCTATCATTAGCGCCGCTAGTGGTAATTAAGGAAACTTGTTATTGAAAAGTTTGTAATAATTATCGTCATTATTATTGTTATTATCAACCTCGAAAGAAAATTAATGATGCTAACTAACATCCCTTGAACTTCATTGCTTTTGACAGATACTTCTATTAGTGGGAACCAAGCTTGAACTTATAATCATGGAAATGGCCCAAGAAATTCAAGATCGGACCACAATTGTCAGAGGGGTCCCTATTGTAGAGCCTAACAACAAGTATTTTTGGTTTAATCGGCCCCAGTGGATTACCTTCTTAATCCACTTTACCTTATTCGAGGTCAATACTTGTGTGTCTGTATATAACATAAATTTACCAGAAAAATTACTGACATTATGTCATATAACAGAGATTTTCAATTTTTATGACAGTCCATGACTATGAAACAAACAATTTCTCTTGTGACGTGTGTTATTTATCTGTTGTTCTGTTCTGCAGAATGCATTCCAAATAGCCTTTTTCCTGTGGTCGTGGGTAAGTAGCATGCATAACCATGGTGTTTTCAAACTCAGAGTACTTCGTTGTTTTTAATGATGTTTTCAAAATTGCAGTATGAATTCAAGATCACATCTTGCTTCCATGAAAACTTGCCGCTGATACTGACAAGGGTTTTCCTTGGGATAGCCTTGCAAATCGTGTGCAGTTACATTACATTTCCTCTCTACTCCCTAGTAACACAGGTGAACAGTTTCAAACTAATTGCTACAAAATTACGGATTAAGCATTAATTATATTGCTGGAAGTTACACGTACACTAGAAATAAAACCAATTCATAATATATAAATAGAGTCTATCTCTGCAAGCTTTCTTAGACATTTTGTTTTATCCGATATTAGACCGCTAGCGGATCATCCATTCATTTCTAGTCCCACGCACGAAATGTAGGCGTGAGGGAGGTGTAATAGGGTGCAAACTTTACCTTACAAATCGGTTTTGTGGGATTGAATTTAGTCTTAAAAGTCAATCTTAATGGTGTGTTTTGACTTGTAGATGGGATCTCACATGAAAAAAGCAATTTTTGAAGAGCAAACTGCAAAGGCACTAAAGAAATGGCAAAAGGTGGCAAAAGACAAGAGAAAGTTGATGAGAAAAGCAGGGGTAGATGTTCCTTCAGGAACAATGAGTGGTGAAGCAACACCAAGCCAAGGAACATCACCAATACATTTACTTCACAAGTACAAGCCTAACCAAACAGACACAGATAGTGTTCTCTATTCTCCACGATCATACCAATCTGAAACTGACTTGTCTGACACAGAACTGTCATCACACCAACTGAATGAAATAACACAGACACGACAAGCTCCAAGAAATGGAGAACCTCACAATGTCGATTTTTCCTTTGTCAGCTTTAATTAACAATGAACAATTTTGAAAGGACTTGTGTGATTGTATCTGCAGAATTAACGAGTAATAGCAACTAAAGAAGCTGTGTTTAAGATAATGAACATGATTAATATTCAGATACTGTTGTAGCTTTCAATTGAGAGATTCAGATTCAAATGATAATAGTTATAACTCAAGCTACATAATACAACTAATGTAATCACTACCCAAACATATTGAGTTTACATTTAACAGAAGTTTCTGTTTTGCAACACCATTTTTTTTTTGTTTATATAGTAATGTAAAAAATATAAATAGAGAAATTAATATTTAAAGAATACTAGACATGTAAAAATAATTTAAAAAAGATATACGAGTGTTTGGTTAGAATTGACTGTACAAAAATTATGTTAAAATCTTTATTATTTAAATTATATTTTAATGAAAAAGAAAAAATATTTTTGAGAAAAAAAAATGTTTTAAAGAACAATATCCCACTCTCTTCCTTTTAGAACCCTCTAATTTTTAAGGTTTGAGTTACACCATCTATTTTTCCTGCAAACCCTATTAACTTTTTCAATAGTTATTTTTTAAGTGAAATCTTCTTTAAAATGATTTGTTTTATGTGCATGATGGCGATTTTTATAACTTAGATGTTTTATTTGATAATATTTTTTCAAAACTATTTGTGGTCCATATTTGAAATATTGTGGGTTAGTTTTGCAAAATAAAATAGGCGTTATTGTAAATTGTGTTAAAAGAACAGGAGTACGTGTATAATATCTTTCAAATTTAAGGGATATTTGTATAATTTTTGTAAAACATAAGAAATACTCTTAAATATATTTTTTTCTGTCGACGTTATACATTTTTGCAACTCTTCAGATATGAAAAGAAAGAAAAATAAAAAATCTAATCATAATTAAATTAATACATTAAAAATAGATAAAAAATAATAAATTAAAATATCATTTTCAACTAATTTCTTTTTAATTTTTTTTAATTTTTCTCGTCATGTACCAAATAATTTTAGAATTTTGTTTTCCCTGCCAAAGAGAGTGAAAGTAGGTTTCCTATGACCTATTTCTCATAAAAAACATTCAATAATCCAATTGTGGTTGGTAAGTCAAATCAGTGCTTTACATTTTTTTTTACTTTCTTTTTTCTTTTTCTTATACCAAATGTTATTAGACTTTGCTAACTCTCTCACGCTATTGCTTTTGTCGCTTTCATATCACACTAACTTCCCAAGGAATCGCTTCCACACAAAAAAAAAAATCATTAGTTGGAAGATTCCAAATCATTGCCATGTTTTATGTGAAGACGGCACATAAATAATTAATTATTCAACAACAAAATAAATAAACCACTGTTTCTCGCAAATTAATAAAGTAATTATAGAAAGACAGTCAACAAAGTATTTCACTAAATAAAGTAAAAAATATATTCTGTGAGTATTTTTTTATAGTTATATATAAAATATAAAAAAATGTTTGCTGTTGCATTGTGTTAAATCAGAATCATCATTACTGTGTAAAATTTCTTCTTCACTTTTAAAAAAAAATTATCATATCATAAATATAAAATATAATAGTTATTATTAACTCAAAAAACATCATGTGTTTCCATAGAACAACAAATGTATCAGACAAAAACACAGTATTAGGTGGAAACGTAGCAGTGGCCTCTGAATAGGGATTTTGTGGAAGTCAAACTTTATTTTATGAGAATTGATTGATGAACTATCATTTCACATGTAAATATTTGACACCCAACATCAATAATTTATGACCACATAACATAAGTCTATTATTCTATAGGAAAATGATAAAATTGATTTTTTTTGACTATTAAATTTAAATTTGGTCTTTTAATCTCTAAAACTAATAAGATATTTTTGTTAGCCCTTTAAGAATATATTTCTGTCTTTAAATATATAAGTGGACTCCTTTTTTTTTGTATTAATTTGATTTTTTATCTTAAAATTAATGTTATTGAAATATTTGTTGACATAAAAATCATTGTACGTACTATGATAATTTTTCGAAATATTTTAAAATCTAAATATGCGAGGCTAATAAATATTTAATAAAAATTATAAAATAATTTTTCACATTATTTAACCTGTGTCATTGTTAACATGAACATAATAAATCAATTTTATAATCGAAGGCTAAACTTAATTTAAACAGAACAAATTTTGTGGGTTTACATGGAAATTTCATCACATGTATGTGAAAAAAAAATAATCAAAGCAGGCAAAGTTGGAATGAAATGTCACTTTTACCCTTATTTTTGTTGGAATTTACATTTTTGATATATTATTTCTTCATAACTTTTTAATTATTAAATAGGATCTTCATCTCAAAAGATACTGAAATTTAATTACAAGGAAATGCAATATTAGTAAATAATATAAAAAAAAATACACCTACATGTTATACATTTAATTATTATAATTATAACTGTCACATTAAAAGATAAGAAACCTAATTTTTTTATTGATAATTAATGCATACAGGTGATTATGCAGCACCTACTAACTTTTTTAATGTACAATTACTATTATTTGAATATTTTTTCCTTCAACAAATGGACACAGAGATATTATATTAATTCAGTTACCAGAGTTTGAGTTTTGAAGATTAAAAAATATAACTGAGAGATTTTATTTAAAATGTTAATATTAATCATAAAAAATAATATTATTCATGTTTAAATCATACCATATTTTTGAATTTTAAATTTTGAAATTTCATTTTCTATCAAATTTTCTACATTTACTCTTTTATCAAAATATCCTTAGTTGTTTGAATTGCTATTAACAAATACTATGAGTTATCATTTTCTCTTTTAATGAAAGACACAAATTTAAATATTTAAAAAGGAGTTGGAGCGAAACAGTGAAATTAATAGAATGGGGTCCAGTTTTCAGAGTAGCAACGGTGAGTGTATAATATATAATATATAAATATAAATAAATAAAATAAAAGCGATATTTCCCTAATTTATTTATTTATTTTTAATATAATAATATAATATAATAATGCAATACAATAGTGGGAGAGTGAGTGACTTTATTCTGGCTTGTCTCTTGGCACTCTCACATCACCCAACAACCTCTTACCTTTTTCTCTTTCTCTCTCTAACTCTCTTTCTCTCTCTTCTTCTCTTCTTCTTGAATTTGACTTGCCAAACCCTAGCCTAAGAATTTTCATACAACTTCTTCTTCTTCTGTCATTCCAAATCGGTTTCCACTTTGCGTGATTAGAGAACAAGTGTGAAGGGTGTGGCAGATGCTTCTTTTCTGTGCAAATGCTTCTGATTTCGTAGTTCGTTAGAGAGACTTCTCACTCGGTCATGGCTAGGCGTCATGGATGGGAGCTTCCTTTTCACACTTTCCAGGTACATTCTCACTCTCACTCCACACCACACTGTATTTTCAATGCCGCAACGCAATTGTCTTCTCATTCCTGTGCTACTTTGTTTTCTGTTTGTTTTGTTTTTTCCTCAGTTTCTGATAGGCCTTTTCTTCAAACTTTCCTCCAATTTTCCATCGTCTTCTACCTTTTCCCACTTTCTCGTTTACCTCTTTCTTCTTTGACTCTTTCCTGTTTTATCCCACTCTACCGCATCTTTTTCTCTATGGTTTATTTTGTTTTCCGCCGTTAATTCGTGTTCTAGTTTTATGCGGAATCTCATGCATTTTGTCGTATATGTCGTGTCCACTCCTTTTACCTCTCACTTTCTGGGGGATTCTGTTTTCGCACTCGAATATCCGTTTACCTAAGATTTTTTTTTTTCAGTGTGGAAGCCACGTCAATTACTTTAGCGTTTTTTTACTTCATCATTTCTTGTTACGAATCTTGTGTTATCATATTATCGTCATCTGCAGAAAGATAAATTTATGAGTCAACTTGTAGATGGAACAACACTACTACTAATATTAGACCACGATCCTTCGGCATATTCTTTAGTGTCTGATAATTTCTTTGGTAAAATAGTTTTTTTGTCTCCACTTTAACCGTAACACATCTAAAAAATGTTTGGGTTTTTGTCTTCCAAAAATTTAATAATTTTTTTGTATTTATTATTTAAGAGCAACACATCCCTGATGAGGGACTAACACTCCAGGGACTAAAACATATTATTTTTGAAGGAAGTATTTTGAAGGACTAGAATCATATTTTTGCCTAAATTCTTTGACAATGCTGAAAAATGCCAACTGTTGTTCTAGTTTCTTGTTTTTTAGAATTGAAGGTTTCTATATTCTCACTGAGCCTTTTCTCACTGCTTTTTGATTTATGAACAGGTCGTGGCTATAACAGTATTTTTCTTACTGTCTATTGCATATTATGCATTCTTTGCCCCTTTTCTTGGAAAGGACATCTATGAATATGTGGCTATTGGTGTTTACTCTTTACTGGTAAGCAATACTCTGAATCTTCTCCGCTCTCCCCCCACTCTTGTGTCTACCATATGGGAGATTCATTCTAAAATAGGGTGTTCAATATTCCTTCATTAACTTGTATTTAAGTTTTGAATGCAGGCACTCTCTGTGTTCTTTCTTTATGTTCGATGCACTGCCATTGATCCTGCTGATCAGGGTGTAACGGTTGACTGTGACAAGTCGTCGAAGAATAGATCAAAACATGATGAAGAGTTGGCAGGTTGGACTTTCAATGCTAAGGCATTTATTGATTTTTGGTTTATTCTTGTGATCAGATTTGTTAGAAATAATGTATAGGAATGGGGTAGATTATATATTGTATTTATTCTCGTTATAAATATATTCTCTTTTGTGTAGTTCAACCCATGCAATTCATCCTATCTGTGTTGTTGTATCATTTTTTCAACAAGATTGAAATCATGATTCATCATAACGGGTTGTCATAAATTTAGTATATTTCTGGTTTTATAAAGCAGAGGCGGACCACCAAATTGAAAGAACTGCTCCGAATTTAATTATGCAGCAGTGACATTTTTGGACTATGGTGTGTTACATCTTAATGTCTGCACACATATCCTATATCAGTTGAAACAGATTTATTTAAGCGTTTTTGTAGGTTTGGTAGAACCGTTCATTTAGATTTTTACTTGTTCTTTGAAATTATGAATATGCAAACACTTCGTTTGTTACCTCCTATATGGCATATGCAGACAGATTGTCATGAATTTATTATCTTAATTGATTTGACAGCAATACTTATTGGGAATATATTGGGATATGTTGTCAGCCATTGATGATTTACTATCCCTTTAATAGCAATTTCACTGTAACTTGATTTTTTATTTAGGATCTGCATCTCCTATTGCAGAACCCAGCAAGATAGGACTAAAGGGTGAAGGAATGTCTGATCGGCATAATTCAAATTGGTGCTCGAAAGTTGGGTGTTTCTTTTGTGGTTTTCTTGTTAGAGAAGACTGCTGCAGTAATGAAGATAGCATTCCACAGCAGCAATCTGGAGAAGAGGATGCTTTGTTCTGCACTTTGTGCAATGCTGAGGTTGACGCAAGCTTTTTGAAAAATATTATTATGTTTTTCCATACTGCTTCAAATAAAGTCAAATGGAGAAAACCGAGTATTGCAGGGAAAATAGAGAAAGAAAATTCTAACATGGTTTTCTAGAATGCAATGGAAATCTAAGCGGATGAATCCAAATTTTATTTCCCAAAACTGCCATGGTTATAGACAAAACAGGAAAATCTTCTGTTATATATATGTGTGTGTGTGTGTCACTTTCCTGATGCTTCATATTTATTCAAAAAACAACCAAAGCCCTTTTCAATCAACAGTAAATCAGTGTCTCTTTGATTTGAGAAAATATTTTGTTTTAATATTTTTTGTTTTCGTGAATAATTATAAAATAGCATCTTGACTTCACTTTGTTTCTCGTTTTTATATTTTAAAATGTCTAGGTGTAGAGTTCTCTCCTTTACATGTCTCACCATAATATTGACAAACCACCATATACTTACGTCTTTTTAGTTAAATTTTGCAGGTGCGGAAGTTCAGTAAGCATTGTCGAAGTTGTGACAAATGTGTTGATGGATTTGATCATCATTGTCGGGTAATCTGTGCTTTTAATCCCACCTTAAGTCGGTTATTGGCTATTTTAAATACTCAATTTTGTAGTGTCTTGTCTGAGGTATAGGTCTTCTGTCATAACAATAAAATAATGTTGATAAAAGTAATCAGGTCAATCTTTTAAATTCTCACTTTTGCACACACTTATTAGTGTTCCTTTCAGAAATGATTTGTCCCCTCTTCACTCCATTGAGAGTGATTACTTGTTTGATCGTCTCCAATGACAGTTGTTTTCTTAAATGTTATTTTGCCTGTAATACTTGGAAGCTGCAATACAGACTGGATTTTGACAATCGAATTATCTAGAAGTTTACTATAGCTTTGTTATGTTTGGGACTTGAGATGTGAGCAGCCGTAAACTTGTCTTGCTCATTTTCCTTCTTTTAACCATTAGGTTCTTCAAATATTCATTATCATCTACTTCCTTTGTTTTATTCAGTGGTTGAACAATTGTGTTGGAAAGAAGAATTACATCACGTTTGTGTGTCTTATGGCAGTGAGCCTTGTTTGGGTAAGTTGCATAAATATGCTCTTCTTGAATCTTGTTCTATCCCCTTTTGTCTGTTTTATATAGAAGAAACCTTCCAGATTAGAACTTGTTTTTCTTACTTAATGCTCACGCATGTCACAGCTTATTGTTGAATGTGGAGTTGGGATTGCAGTGCTTGTCAGATGCTTTGTTGATAAGAAAGGTACAGAGCACCAGATAGCTGAAAAACTTGGAGCTGGATTCTCCAGGGTCCCATTTGCTACCATAGTGGTACCTTTGCTCTCTCTTTTTAATTCTCTGTTTTTATATAGGATAGACTGAAATAAACTTTACCTGACCTGCTACTTTTGTATTTCTAATGAGTTCTATTTGCAGTAATGGTGCATAATGAGCCTTGTACGGGCATTCAATATAGTTTTTCATGTGCAATTTCTATTGACGCATGTCTCGTGTAATTTAAAACCCTGGGTTCTGTCAACTGATGTGAGCCCTTATTTGGCATAAATATCAAATTATGCATTTTGACTTCTCTATTGTATATAATGTGTTTTTTGATATAAAACATTCAACTGAATCTCTGAAAATCTTTATTTTAAATAATCAGTTCTTCTGTTGTTTAGTATTCCGGATTGGTCTTTGAACAACATTAACTAATTGAGCGGTTGATTGTTCCCAAATGATGATGTTTAACCAAGATTTTCTTCGTCGTTATTTTAACTTCAATAAACTTTGAATTGCTGTTTTACATAATTTTCCAACCTTTAACAGGCCATATGCACGGCAGTTTCATTCCTTGCAACTGTGCCTTTGGGAGAATTATTCTTTTTCCATATGATCCTGATACGGAAGGTATATTCACGAACTTTCCTTCTATTGATGTGTATATTCGAAGTTGACATTTTCTTTCACAGGGTATCACAACTTACGAGTATGTTGTTGCCATGAGAACTCTAAGTGAACCACCTGGTCCTTCTGTTGATGGAGGTGAACAACAGAGTCTACCATCATCTCCCACTAGTTCAGCCGTCACTGCAATGAGTGGAAGAAGCTCCGTTGGAATGAGTTTGCAGTACAAAGGGGCCTGGTGCACACCTCCAAGGATCTTTATGGATCACCCGGTACTGCCATCTCTGTCTAATTGCCTGAACCATATGACCAGCAATTTCTTTGAAAGATGTATCACTCATTTATCAACATTAAATACAGACAATTATGGTGATAGATAGGAGAGGAGAGTTGACATTTGCAAGACACAGTATGACATAACACTTTAATAGAGGAAGCCCTTATACTTCGGAACAGCATGTTCTATATTTTTTAGTAATTATGCATTTCCGAGGTTAGAAATAAAAAACTGCTAGAGTTGAACAGTTGAAGACACGAGTGGTGCATTGTTTAAAGCATGCCAAATAAAAACTGTCACAACAGCTACTATGCTTATTCCTAGTTTCTGAAATAAATTAAGTTCTTGTTTTACGTCGATTAACTCTGATCTTGGATAAGCAGGATGAAATTATACCACATTTGGAGCCTGGACGGCTACCATCCACTGTTGATCCAGATGCAGTACAACAACTACCTGACAAAGGGAAAAAGTTGAACCAGCGCCCTGTTCGGATCAGTGCATGGAAACTTGCGAAATTGGATTCTAATGAGGCAACTAAGGCAGCTGCTAAAGCTAGAGCATCATCGTCTGTGCTACGTCCAATTAGTTCTCGACCTCATGGATATGATGTCGATCATTTATCCAGCAGCAATGTGAGTGGAAGAAGCAGCCCAATTAGCAATCAAGGATTTCAGAACAAATATGACACAGCGGGGACATCAAGGTTATCTCCTTCCAAGAGCTCATACGCTCCTAGCCAAGCAAGCAAGGATGATATGGATGCATCATGTCATCACAGTATGAGCAACTTCAGCAGTCCACAAGTCTCAAACCTTACTCCTTCACCAATGCAGAAGCCGAGTTTGAACAGAGACCATTTCAACCCCATGTATCAACAACCATCAGGAAATCAGTCTCCGTCATCAGCCAAAGAAAGTGAGGGGAACACGAATCCAGTTCAAGAAAATGTGGCACGCGTCCCAATGAGAAGCAACAGCTTAGCTGTTTCAGATAATAGAAGATCGTCAGTGTTTTGGGACCAAGCTGCCGGACGCTTTGTGTCATCTTCATCTTCATCAAGAGGTCCTGGCAGTTCCCAGATTCCTGGAACAGAGTTATTGTACACTGGTCGATCCATATTTTTTGGCAGTCCCGTTGTGAATGAACAGCCAAATACGGGAACAAGACTTAGCAGTTCAGTAGCTGGTATTCCTGATAGAGATTCTACATTAAGGGATTTTCAGCAAGGTAGATCACATAGAGGTGGCCAGCTTCCTGTGTTTGTTCCTGGTTATTCCCAGCAAAATAAGTTCCCCTAATTGCCTCACTTCTTGACCATTAATTTGTTACGGCAACTATTTCTGATCTTTTTTTAATTTTAAAGAAATTCTCCAAACATGTTATCTTGCGCTTTTAGTTGTCCGTCATTTGACTTGTTTCCCAGGTATGACTGAGCATTCGTCTTTCCATCTGTACAGACTAATGGATCACCACCCTTTTCTGTACAAATATATTTGTTCACCTTCATTGCATTTCAAGTATTAATTCGAACGTGGATATGAAGAACATTTTATTTCTCAAATCAGCACGTTTTGTCTTTTTACTGGTTTTTGTTTTATGAAACGATTTATGTTGATTATTAACCATTTTTTTTCTCAGAAAGTAGTTACGTTGGTCAATAAAGCGAAGAGGAAATCGATGTAAAGATAGCGGTAAACTACTTAAATTGAGTTACTCTAGATTTTCTGTTTTATTTAGGTAAAAGGTGACAGTGCACTCTTTTTTTTTTTTTTTTTTTTTTGTCATGGACACAAGAACATTTGGCATGAGCAATGGTTTTCTAAGTACTGTAATCGTCTGCCCTCTTTGTTAATATATGTTATAATTAATATTGTTCCACATTACTTCATTAACAGTAAAATCTTTCCAAACATTTTAATAGAGGTATTTAAGTTTTTGGGTCATGTTAAATTAAAAGTTTACTACTAATAATAATAAGTAGAAATATTATTATTTTCATTTTCAACTATTCAAATTTAAATTAAGCAATGTTAATTATATTTTGGTGGGGGAGTATGTAATTTCACGTAGAACACAGACATTATCCACCAATTTTGTTTTTTCTGTTTTGTGTGAAAGTTTTGATTGATCGCAATTTGTAGGTATATATTATTAAAAAACTAGAGGCGGGGGAGGAAGTTAGAAGAAGAATAAAATTGGATGGCAACATATGGGTGTAATCCTGAGTTGTTCCTCTCCATACATTTGGGATAGTTGTTAGAATGTTGCATGCATGCGCAACAACGTACCAAAACACTTCCAAGAACACGATGACCTTCTTCTTCCCAATTTCATCTTCAACAACCCCTCTCATCATTGAATTTTAACTCTGCACACCACAAACGCATTATCAATCATCACCGTCGCGAACTTTTTCTTCCCAACAATTCAGTAATTGAATACGTATGGCGGGAGGAGGAGGCGGTGACAACAGGGAGCTAGATCTCACGCCTACATGGGCTGTCGCTGCGGTTTGTGCAATCATCGTCATCATTTCTATAATGTTGGAAAAAATCATACACAAATTCGCAGCGGTACTACCATAACAACAATGCATATTTTTTTGTTCACGATTCCTCTATCATGATGGGTGATAACGATAACAAATATCCTTTTTATTGGTTTCAGGTGTTTGAAGAAAAAAAGAAACATGCGTTGCTAGAAGCTCTTGAAAAGATTAAAGCCGGTGAGCAACCTCATTAATAGGAAAGTTCTCCTCTGTTTTTCTGTTCGTCCTCATCAGTAATGAATTCTTGTTTGTTTGTTGGCATGCAGAGCTTATGGTTTTGGGATTTATTTCTTTACTTTTAACGTTTGGTCAAAACTACATTTCCAAAGTGTGTATTCCCCAAAAGTATGCACACACAATGCTACCATGTCTTCCCCCTGAACAACGTGGAGGGGGTGCAGCAGCTGAACACGGAGCGGGTGCCGCAACCGATCACGGAGCTGGCGCTGCAACTGAACTTGGGGGTAGTGCAACCGAACATGGAATTGAACCTAAGACAGATGAGGGGGGCGGTGAAGCTGAAGGAGGCGGTGAGGCGGCCGAAGGAGGTGGCCATCGTCGCAGACTTTTTTCATACGATCGTAGAGTTCTATCAGGTGGTGGTGGAGGCATGAGTTGTAAACCGGTACTCAACTCTTCAATTTCTTTTAATAAAGGATAAGACAATCTTTCTTTTGATAGATAAAATTACTTGTAAGAGATAACTTTAGTTGCATGTTTAATCTTGAAGTTGAAACCCTGAATAAGTTTAAACAAAACTCTATGCGCCTAAAATGCTTTAAACCCCATTTTTGAGTTAAGTACGGGCATTGTATAGTGATGGTATTAGAATAGCATTTTTGATACTTTCACTTGTAGTGAAGCTTCTGATTGCTCCACATAAGAGTCGTTGTTGCAATTGTCCCATTTGGGGCAGATCTCTCAAGTTTGTGAAAAGCTCATGCTACTGAATGTTGGTTGTGTAGGGGTACATGCCTCTTATATCAGTGAGCGGGTTGCATCAGTTACACATTTTTATATTTTTCTTGGCTGTCTTCCATGTGATATACAGTGCCATAACAATGACCCTTGGAAGAGCAAAGGTTGGTATTGATTCAGGAATCAACAATAGGTAAACTAATGGAGGAATCAGTTTTTCATTGTATGTATGGTAAAGCCTTTTTTTTCTTCTGACAGATTCGTGGGTGGAAGGCATGGGAGGAGGACCATATCGTGGATGAAAATGCCTTGAATGGTACAAAGCAATGAATCGTTAATAACTTATTGCGGCTTCAAGTTTCATTAGTACTAATTCTTCATAATTTGAACATTCTGAATTGGATGTGTAATATCTGTTCAGATCCTAGAAGATTCAGACTTACTCACGAGACATCATTTGTGAGGGATCACAGCAGTTTCTGGACTAAAACACCAGTTTCCTTCTATTTTGTAAGCAATTATCACTGCCAACTCTTTTTTCATATACTAGATTGCTAGTTTATAGAAGGAATCACCAAAAATATGTGATATTAACATCACGATTTATTAGTCGTTTCATGTCCTGCTTTAATTCACTTGCAAATATATGTTGTTGATCAATTTTCAGGTATGCTTCTTTCGACAATTTTTCAGATCTGTTCGTAGGGCTGACTACTTGACCATGAGACATGGATTTGTTTCTGTTAGTAATTTTCACTGTGCAACATCACTATTACGCCTGCAATGTTGTCTTTTTTATTAACTGATAATGCCCCCCTTCACTTTGCAGGTCCATTTAGCACCAGGAAGTAAGTTCGATTTTCAAAAATATATCAAGAGGTCATTAGAAGATGACTTTAAGGTAGTTGTAGGAATCAGGTAATTTTGACAAGTTCGCCATGACTTTGGTTTTTTGTGTTACAGTAATTTAGCCTCGTGGAGTCATATGATGTTAGGAGGATACTTTATTCCTGAATCCCTTAATCTTTGGTTTCTTCTAATGGTTACACATGTTCTTTTGGCAGTCCGATTCTTTGGGGATCAGTGGTGTTATTCTTGCTCGTGAATGTCCATGGTTTGTCTCTCACCTAATTATCAATAGCTTCCCTGTTTTGCACTGAAATTCTTACTGAAAGAAATTGCTCACTACTTTTCAGGATGGCATGCTTCTTTTTGGGTGTCTTTTCTTCCTCTATTGGTTAGCAGACATATCTTATCTTCACTGTCAATTGTGTTCGTTTCAGTTTAGATGAAAAACAATGAGACTAATGATTGATTAACTTGAAGGTGATTCTGGCTGTTGGAACAAAACTTCAAGCAATTATTACTCGAATGGCACTTGACATAAAAGAAAGGCACGCTGTAGTGCAGGGGATCCCTCTGGTGCAAGTGTCTGACAAGTATTTTTGGTTTGCATGGCCTCAGTTAGTTCTTTATCTCATCCATTACGTCCTCTTTCAGGTACTCACCCTTCACTTTTTTTTATCACTTCCTTTTTTAGTATCTTCAAAGAATTTCTGAGATCCTGAATATTCGAAGAATTTCTCACTACTTGATGCTTGGTTTATCATTTCCAGAATGCTTTTGAGCTGACATACTTCTGGTGGACATGGGTAATAAACACTACATAATTCCAATTCTCTTCTTCTCACCATTTGTTTGATTCTACAAACTTTAAATCACTTCCTTCTGGCGCAGTATGAATTTGGTTGGGCATCTTGCTTTTACGAGGATGATAAACTCATGATCGTCAGAGTAGCTCTTGGGTAAGTCTCCGTCCCATTTAACACTACATCACTCAACAGAACGAACAGAACGAACAGAACGAACATAACGAACATATTCCTTTATGTAACATCTTGAATTTACAACACATACTAAATAATTTAACCTCAAATTTGGTGCAGGCTGGGAGCTCAAGTGGTTTGCAGTTATGTGACACTTCCACTCTACGCACTGGTTACTCAGGTGCATTCACTACATAGTTGATATGAAAAATGTTATTTTGGGTGTGGAAGGAGAAGTAACTGTGTGTGGTGATTGAATTTGTTCCAGATGGGGTCGACGATGAAGAAGTCAATATTTGATGACCAAACATCGAGGGCGCTGAAACAGTGGCATAAGAATGCTCTGAAGAAGAAAACGTCAAAAGGACGCCACGAAACTCGAACGTTGGGTGGGAGCCCGGGAGATCATACGCCGGAACATTCTTCGCCGCACCCACCGCCACAGAGAGACACGGAAATGGCTTCTCAGACCGCCACCATCGTCAGCAGCGTTGATAACGAATCCTATGATAAACGAGACCTTCTAAGTGGACCGTGACACGTGTCGAAATCTGCTGCAATGTAATTAAAAACACTACAGTGCATCATCATGCCAAAGCTTTGTTTGACATAGGTTAAATAGAATTAGTTATTGTATAATTGTATAATTGTATTCGTTATACTGTAGATTTATAAAATTCTCACACACCATGTATCAAAATATGTATATCAAAATATGTATTTTAAGTGTGTTAGCGCAATTCTTCCCTGTTTAACAACTAAATCTATTGCTTAAAATCAAAATGTTACACTACACATTAACTCAGTAAATTAATCGCCAGAAATATAGAAAAGGGCAAATGGGTAATTTTATCTCCCGGGAGAAATGAAGAGTGGATAATGGGCTAAAGAAAAAGCATAGCATGTGGCGCGAGAGAGAGAAAGAGTAATGGCAATGAGTTCGTCTTCTTGCGCTTGCGCTTCTAATTCAAAAAATTGGAGCATTGATTATGGAGGTACAATGCATTCAAATTCAAAGCGAATCAGGCCAACGAAAATCGCCATGCCACTCTCAGTTTCTGGTTCCAGAAGATCCACGGCGATTCTCATTTCATCGTTGCCGTTCACCTTCCTTTTGCTCTCTCCGCCGGCGGAGGCCAGACGCAACAAGAAAACAATTCCCCAAGAGGAATACCTCACTACTCGTTAGTTCCTCTTTTTCTATTTCCGTCAATTTTCTTTCAAATCTCTATCTGTTTCGCCAAACGAAGTTTAATTGTAGTTAGTTATACTTAATCAGCCAACAAGAAGTTCAGTTTATCCTAAATGTGATGTTTAATTGTGATGTTTAACTCAGCTGATGGATTGAAATACTATGATTTGATTGAGGGCAAAGGTCCAGTAGCTGAAAAAGGAAAAATCGTTCAGGTACACTTTGTGAGCTTTTGCATGTCTCAA